>ERZ773192.2556-NODE-2556-length-15173-cov-7.419765_pt1 | contig 15173 bp, 15 predicted proteins | sample MGYA00581010_ERZ773192 | MGnify/ENA primary metagenome ERZ773192 (study PRJEB29015, sample SAMEA2737741) | human gut metagenome | biome: human gut; feature: human-associated habitat; material: faeces | place: China | collected 2012 ...
CCGGAGAGCGTTTTGTGCATCAATGCCGACTGCTCACTCATCGCGTCCATCCCGGAGCATGTGCCGAACCCGGTCGTGCGCTTCGGTGTGAACGTTCCGCTCGGCGGCGACGACCTGACGGAGATCTCCGACGCGCCGCACTGCATCCACTGCAAGACCGAATATGTCTACGACTACCGTACTTACGGGCATCTGGGCGCATTTCGCTGCCCGAAGTGCGGCTATCACCGCGAAGCCCCGCAGGTCGCCGTCACGGCGGTTCAGAACCTCGGCGTGGACACGAGCGATGTCACCATGTCCATCGGTGGGCGGGAGTACGCCGTACACATCAACCTTCCGGCGGCGTACAACATCTATAACGCCGTCGGCTCGGCGGCTGCGCTGTCTGCGTTCGGCTTCACACCGGAGGCGATCGTGCACGCGCTCGGTGCGTTCGGCTGCGGCTTTGGCCGCATGGAGAAATTTGACCTGCGCGGCACGCCCGGCCGCATGATGCTTGTGAAAAATCCCGCCGGCTGCAACCAGACCATGCGCTATCTTGCGGGACTCGACGAGGATGCGACGTTTGTCGTCTGCCTCAACGACCGCGACGCCGACGGTACGGACATCTCATGGATCTGGGACGCGGACTTTGAGCGGCTCGCCGCCATGGGCGAGCACCTGCGGCAGGTATTCGTGTCCGGCACGCGCGCCGATGAGCTGCGCCTGCGCCTGAAATATGCGGGCGTAGATGAGGCGCGCATCAAGGTGTTTTACGATTATGACCCGTTGATCGACGCGATGTGCGCATCGGAATACCCGGTGTTCATCATGCCGACCTATACGGCCATGCTGGACCTGCGCGGCCGGCTGCAAAAGCAGCTCGGCGGAAAGGAGTTCTGGGAATGAGCGAAAAGACCCTGCGAATCTGCCATCTTTACCCGGACCTTCTGAACCTCTACGGCGACCGGGGCAATATTCTCTGCATGCGCCGCCGTTTGGAGTGGCGCGGCATCGACGCCGAGGTGACGGAGGTCACGGTCGGCGAGCAGGCGGATTTTACGCAGTTTGACCTGTTTTTCATCGGCGGCGGTCAGGACTTTGAGCAGGAGGTGCTCCTGTCCGACCTGAAAGCCGGAAAGGGCAGCGAAATCAAGGCTGCCATCGCCGACGGCAAGACGTTTCTGACCATCTGTGGCGGCTACCAGATGCTCGGCAGCTACTACCGCACGTGGGACGGCAAGCAGTGCGACTTCATCGGCGCGATCGACTACTACACTGTCGGAGCGAAGGAGCGCATGATCGGCAACACGCTCTTCGAGTGTCTGCCGGAGTCCGGCGGCAGCACGGTCGTCGGCTTTGAAAACCACAGCGGCAAGACCTACCTTGGCAGCGGCGTGTCGCCGCTCGGCAAGGTGCTCGTCGGTGGCGGCAACAACGGGGAGGATGGCTTTGAGGGCGTGCGCTATCAAAACGTCTTCGGCACGTACAGCCACGGTCCGGTGCTGCCGAAAAATCCGGCATTTTGCGACCATCTGCTCACGACGGCGCTGCATGGCCGCTATCCGGAGCTGGAGCTGCAGCCGCTCGACGACGCGGCCGAGCGTGCCGCGCACGACACCATGGTGCAGCGGCTGACGGAAAAATAATGGCATGCAAAATGGGCGCATCCGTCTGGATGCGCCCATCGTTCGTCTCATATTAAAAATCCGGCGGGATCGGAATGTCCGTGCACGGGACCTTGTCCCAGGAAAAGTCCGCTGCCAGCTCGATTGCTGTTACCGGCGCGTCCGTTTTCCGCAGACCCGCGAGCTTGGCGAGCTTGCCTGTCAACTGTTCGGGTGTGTATTTCTGCCGCAGGGCCTCCATGTTCAGGTCGCCCTCGCGCTTGGAGAGCTTGCGCCCGTCCGGCGCGACGAGCAGCGGCGCGTGTGCGTATTCCGGGGCCTTGCCGCCGAGCGTTTTCATCAGCCAGATCTGCCGCGGTGTGGAGTCAAGCAGGTCGCGCGCGCGCACAACGCGCGTGATACCCATGTCGAGATCGTCCACGCTCACGGCGAGCTGGTAGGCGAACACGCCGTCCGAGCGCCGGATGAGAAAATCGTCGCGCCCGTGCCGCAGTTTGGCTGCCTGCAGACCGTAGTGCGCGTCAACGAAGGCAACATCCGCATCCGTGACCGCAAGCTTTTTCGCCGCGCGGCGACCCATGCGCAGGCGCTTTTGCACCTCCTGCTCTGACAGCGTCCGACAGGGGCAGCCTGCCTCACGCGGCTCACCGGGGTGCGGCGCGCTGGCGGCCAGCCGTTCGGCACGGCTGCAATAGCAGTCATACACCATGCCGCTCTCGGTCAGTGTATCCAGCGCGGCGGTGTAGCGCTGTGTGCGCGTGCCCTGACGGCAATCCTGCGAGCCGGGACGCCAGCCCTCGTCCCAGTCGAGCCCAAGCCAGAGCAGGTCGTCGGCCATCAGGTCAGCATAGTGCTCCCAGCTGCGCTCCGGGTCGAGATCCTCAAGGCGGAATACCATCGTCCCGCCGCGTGCGCGCACGTCCAGCCATGCAAGCAGAAATGTCAGCATATTGCCAAGGTGCAGCCGCCCGCTCGGGCTGGGTGCAAAGCGGCCGCGGATCGTGTTATCCGGCATCGGTCATCCCTCCGGTTTCATTCTGAGCGTATTATAGCATAACCGCGCCGGTTGGCAACGCTTTTGCGCCAAATCCCTTGAAACTATGCGGGAAATCGGATATAATAAAGTGTTATTATCAGCGGAGGAATGTCTCATGGCGAAATCATCCATCGAAAAAACAAATGTCATGCGCCTGCTCGACCAGAAGAAGGTGCCCTACACGCCGCACACATATCCGCACGGCGACGATGCTGTGGACGGCGTGACCGTCGCCCAGATGACGGGCATGGACCCGGCGAAGGTGTTTAAGACGCTGGTCGCCCGCGGCGCGAGCAAGACGCCGTACGTGTTCGTCATTCCGGTCGCGTGCGAGCTTGACCTCAAGAAGGCGGCCAAGGCCGTGGGGGAGAAGTCCATTGCCATGCTGCATGTGTCTGAGCTCACGCCGCTCACGGGCTACGTGCGCGGCGGCTGCTCGCCGGTCGGCATGAAAAAGCAGCTGCGCACGGTCTTTGCTTCTCAGGCGCTCGCGCAGGAGACCATCCTTGTCAGTGCCGGCAAGATCGGCTATCAGGTCGAGGTCGCGCCGCAGGCGATCATCGCGCTCGTGCGTGCGGGCACGGCGGAGCTGACTATTGAATCCTAAGCAATTTCGGAGGCACCCATGCGGGATCATATTGTAATCAAAGGCGCGCGGGAGAACAATCTCAAGAATATTGATGTGGAAATTCCGCGCGATGCACTGGTCGTCATGACCGGCCTGTCCGGCTCCGGCAAGTCGAGTCTTGCGTTCGACACCATCTTTGCCGAGGGGCAGCGGCGCTATATGGAGAGTTTGTCTTCTTATGCGCGGCAGTTTCTCGGCCAGATGGACAAGCCCGACGTCGACTCCATCGACGGCATGAGTCCGGCCATCTCCATCGACCAGAAGACCACCAGCAAAAATCCGCGTTCGACCGTCGGCACGGTCACGGAGATCTACGACTATCTGCGTCTGCTGTGGGCGCGTGTCGGCGTGCCGCACTGCCCGAAGTGCGGCAAGGAGATCCGCCGCCAGACGGTCGACCAGATCGTCGATCAGATCATGGGGCTGCCCGACCGGACAAAGTTCCAGATTTTATCCCCCGTCGTGCGCGGCAAAAAGGGCGAGCACCAGAAGGTCTTCGAGGATGCCCGGCGCAGCGGCTACGCCCGCGTGCGCGTCGACGGGAGTTTGTACGAGCTGACGGAGGATATCGCGCTCGACAAGAACAAAAAGCACCACATTGAGGTCGTCGTCGACCGGCTCATCATGAAGCCCGATCTTGCCCGGAGACTGACGGATTCCGTGGAGACAGCCTCCAATCTTTCCGGCGGCCTCGTCATCCTCAACGAGCTGGACGGGGACAAAGACACGCTCTTCTCCCAGAACTACGCCTGCGAGGACTGCGGCATCTCCATGCCGGAGCTGTCCCCGCGTATGTTCTCGTTCAACAACCCCTACGGCGCGTGCCCGGTCTGCGCGGGACTCGGTACGCAGCAGGTCGCGGACCCGCTGCTCATCATCCCCGACCGCTCCAAGTCGATCCTGCAGGGTGCGATTCAGGCCAGCGGCTGGAACAACGTCCGCGACGACTCCATCTCCCGGATGTATTTTGAAGCGCTGGCGAAAAAATATCACTTTTCTCTGAGCGACCCCATCGATGCGCTGCCGCAGAAGGCGCTCGACGTTATTCTCTACGGCACGGGCACGGAAAAGCTCACGATCTATTATGAGCGCGCCAACGGGCGCGGCACGCTGGAGCGGCCCTTTGAGGGCGTTGTCAATAACGTCTCCCGGCGCCTCACCGAGACGCAGTCCGACGCCATGCGCAAGGAGCTTGAGGAGTGTATGTCCGAGCGCCCGTGCCCCAAGTGCCACGGAAAGCGCCTGTCCGACATCAGCCTTGCCGTGACTGTCGGCGGCATGAACATCATGGATTTCTGCGCCATGCCCATCTCAGAGGAGCTGAAATTCATCGACAATCTGAAGCTGACCGGCTCCATGGCCGTGATCGCGGAGCAGATCGTGCGCGAAATTCGCTCCCGGCTGTCGTTTTTGCAGGCGGTGGGCCTGAGCTATCTGACGCTTTCGCGCTCTGCCGCCACGCTCTCCGGCGGCGAAAGCCAGCGTATCCGGCTGGCCACGCAGATCGGCTCGAGCCTCATCGGCGTTCTGTATATCCTCGACGAGCCGTCCATCGGCCTGCACCAGCGGGATAACGACAAGCTGCTCGACACCCTCCGCCGTCTGCGCGACATCGGCAACTCCGTGCTTGTCGTCGAGCACGACGAGGACACCATGCGCGCCGCCGATTTCATCGTCGATGTCGGCCCGGGCGCAGGCGTGCACGGCGGCGAGATCATCGCCGCGGGCACAGTCGACGATATCATTGCCGCCCCGCGCTCCATCACGGGCCAGTATCTGTCCGGCGCAAAGAAGATCCCCCTGCCCGAAACGCGCCGGGAGGGCAATGGGAAAAGCCTGAAGATCTTCGGCGCGGCGGAAAATAACCTGCGCCACATCGACGTGGAATTCCCGCTCGGCACGTTTACGTGCGTGACCGGCGTGTCCGGCTCCGGCAAGTCGAGCCTCGTCAATGAAATTCTCTATAAAAAGCTTGCAGGCAGCCTCAACCGTGCCCGCACCCGTCCGGGGAAATTTGACCGCATCGAGGGGCTGGAGCATCTGGACAAGGTCGTCGGCATCGACCAGAGCCCCATCGGGCGTATGCCAAGCTCCAATCCGGCGACGTATACGGGCGTATTTAACGACATCCGAGACCTGTTCGCGTCGACGGCCGACGCGCGCACGCGGGGCTACGGCCCGGGCCGGTTCTCATTCAACACGAAAGGCGGCCGCTGCGAGGCGTGCAGCGGCAACGGCCTTGTGAAGATCGAGATGCACTTTCTGGCCGACGTTTTCGTCCCCTGCGAGGTCTGCCGCGGCAAGCGCTATAACCGCGAAACGCTCGAGGTTCTGTACAAGGGCAAGAACATTGCGGATATCCTTGACATGACGGCGGAAGAGGCGCTGGCCTTCTTCGACAATCTGCCGCGCATCCGCAATAAGATCGCCACGCTCGTCGACGTGGGCCTCGGCTATATCAAGCTCGGCCAGAGCGCCACGACGCTCTCCGGCGGCGAGGCGCAGCGCGTCAAGCTCGCAACGGAGCTTTCCCGAAGAGCGACGGGCCGCACGTTCTATATCCTCGACGAGCCGACGACCGGCCTTCATATGGCGGATGTCCACAAGCTGATCGAGGTCTTGCAGCGGCTGGTCGACGCGGGCAATACCGTGCTCGTCATCGAGCACAATCTTGATGTCATCAAGGTCGCGGACTATATCGTCGATCTCGGACCGGAGGGCGGCTCCGGCGGCGGGCAGATCGTCGCCTGCGGCACGCCGGAGCAGATCGCCGCCTGCCCGGAGAGCTTCACGGGGCAGTATCTGAAAAAGCTGCTGAAATAACCCGCTAACGCAGAAAAGGAGCCGTTTTGAATTATTATCTGTCTCTTGCGGCGCTGGTTCCGGCGGTCATTCTGTTTGTCCGCATTTATCAGCTCGACCGCATTGAAAAAGAACCGCGCAGGCTGCTCGGTATCCTGCTGTTGTCAGGCGCGCTGCTGGCGCTCCCGGCGGCGGGTATTCAGCTTCTTGCGTCGCGGACGCTGGGCAGTGCGCTGAACCGGCGCTCGGCGGCGTATCTGCTGCTGGACAATTTCCTGGTGGTCGCCGTGAGCGAGGAGGTCTGCAAGATCGTCCCTGTGCGTCTTGCCGCGTGGAAGCACCCGGCGTTCGATTACCGGTTCGACGCGGTGGTCTACTCCGTGTCCTCTGCGCTGGGCTTCGCGGCGGTGGAGAATATTCTGTATGTCGTGCAGTCTGACCTCCGGACGGCGGTATCGCGGGCGGTTCTGTCCGTGCCGGGGCACTTTTTCTTTGCTGTTGCGATGGGACTGCTCCTCAGCCGGGGCAAGCAGGCCGAAAAGCAGGGGAATGGCCGCAGGCGGACGGTTCTGTGCGCGCTGGCGATCCTAGTCCCGGTCGTGCTGCACGGGATCTGGGACTTTTGTCTCTCCGTCCGCAGACCGTGGGCGACAGTCGTGTTCTATTGCTTTGTGATTGCATTTTTCATCACGGCGGACTGCGGCCTGCGCCGCGCCTCACAGACGGACGCACATCTGTGAGCGGCGCGTTTTCGAAATAGCCGAACAAAAACCGGGCGGATCACGTTGCAGTCCGCCCGGTTTCTGTATTATAATAGTTCCATCTGACGGGAGGGCGACGGAATGATCTATCTTGACAACGCGGCCACAACGCTGCATAAGCCGCCGTGCGTGATCGATGCGGTCGTGAACGCGATGCAAACCATGGGCAACAGCGGACGCAGCGCGCACGCGGAAAGCCTTGCCGCGTCCCGGACGATCTATGCCGCGCGGGAGGCGCTGGCCGCGCTCTTCGGCTGCGAACGCGCCGATCATGTGTGCTTCACGGCCAATTCGACCGAGGCACTGAACATTGCCATTTCCGGGCTGCTTGCGCCGGGCGACCACGTGCTGTCGACCGATCTGGAGCATAATTCCGTCCTGCGCCCGCTGTACCGCGAGATGGAGCGGGGCGTTTCGGTCAGTTTCCTGCCCGCAGACCGGAAGGGCTGTATCGACTATGCCGATTTTGATCGGCTGCTGCAAACAAATACCAAAGCCGTCATCTGCACGGCAGGCTCAAATCTGACGGGGAATCTGCTTGATTTGACGCGCATCGGCGCGTTCTGCGCAGCGCACGGACTGCTGTTCGTGGTCGACGCGTCGCAGACGGCAGGCGTGTTCCCCATCGATCTGCGCGCGCAGCACATCAGCGTCCTTTGCTTCACCGGCCACAAGAGCCTCATGGGCCCGCAGGGCACGGGCGGCCTGTGCGTGGCGGAGGGCGTGGACATCCGCCCGTGGTGCGTCGGCGGGACGGGCGTGCAGACGTTCCTGCCGTCACAGCCGCCGCAGTATCCCACACGGCTCGAAGCCGGAACGCGCAACGGCCACGGCATCGCGGGGCTGCTTGCCGCCGTGCATTTTATTCAGGAGGCGGGCATGGATGCCATCCGCACGCACGAGCTTGCGCTGGCCCGCCGGTTTTACGAGGGCGTGAAGGACGTGGACGGCGTATGCGTCTACGGCGATTTTTCGGATTTCGTGCGCGCGCCGGTCGTGTCGCTCAATATCCGGGACGCGGAATCGTCCATGGTCGCGGACACGCTGGCGGAGGACTATGACATTGCCGTCCGGGCTGGCGCGCACTGCGCGCCGCGTATGCACGAGGCGCTTGGAACCGTGGAGCAAGGCGCGGTGCGCTTCAGCTTCGGCTATTACAACACGGAGGAGGAAACGGACGCGGCCATCGCCGCAGTCCGGGAGCTGGCAGAGCAATGAGAGAGAAAAAGCAGTGGCTCATCGTCACATTTTACACCACAAGCGCCGCTATGGCGGCGGAAAAGGCCTGCGGGCAGGCAGGCCTCCCCGGCAGGATCATCCCCGTCCCCCGCGAGATCACCGCAGACTGCGGCCTCGGCTGGCGCACAGCGCCGGAAAACCGCGAACGAACCGAGTCGCTGTTCCAGTCACTGTCTCTGGAAACAGACGGATACCATATCTGTATGCTGTGAGGAAGCAGAAAAATGCCCCGCTGCCGGTCAATTCGGCAGCGGGGCGTGTGCGTATTGAGGCTCAGATCGTGGGCTGGTTGGCAGCCTCGATGATCTTGACAAACTTTTCGGGGACGAGGGAAGCGCCGCCGATCAGGCCGCCGTCGATGTCGGGCTGGGCCAGCAGGTCATAGGCGTTCTTTTCGTTCATGGAGCCGCCGTAGAGGATGGAGATCGCACGGGCGACCTTTGCGCCGTAGAGCTTGCGGATGACCGCACGGATGTGCTCGCAGACCTCTTCGGCCTGCTCCGGCGTGGCGGTCTTGCCGGTGCCGATGGCCCAGATGGGCTCGTAGGCAATGATCATCTTGCGGATCTTGTCCTCGCCGATGGAGGCAAGGCCGGTCTTGATCTGCATGGTGATCCATTCCTCGGTGATGCCCGCTTCGCGCTGCTCAAGGCTTTCACCGACGCACATGATGGGGATCAGGCCGTTGTCGAGGGCAGCCAGAACCTTTGCGTTGACGTCCGCGTTCGTCTCGCCCATGGCGCGGCGCTCGGAATGGCCGAGGATGACGTACTTGCAGCCAGCGTCGAGCAGCATATTGGCCGCGATCTCGCCGGTGTAGGCGCCGGAGGCGTTGGCGTTGCAGTTTTCTGCGCCGATGCCGATGCGGGTCTCACGCATGGCGCGCACAGCTGCCGGGATGCAGACGGCGGGCACACACAGTGCCACGTCGCACCAGCGGCCGCGCGGCATAATGGTCTTGAACTCGGTCATGAAGGCCTTCGTCTCGGTCGGGGTCTTGTTCATCTTCCAGTTGCCGGCGATGACGGTCTTGCGGTATTTTCTGTTCATGGTGTGAAGTCTCCTATATCTAAATCAAAATTACAATTTATCTGTTCCGTCTTGTAGGGGCCGACGGCTCTGTCGGCCCGGAGAAAGGCTGTGATGGGCGGACAGGGTCGTCCGCCCCTACATACTTCGTCACCGGCGAGAGATTTTCGTGCAGGGCAAGGCGTGCGGGCGCTGGCGTACATACTATACGTCAAGTCCGGCCGACGCGGCCATGCGCGGAAAGATCCGGCGGCGTATTTCAGGGCTTTATTTGTCCTGCAGGCAGGCGATGCCGGGCAGCTCGAGACCCTCGAGGAATTCGAGCGATGCGCCGCCGCCGGTGGAGATGTGGGTGATCTTGTCGGCAAAGCCCAGCTGCTCGCAGGCAGCTGCGGAGTCGCCGCCGCCGACGATGGTCACAGCGTCGGAATCGGCCAGCGCCTGCGCAACGGCGATCGTGCCCTTGGCAAGCGTCGGGTTCTCGAACACGCCCATCGGCCCGTTCCAGACGACGGTCTTTGCGCTCTTGACCGCGTCGGCAAACAGCGCGCGGGTCTTCTCGCCGATGTCCAGACCTTCCTTGTCAGCCGGGATCGCGGTCACGTCGACGGTTTCGACCTCGACAGGTGCGTCGATGGGGTTCGGGAAATCAGCCGCGACGACGGTATCGATCGGGAGCAGCAGCTTTACGCCCTTCTCCTCGGCCTTCTTCATCATATCCTTGCAGTAGTCGACCTTCTCTGCGTCAAACAGGCTCTTGCCGATGCCGTAGCCCTTGGCCGCGACGAAGGTATAGGCCATGCCGCCGCCGATGATGAGCGTGTCGACCTTCTCAAGCAGGTTATTGATGACGTTCAGCTTGTCGGAGACCTTCGCGCCGCCGAGAATCGCGACAAACGGACGCTCCGGATCGGCAAGGGCCTTGCCCATGATGGAGACTTCCTTCTGCACCAGATAGCCGCAGACGGCGGGCAGGTAATCTGCAACACCGGCCGTGGAGGCGTGCGCGCGGTGCGCGGTGCCGAAGGCGTCGTTGACAAAAACATCAGCCATGGAGGCAAGCTTCTTGGAAAGCTCGGGGTCGTTCTTCGTCTCGCCCTTTTCAAAGCGGGTGTTCTCGAGCAGCATGACCTCGCCGTCTTTCAGGGAAGCGGCAAGCGACTGCGCGCTCTCGCCGACGACGTCGGACGCCATCTTCACGGGCTGACCGAGCAGCTCCGACAGGCGGTCTGCCACAACCTGCAAGGAGAACGCGGGGTCTGGTCCATTCTTGGGCTTGCCCATGTGCGAGCAGAGAATCACGCGCGCGCCGTGCTTGATGAGATATTCAATTGTCGGCAGGGCGGCAACAATACGCTTGTCGCTCGTGATCTTGCCGTCCTTGGTGGGGACATTGAAGTCGCAGCGGCAAAGAACGCGCTTGCCGGCAACGTCGATGTCTTCTACGGATTTCTTGTTGTAGTTCATCCTGATTCCTCCTTGTATGATGCTTACATGCCTTTCAAAACACGGGCGAATGCCCGGCTTCTTACCAGTCGATCATTTTTCCCTGCGCCTTCAGGTGCGGGAAGCCCTGCTGCCGCAGCGCCTCAAAGACACCAATTGCCGCGGAGTTTCCGAGATTCAGGCTCCGCGCTTCGGCGCGGATGGGGATTCTCACGCAGCTATCGAAATGCGCGGCAAGGAAATCCTCCGGCAGTCCCTTCGTCTCCTTGCCGAAAAACAGATAACAGCCGTCAGGATAGTCCGCCTCGTCGTAGCGCTTCGGCGCTTTGGTGGAAAACAGACGCATTGTCTTCACGTCGTTTTTCGAGAAAAAGTCGTCGAGATTTTCGTAGTCGCGCACGTCCACCAGATGCCAGTAATCCAGCCCTGCCCGCTTGACCGCCTTGTCGGAAATGTCAAAGCCCAGCGGACGAATCAAATGTAGTACGCTCCCGGTCGCCGCGCAGGTTCTTGCGATGTTGCCGGTGTTCGCCGGAATCTCCGGCTCCACCAGAACCACATGCAGCATAAAACCACGCTCCCTCCACGAAAACCAACTTTTAATATTCTATGACAGAACATCGGAAATTTCAACAGGAAAACGGATATTTGTGAAGAATTTCTGCGAAAAAATTTCTATCCTTCGGGGCTATGTTTTTGTGCATCTTCGGGAATTTTCCAATCAACCGGCGAAAAACCATACGAAACCAGAAATGCGTTGATCTGCGAAAACGGGCGGCTGCCGAAAAAACCGCGGTACGCGCTCAAAGGGCTCGGGTGCGGGCTCTGCAGCACCAGCCGCGGATACGGGCTTTTTTCCACCAGCGCCGCCTTCTTCTGCGCCTGCGCGCCCCAGAGAACGAATGCAACCGGCTGCGGAAGCTCTGCCAATGCGGCAATCACCGCGTCGGTGAAGCTCTGCCAGCCGAAATCCTTGTGGGAGTTTGCCGCATGCGCGCGCACGGAGAGGACGGTGTTGAGCAAAAACACGCCCTGCTGCGCCCAGCTAGTCAAATCTCCGCTTCTTGCCGCCGGAACGCCGAGATCAGCTTCCAGTTCCTTATAGATATTCTGCAGCGACGGCGGCAATTTTACACCCCGGCTCACAGAAAAAGCCAGCCCGTTTGCCTGCCCCGGCTCATGATACGGGTCCTGCCCGAGAATCACGGCGCGCACGCACGCGGGCGGGGTCCGCTCGAACGCCGCAAAAAGCTGCTGCGCGGGCGGATACACCGCCCCGCTTTCATACGCCGCGCCGAGCCGCTGCTCCAGAGAGCACCAGTACGGCTTCTGAAGCTCGTCTTTTAACAGTGCCTGCCATGCAGGCGGAAGCGTCGGTGTCATATGGTTTCCTCCCTACCGGTTCCGGCGAAGCCGCGCCTTTTTGCGCATACTTTACCACACAAACCGCACCGGTTCAAGATGGGAGCTGCCGTTTTGCAGGCACTTTTTCCTGTTGCAATTGAAGCGCTTGCAGACTATAATATAAATTACGTTATTATGTGAAAGTGCGGCTATCGGCACGAAAAGGAGGCGCGGGCATGGGACGGATTATTGCGCTGGTCAACCAGAAAGGCGGCGTCGGAAAGACGACGACGGCAGTCAATCTGGCAGCCGGACTGCACAAGGCGGGCAAGCGGACGCTGCTGTGCGATTTTGACCCGCAGGCCAACGCGACCTCCGGCCTTGGCGTGGAAAAAAGCACGGCTGCCCATTCGACCTATGATATCGTGATTGAGGATTTCCCCGCCGCAGACGCGGTGATCCACACAAAATACTGCGATGTTCTGGCCTCCAACGTCGCGCTGTCCGGCGCCGGCGTGGAGCTGGTGGGCGTTGAGAAGCGGGAATATGCGCTGAAGACTGCGCTCCAGCCGCTGCGGGAACAATATGATTATATTTTCATTGATTGCCCGCCGTCTTTGGAGCTGCTGACGCTCAACGCGCTCTGCGCCGCAGATCAGGTGCTGATCCCTGTGCAGTGCGAATATTACGCGCTGGAGGGGCTTTCCGATCTGATGGTCACGCTCCGCGCGGTCAAAAGGCGCCTGAACCCGACGATCTCCATCTTCGGCGTTTTACTTACCATGTACGATGGCCGGACGAATTTCTCCGCGCAGGTTGCCGAGGAGGTGCGCCGCCATTTTCCCGGCAAGGTCTTCGCCTCCGCCATCCCGCGCAACGTACGCCTGTCCGAAGCGCCCAGCCACGGGATGCCTGTTTGTGCCTACGACAAATTCAGCCGGGGCGCGGCGGCCTATGACGCGGTCGCGCAGGAGATCCTTGCGAAAGAACAGTGAGAGGAGCAACGCATATGGCAATGCGAAAGGGTCTTGGCAAGGGCCTTGGCGCCCTGATTGGGGACTATAACGAGCAGCCGGACGCGCCCAGCGAGGGTGCAGTAACGCTGCCGCTGCAAAAAATCGAACCGAATCCGCTTCAGCCGCGCAAAACCTTCAACCAGGAAGAGCTGGATTCCCTGGCGGATTCCATCCGGATGCACGGCATTATCCAGCCGCTGACGGTACGCAGGCTGCCGTCCGGGTTCTATCAGATCATCGCGGGCGAACGCCGCTGGCGTGCGGCACGGCTGGCCGGGCTTACCGATGTGCCGGTCGTGGTCATTGAGGCCGACGACAAAAAGGCGATGGAGCTGGCGCTGATTGAAAATTTGCAGCGCTCGGATCTCAACCCGATTGAAGAAGCCCTCGGCTATCAGGAGCTGATGGGCACCTATGAAATGACGCAGGAGCAGGCTGCCGCCCGCGTGGGCAAATCCCGCCCGGCCGTTGCGAACGCGCTGCGGCTTCTTAGCCTCAGTCCGGCCGTTCTGGAGCTGGTCAAGGACGGTTCACTGTCCGCCGGTCACGCGCGGGCGCTGCTGCCCGTGAAGGACGAGGCGCAGCAGCTGTCCATTGCGCAGAAGGTCATGGCGCTGGGCCTGTCCGTCCGGCAGACGGAGGCGCTCTGCAAAAAGCTCACAAAGCAGGCGCAGCCCGTCAAGGAGCAGCCGCCGCAGGTCGATTATCTGGCCGAATGTGAAAAGGAGCTGACCGCCGGGCTTGGCCGCAAGGTGCGCATTGTCTCCGGCAAGCGCAAGGGCCGCATTGAACTGGAATACTACGGGCAGGACGATCTGCAGCAGCTGTACGACGCGCTGCACACCATCCGCAAAAAGGAGCAACACTGATGGACGAAAAGAAAACCCCGCAGCCGGAGCAGGCTGCCCCGGAAACCGGAAAGCCGCTGAGCGAGAAGCGCAAATCCGCGCTGCTGCGGTACATGGCCGTTCTGTTCTGCGCCGCGTTCATTCTGGTTCTGATCTCGCTGATTTTGCAGACGCACTCGTCTAAAGCAAAGATTTCCGAGCTGAACGCCGCCAGCACAAGCGCGCTCTCAAATGCCGAGGCGCTTCAGAATGAGAACCGCGCCCTGCAGGACGAGAAGATCGCGCTGGAAAAGGAAAATGAAGAATTGCAGGCAAAGCTCGACGAGCTGACGCAGAAGCTGGACGAGGCATCGCAGGCCGAGGAAAACACGCAGGCGGCGGAAAATGAAATGATCAAATCCCTGCGCACCGAGCTTGACCGGACGAAGGAAGCGTATGAAGCACTGCTGGAGGCAAAGGCCTGTGAAACGCGCGAAGGAAACGTCACGTTCTCCCGCGCCATGCAGACGCTTGAACGGTTGAAGGATTATCTGGGCCAGACCGCGCTGGAGGAATATAAGGCGCTTGGCGGAGAATAACAGGAGGAAAAGAACACCATGATCGATATTAAGTTTTTACGGGAAAATCCGGACGCAGTCCGCGAAAATATCCGGAAAAAGTTTCAGGATGCAAAGCTGCCGCTCGTAGACGAGGCCATCCGGCTCGACGCGGAGAAGCGTGCGGCGCAGCAGGAATGCGAGCAGCTGAAGGCCGCCCGCAACAAGCTGTCGAAGGCAAACGGTCCGCTTTATGGCCAGCTGAAAAAAGCGGATGAGGCGCAGAAAGCGGAACTGCAGAAGCAGATTGATGAAAACAACGCCAAGGTCAAGGCCGACGACGAGCGCCGCGCGGAGCTTGAAAAGAAGCAGACCGAGGCCGAGGACAAGCTGCGCGAGATCATGTACGTGATCCCGAACATCATCGACCCCTCCGTCCCCATCGGCCCGGACGACAGCCATAACGTTGAAGTGCAGCGCTTCGGCGATCCCGTTGTGCCCGATTTTGAGATTCCCCATCACGTCGACATCATGCAGTCCTTTGATACGTTTCAGCTGATCTTTGCTTAACTCAACCTGATTTTGTGCTACCTTGTTCAATTCCAGATTGAAAAGCACTTGCAGATAGGCAGAGGTAACATTGATTGCAATATCCTCTCTGGCTTTATTCAAATCTTCTATAGCAGCTTTTAAATCCAGTTTGGCAAGTGAATATTGGTTGGACAATTGCAAACCGGTAAATATAGGTACATTGGTTCCCAAGCTGAAACTGGTATTGGCACTGTTAATGTCACTATACGAGTTGTCTATCGGAGAAGCAGTACGTCCCCAACTCCAGTTTTGGCTGGCGCTACCGCTCAAATTCGGAAGACGTGTCCATT
>ERZ773192.2559-NODE-2559-length-15148-cov-6.253097_pt1 | contig 15148 bp, 12 predicted proteins | sample MGYA00581010_ERZ773192 | MGnify/ENA primary metagenome ERZ773192 (study PRJEB29015, sample SAMEA2737741) | human gut metagenome | biome: human gut; feature: human-associated habitat; material: faeces | place: China | collected 2012 ...
TGCACGTGCAATATGCAAGCTGCTTTTGCTGATAAAAATGCTGCGGAATTTCCGCTCAAGCGCGCCAACGATGGCAGCTTTTTTCTGATAATTCCGCCCTCGCAACCGGCATTTTCATCTTTGAAGTCAACAGCTTTACGCTCTACAAAGACGACTGAAAGCATCCAAATTCTCATCGGAAAAGTTTATTTATCGGCCCTTTTACGAGAGAAAAAAGATGGCGGAATGTGTCCAGCGCGAGTCACAAAGCGCGTCCTGCGCGAGCAAAAAAACACATTCTGCTGTCTCTTTTTTTGAGTACTCCTGACTGGGTTTGATGCAATTCAACTGCGGAGCTCTCCCCTGTTTTGATGCTCCGCAGTCACGAAAATCGGAGGAAAATTAAGAATGAGTGGAGCGTTCTCCACATCTTTTTTGCTCAGAAAATGAAGAAGAAACACGCATCCGCTGTCTCATTTGGATGACGGTATGGTACGTCATTAGGGAGCTGGCAGTCTGGCGGAGTACGTCGCCCCGGCAGAGCTGAATGCCAATATCCGCCTGGAACCCGGTAAGCATGAGCTGACCGCCGAAGAGATCGCAGCGGCCAAGGCCGATACCGCCGCCATCGCCAATGGCTATGGCCTTTGTCTGGTGGGTGTTCCGGGAGGCCGGTTTCGGCCTCTGCAAAGCGGCCAGCTGTGCGACGCTCGTGACCCTGTAAAAGGTTTTTGCCCCCAGCCCGGCTGCCCGGACCCGGCCTAAAACCAAAACGAGAACCGCCCTGCGCCGTGGGCGAATTTTTTTCTTGACTCCTGAAAGTGCGCGCCGTATAATCATATTGTAAATGTCTCTCTTAGCCTGTTATGGGCATGTTTCTTCCCTGCTGCTTGCGGCAGTTGTTTCTAAATTTGATTATTTTTGTGATTGATAGTATATTTTACTATTGGATCATGTAGTGATATCGTACAAGAGAGTTCATTCTAACAAAGAGCAAAGAGAATATATAAAACGAAGAGCTAAAACAAACCTGATTAGGTTGTTTTAGCTCTTTATATTTTTCGAAAGGAGGTAGAGCGTATGCGAATCAAATTGTTTGTCTCTCATGTCCGGCAGCGTGGGAGCATTACCCCGGCATTGCTGTCTGCCGGCAGCACATGGCACGCGCGGCCGCTGGCCGCATCCGTCTGCACGGTAGTGCCTGCCGCCGCTGTGGCCACTGGCTACAGCAGGACGTTTGTGCGTCCCATGCGGCGTCTTACTCACCAAAACCAATCAGAGACAGTGGGCAAGCGTCACCCACGGAGCCTTACGCGGCAAGGCTTTGACGCATCCGTCTTCCGAAAACGAGGCGGAAACAGGGACCGCGAACGATTGGGGGTACTATACCCATTTGGAAAGGAAGTTGCATATGATCCACACTCAGAACGAGGGCATCTATCACGCCCTCCTGGCTCAGCTGGACAAGCTGGAGCGGCACAACCGGCAAGGCAGCTATAAGACCCGGCAACGTTATTACGAGGCCATGCAGCGGTTCTGCAGGTTCCTCGCTGATGTTTACCATTTGCAGAAGCTGGCCAATATCTCTGGCAAGCATCTGGTTGCCTACGTTCGCCACCTGCAGGAGAACGGTAAGGCGGCCAGCACCATCAAGACGGAGCTGGCGGCGATTCGGTTCTGGCACGATAAGCTGGGGGAGGCTAAATATAAGCTGCCCTCCAACGGGGATCTATCAGATCAGGCGCCGTTGGAGCGCCGAAAGCTTCAGGGGACTGACCGGCACTGGACACCGGAGCAGTTTACCGCCTTTACATCGGCCTGCCGGGAAGAAGGCCGGGAGGATTATGCCGCCATTGCCACGCTCACCTTTTACGTCGGCCTACGTATCCATGAGGCCTGCCGTCTCGATACGGCTGCCGTAGAGGCGTGGGAGCGGTCTGGACTGCTGACGGTCAAGGGCAAGGGCGGACGTGTCCGAAGCGTCCCTGTGACGGCGGCAGCGGCAAAGCAGGCGCTGCGGGAGCGAAAAGCCGCCGTCCGGCGGGGGCATAAGCTGTTTGTGCCGGACGATGTGGCGACCGACGCCTATATCTACGATTTTCAGGCGTTCCTCCGGGCGCACCGTCCGGACCAGGGGACAAATCCCCGGCCGCTGACACACCACGGGATGCGGCACAGCTATGCGGCCCGGCAGTATCGGGAAGCGTTGGATGGCGGGGCTACAGAGTACCGCGCGAAGCTGGATGTGTCTCACCTGCTGGGCCACGGCCGCGCAGATGTGACGGACGTGTACTTGGCATCCGAAAAGCCTGAAAACCAATGACTGAGGTACACGCAAAAGTACACACTGATTTTGCTGGTTAGCCAATAACTTTTTTGCCATGATAAAAGGCAGTGCCTGATTCGAGTCCAGCAATCTCTGCCAAAACGAAAAAATCCGAACTTGTTCCTAATCGGGGATGGGTTCGGATTTGTCTTTTATTTGCAATTCTTTACAATGTGGCGGGGCATCCCGAAGCAGACACCTCTGCCCTTTCTACGTTCAATGACAAAAATCAGGTTGCCGCGTATGCGGTCAACGGCTTTGCATGGGCGGTTTCCAATAAGGTTGTTGGCGGAACCAGCAATACCACTTTATACGAATCTTGATTCAGAGACTTTTCTCATTGGAACAATCAAAGAACTTTACCGTCTCCATTGGGGAATTGAAACTTCCTTTAGAGAACTTAAATATACCATTGGGCTATCTTGCCTGCACGGCAAGAAAACGGACTTTTTACTACAAGAGGTTCTTAAAATGCTTTACATCCAAACAGTGTTAGCGTTCGCCAGGAAAACCACTGCGGGGGTGTGGACATTTTTTTGGACTTATTTGATGTAGTTCCTAAATTTCTCCGCCTCAATATCAATGGAAAAAGTGGGGCCAAAAATATCTTCCTCTACAATTCCAATGGCGGATGTAGAATCAATCAACTCACCTGAGTTCGTCTCAAAAACTTGAATTTCAATTTCATCATCATTTGGGTAAACGCACAGCATAGTGATCAAATCGCCGACTGTCATTTTCTATTCCTCCGTATTCATTACTTGCACAAGCCCAGGCTAGTGGAAGGCATGACTCCCAGGCAAAAACTTCGGCTGAGAGCATGTCGAATGCTGATCTCATATCAGAAGAATGGTGATTTCGAATTTCAATCTCCTCGGGTGGAAAGAATCTTTTCCGGCGAAACGGGAAATTTGATCACTCAGTTTATACAGCATGAGCGCTATTGGTCGTTCTGAAAAAACAATCGAATCCCGCGAAATATATCTGTGCGCATTTAATCTCTACTTGCAACGATTTGATTTGTCCTTTAATGACCTGTCTGTCGATTGCATCGAGGCTTTTTTCAAATCAATGAATTATGAGCTTGCGATGCGCCATAACAGTGCCAACCATCTCAGGCAGCTTTTCCATTATCTCTATGATCGCGGAATTACTGTTACAGACAATCTCCCACCCACAGGCCGGATGTGTGCAGGATGCTGGGAAACTAAAAGCACCAAAGCCGGCGTCAAATGGAATCGAACAAAAGCCCCCTTCCCTGTTCGCTGTGCGCCCTTACGCTGAATAGCTGAATACAGAAGACCCCCGGTTCGCACGAACCGGGGGTTTTTGCTTCTCTCTGCGGCCGGAATCTTCCGGCTGCGGCTGGGTTCTATGGAGTTTGGAGCTTACGCCGCGTCGGGCGGGAGGGCAATGCCCTCCTCTTCCCAGGTGGTCAGCGTGAAGTGGTAGGGGCGGCCCTTCTTGTCCTTCTGGCGGTTCAGCTCCGTCAGCAGCGCCTTCACCGTGTCGGGGTGGCGCTGGGCGATGAGCGCGGCCTCCCGCACCTCCATGTCATCCGCGACGCAGCCGTCGTGATACATCCGCAGCTGATACAAATCTTCCGCCTTGCTGCCGCCGGCCTTCGCCTCAAAAAGCGTGACGCCCTCCGTGGTGCTGACGAACAGATCCGACTTGATCTGCAGGTTCAGGCACTGATACAGATTCTTCTCCGTGGAGACCCGCAGGACGCCCGGTTCCGCCGACTTTTTCTCTGCCAGCAGACGTACCAGCATCTGCTCCCGTCCCTCCTCCTTAAACGGTTCGGGGATGTTGGCGCGGATCCAGCTGAACAGCGCCGCCACCTTCTCATCATCTTCACGCAGACCGTTTTTCGCCGCCTTGGTATCCGGCAGGGCCTCCGCCTGATCGCTGAGAATGTCGATCTGGGCGAGGAAGCGGTTCTGGCTGGGGTGCAGGGCCTTCCCCCAGATCTCGTTGTACAGTCCGTGCTGAATGGCGCGGCCGTTGATCCGGATCTCCGCGCCGCTGGAGGCCATGTTGGCGCGGTAGTAGAAGGCGTTTTCCTTGCTGCGGCGGATGCTTCCGTAGCGGCAGCAGATGGTCACCGGCCCGCCGCCCAGATCGGTCTCCACCGGGGGCAGCTCCGTCATCTGGCCGTCCCGCCAGTTGGGTTCCAGCGCCCCAGTGATCTCCCCGCTGTCGGAAGTGCCGCTCTTGTCAACGGCGGTGAAGCAGATGGTGAACGCCTTGTCCCGCAGCAGGTTGGCGTAGGTGTAGCGCAGGGTCTCCCGCAGGTAGGCCGCCATCTGCCCAAAGGTAGGCTCCTCCTTTTTGGAGGCGGGCTTGAGGGTCAGGAACTTGTGCATGGGGCAGCGCACCCGCACCACCGTTCCGGTCCCGCCTGCCACTTCCCCGCTGCCGGGGATCATCGACACGGGCATGTGGATGTCATAGGGGCCTTCTGCCCGCTGGTAGCGGTCGTTGGCCACGTCCTCTGCCGTCCGGGTCTGGATGCTCCAATGCTGATTCTCCCCGGCGTTGATGGACGCCAGGGCGTGCTTGAGGCCCATGCCGTGCTCATTCAGAGTGGATTCGGCGCAGGAGCGGGCGGCAATGGTGAGGGCGGCGTCCATGTTCTCGATGCCGGTGCCGTTGTCCCGGACCATGACGTCCACATGGTCCCCCTGCTCCTCCAGAACGATCTCCACCCGGCCGTGGATCCCGTGGGCGCGGAAATTGGAAATAGGGTTGTCGATCAGTTCGCAGAGGGTCTGGCCGAAGTCCTTGAAGTTGCCGGAAATGCCGGCAAAAAACTCCTTGCCGTTGGGGGCGTTGTCGATGTTTCGAATGATGATTTCGCGCATAATAGTTCCTCCAAAAAATGTTTTTTCGAAAACAAAACGCACGGTGCAGGTCATTGCCCTACATCGTGCGGGAGGATCTTACAACATTCCTCTTGCCCCGTCCGCCGAAAAAGGGTATACTGTCCCTATCGGTGCGGGGAATCCCGTTGTGTAGGTGGTCTCATCACCTGCGCAGGTGCAAAGGAGCGGCAACTCCTTTGTACTGCCGTGTTTTTACTTTCTGATTGTATTGTAGCATATACGGTTGCGCATATCAAGCCGGAATGTTGCACAAATACACGGTTGCATATATGTTGATCATTACCATATAGACGGGATCAGGCAGTTGCGGTATACTAAAATAAATAGCAGTTGAATAGGAGGGAACATTATGCCGCCAACGGATGCCCAACGCCGGGCACGGGACAAATGGCTGTCCGAAAAAGTGGAGACCATTAACCTGAGAGTGCCGAAAGGCTCAAAAGAGATCATTAAGACCCACGCCGAGAAGCACGGGGAGTCCACAAACGCTTTTGTTTATCGCACCGTGATGGAAGCCATCCAGCGGGACGAGCAGGCCGACAGCGACCGCTGAGCGGGATCGCGCTGGCGGTCATTCCGTCAGCGGCATTGCCCTGATTCGGCGGTTGCTGCGGTAGTTCAACTATTCAATGAATTTCTGTTTAAGGCGTTCCATGGTTTGAAACGCGATCCAATGAACAATGATCGGCGGAGCGAAAAACAGTTTTGCCTTTCGTTGTGATCACTTGCGCTGTATAAGTGTAGCCGCCGAGCCTCGTTGTCGTAAAAGGGGGTGGGAACTCCCGACACTAACATTGTCACACCCAAAACAGCCCCGGTTCCCTGCGAAAGGAACCGGGGCTGTTTTTTACATCACTTTATGGAGCGTGCCAAGAATGCGGCAATCTGTGCGCGGGTGCAGGTGGCGGTGGGGTCGAAGCGGCCGACACCGCGCGTAGTAAGCGTCAGCGGAAACATCGATAAAGTCCTTGGAATTGTTGATGCTTTTCACCATTGCGCTGCCGTCCACGGTGAGCCGGATGCCATCCTCCGTAGGAATGGAATCCTTCAAAATTTCCTCCGTGCCGTTGGGATGGACGAGGACTGCCACCGTGCCGGAGTCGCGTTGGAAACGGGGGGTCTCCACCTTGGCGACGTCTGGCTTCGTTTCGGCCTGAACCTTGCTGCCATCGGACTTGGTGGTGATCTCCGTCTTGCCAGTGCTGATAGAGGGCTTGCTGGAGCTGCTGACGCCTCAAAACCCGCCTCTCTGCATGGGGGTTGGGCTACTCTCACAGCCCTCGGTGAATTCGCACACAGCAGCTCAGTTACAATAAAATAGCCGTTTGGTAGAATACGAAAAGGAACATCATGAAAAATCCGCCGCATCGGCCGATGAGTCGCTTTAACGTTATATTCCCTCTTCGACGCTCCCCGCAAATCATAGCAAACAGAAAAGTACCGCTGCAGATCATCAGGACAAACCAGAAAAAGATGACGTTCGGTAGCTGAGATTCCCATGCTAACAACAGGACGCAGGGAATCAGGATCAACAGAGAGGCTGCAAATTCAACAAGTTTTCTGGCTATGTATGGTTTCATGATATTCCCTCATTTCTATGTTCTTTGGCAGGTTATTACTTACTTCTGCAGCAGCTTCTGGCCGGCATCGGTCAGACTGGCCTTCAGACGGCCCTGGCCAAAGACATTGACCAGCCCCAGCTCAGACAGGTGCTCAGAGATCGCACTCAGTTCCATCATGTAGATGGAATGCTTGCCAGAGATATCGCTCAGAGAGACGTCACCACTCTTAATCCACTGCATAAACTCGAGAGCGCGGGTATCCACACCGTACTTGGCGATAGTATCCAGCTCAGAGGCACCCATATGAGCAACAGCAGTAGCCTCGCCCTTCTCAGTCAGGGAGAAGTACAACTGGGCAATCAGGCGCTGGCCCTTGCGGGTGACATAGCCGCTCTTCTCCAGGGAATCCAGAGCAGTATGGATATGACCGGCCTGTAACTCATGGTCGTTGGAATACTGGGTCATACTGGTGATGATGGCGCCGGCATTGGTGTAGCCGCGCTTCATGGCTTTCAGAATTTCCAGCTGGACGGCATCGGGCCCCTTATCGCTCACGGGCTTGACGTTGTCCTTCTTGGTCAGTAAGCTTACAACGACAAGGGTGATGAAGGATGCGGGGAAAATCAGCCACAGGCTGTTGACCTGGGCGGAGTTTTTGGTAAGGATATCCCAATACAACACAATGCCCATAGACACTGCAACAGAAGAAATCGCACCCGCTTGATTACCCACGCGCAGTAGCCAGGAGTCTAGGTAGTATACGAACAGGGGCGCGCCAACGCCGGTACCGAATGCGAATAGGTAGCTGAGGCCACCTTTCCAGAAGATAGCAAAAGCCACGGAAGCCATGCCATAGATGATGGTGCCCCACTTGGCCCACTGCAGCAGTTTCTTGGTATCACGAATCTTCAGAAAGTACTGAGCCACGTCACGAACCAACTGGTTGACGCCGGAAACCAGGTAGATATCGCAGGTAGACATAGTGGCAGCCATCAGACCGGCCATGATGCAGGCGGCCAGAGGGATGGGCAGAACATTCATCAGGGAGCCAAAAGCAGCGCTGGCACTCTCCAGATTAGGGAGCAGCTGACGGGCATAGCAGCCGGTGAAGGCGCCGACTACGCCGGTGAAGTAAGCGATGATGACGGTCCACATCCAGCCGCGCTTACAGGCCTTCAGGCTACGAGTTCCGGCCGCACGAGCCCAATAGGGAGACTGATTCAGCAAGGACTGATGCATCATCAGGAAGGTGATGACGGAGGGAGCCACAAACTTGACCACAGGGATGGTGCCAAAGGGCACATTCAGGAAGTTGGCAGGCAGAGCCGCAGCGTCGGGCATGCCGTACTTCGCAATCAGATAGATGGGTAGGATAATGAACTGGATAATGAAGACCCAGGAGAACTGGACCAGATCGGTGGCGGTGGCAGCCCAGATGCCACCGAACACCACATAGGCGGTAACGACCACGCCGACCAGCAACATGGCCAGCTTGGAATCGATGCCCAGAGCGCCACCGATGGTATCGCCGCAGCCGACATACTGCCAGCCCAGAATAGCCAGAGAGGCGAACAGAATCACGATAGTGATGGCCATGCGGCCACCTTTGCCATAACGGTACTCAAACCACTCGGTGGGGGTCAGAGCGCCGGTGGTACGCCAGAAACCGGCCCAGCACAGCCAGGCGACCAGAGCGCCGGTGCCCCAGCCCAGATAGAACCACATACCACCCATGCCGAACATGTAGCCATACATGATGATAGAGGGCAGATAACCGCCGGAAATCAAAATAGAACCATTGCCAACTGCGGTCATCAGCGGAGTAAACTCACGGCCACCGACCATGAATTCAGTCTCATCCTTCGTGGTCTTCTTGCCGATGTACCAGCTGAGGGCCATCATTGCCAGGACATAGATCACAGTAATTGCAATCATCCAAACTTGAGAAGTCATGAAAGAACCTCCTTAAACTAACACAACATTTATTCGGAAGGTGGGAGCCTTAGCCGAAATACCTCTTATTGACACACCACATGTCGTGACCAGTAAGGAACCACTTAGGATCTTCTGCTTCTGCCAGTGCCATGATCTTGTTGAAACTATCATAGCAGGCGTAGTGATCATAGATCACGCTATTGAGAATGAAGGGACCCCAGTTTTCAGGTGCTGGAGTAATGTCGACAATCTCGCCACCAATCACTTCCATCTTGTTCATCTGCGGGAACAGAGACTGGGCAATGTGCGGCATATCACCCGTGATGACATATTTGCCCTCTGCCGTCTGCACCTGAATCGCCATGCCGCCCAACGTGTGGCCGGGGACCTTTACAATGCGGATGCCGTTGCCAAAGTCAAAGTCTCCATCGATCATGCGGATATTCTTGATTTGGGCAATGTCGCCCGGTGTGCGTGGGTCATAGTCTCTGCGAATCTTCTGAGAAGGTAACGGATGGAGCATGTTGAAATATTCGTCTCTTTGGAACAGATGCTGCGCATTCGGGAACAGCAGCACACCGCCAGCGTGGTCATTATGCAGATGCGTATACATGACGATCTCGATGTCATCGGGGGTCAGGCCCTCGCGTGCCAGTGCGTCCAGAACATACTGGTTGCCACCCTCTGCAGGACTGTTTGCCCAAGCTTTTCCGTCGATGATATTGTCCTGATGGACACCGGTGTCGACAAGGATGTTTCTGTTGTCTTTCTGCAGAAGATATCCGCTGTAGACAAAGGGATATCTTACCTGATCAAGGCCGCCGTCAAACAGTGACTTGTAGCAAGAGAGAGTGCCGTAGTGCAAGCAAGTGATTTTCCAGTTATTATTTCCCATGAGATATCTTCCTTTCTGCATATTCAAATTCTTTTATGGAAGTTTTCAAAAGGAGGTTGATGTTATTCTGGCATACGCCAGAGGCGAACACCTTCAAAATAAGGAGATTGCTTCCGGCGGCGGAAATCGTCTGCGTCTTTTTTCGCCCAATCGTACAGGCCCCGACCAGCCTTTTGACCGGTATGGCCGGAGGCCAGTCCGTCCAACGTGGTTTTCTGAATCTCCTTGGTATTGCACAAATCTGGATACACATTCAGAGCGATGGCACGTTCCAGCTCAAAGCCTACAGCGTCATAATACTCTAACAGACCGATGGAGGCATATCGCATTCCCATAGCGTATTTGATAGCCCGGTCAATATCCTCCGCCGTAGACACCCCTTGCTCAATGAGGTAGATGGATTCCCGGAATAGCGCCTGCGCAAACCGATTTACCAAGAAGCCAGGGACGCTTCGATTCAGAACCACAACCTGACGATTCAGGTCTTTCAGTAGCGTACAGACGGTTTTTGTGGTTTCGTCGGAAGTCTGTTTATGACGGACGACTTCCACCAGCGGCAACATATGAACCGGCTGGAAAGGATGTGCAATCAAAAACCGGGAGGAGTTTTCAATACGCTCAGCTAAAAGAGACGCGTCAATGGACGAGGTGGTGGAAGCCACGATGACATCTCGCCCGCAGTGTTCCGTCACCTGACGATAGACCGCTTCCTTAACGTCTGCATCCTCTGCTACTGCTTCGAATACGATACAGCTACCGACCAGTGATGTTGGGTCATTAGTGATGGTGACCAGGGCCATGGCAGCCTTTTTATTTGCTTCCGTGGCCAGCCCCTCCGCAATCAAGTCATCCCAGTTTTGGCAGATTGTTTCACGGCAACGGATTAAACCTGCTTTAGAGTGCCCCACTACTACCGTAGGATATCCATTACCGGAGGTCAGGGTTGCTTGGCAAGCGCCGATGGTGCCGGAGCCATAGATGCCGATTTGTTTTCCCATAAAGTTCTCCCCTCAAGATGCTTTGTCATGGCCTTGACGAAAATATGATGAAGCAAAAAATATGCCAAAAGCGGCGATTTATGACAAATCCGCTTTTGACATATTTTCACAGTCAAAATGCACAAATAAATAAAACTATATAAGATTGTAAATGTGAAGCTTGCGGTATAAAATCGTACGGGAGATGCCGAGTTTTCGAGCGGCCAACGCCTTGTTACCCTGGCATTCCTGAAGAGTTTGAATCAGGATGTCTCGTTCTGCGGCACCGGTGCGGCGCCGCAGGGTGGAACTCTCCGGCAGAATAGCCGGTACCGCTGGGGATGCGGAGATTGGATACCTCGGGTGATTGAAATAATCGGAAAAGTATTTCCACTCCAACATCTCAAACCAAGCCAGATTCATCGCGCGTTCCAACACATTCTGCAGTTCACGCACATTACCGGGCCAGTCGTATTCCATCAGGCGCTTTACAGCTTCGGGGGTGATTCCGGGAATCTGCAGATTCAATTGGAAATTCAACTTTTTTATCAAGTGGTCGATAAGCATTGGAATGTCCTCGCGCCGCTCCCGCAAAGGTGGAATGCGAATCCGAATAACATTCAGGCGATAATAGAGGTCACTACGGAATTTACATTTCTGAACCATCTGCTCCAAGGGGACGTTAGTGGCGGAAATGATACGAGTATCAATGGGAATGATGGTAGAGGAACCGATGCGCTCAATCTCGCGTTCCTGAAGAACACGCAGTAACTTGGGCTGGAGCGTCAGAGGCATTTGGCTGATCTCGTCCAAAAATAGGCTTCCGCCATTGGCTATCTCGAATTTCCCCACCTGACCGCTGCGGCGGGCACCGGTGAAGGCACCGTCTACGTACCCGAAGAACTCCGATTCCAGCAGTTCTAAAGGGATGGCCGCACAGTTTACTTTCACCAACCGATGATTTTGTCGGGGACTGAGTTCATGGATGGCATGGGCGACCAATTCCTTGCCGCTGCCTGTCTCTCCTTCAATGTAGACTGTGGAGGAGGAGCGGGCTGCACAGACAATTTCATGCTTCATCTTCAGAATTTCAGGGCTGGTACCAATGATGTGATCCAGTGGATTGACGGCTGTGGAATGAGATTGAACCATAAGAAGTTGCTGATTCAAGGCTTCCATCAGGGTTACCACATTGGGCGGGATGGTCATGGAGGTGTGTTCACTTTTGGGAATCATGTATACAAAACAGCCCTCGATCTCACCATCATGAAACAGAGGAGTATAGGAGCAGTATACAGGAACTTCTTCATTGGTACAGATATTCAGAAGAACTGCATCACCAGAGACAAATTTTTGACTTTTCAAAACCTCATCCACTCTGGAATTCCGAACAATGTCGCGGACATAACGACCCTTGACTTGGTCCAGCGTATAGCCGGTCAAAGAACTCCATCGGTGATTGACATAAATGTATCGCCCATCTGCATCTGTAACAATCAGCCCTTCCAATTCAGCTGTGATGCGCGCCATAAGTGCCTTGGTTGGGATCTTATCCAATTCTCTGATGGCCATTCCATACGCTCCTTTTCGTGATTTTGACGACAGAAAATAGTTGACACCAAAACTGCCGCATACACAATAGATGTAACAAAATACTAACATGTTCTGCAAACACTGTAAAGAAAAACTTACACATGTTTACATTGAAACGATTATGGTTTGATGAACACGGGTTGGCAAAATAATTGAGTAACAAAACTATCTCTAAACGATTACTATCAACATGTTGCTGCCCGGGGGTCTATTGCTCCTTGTTTCATAGATGCGGATTTTGACCACAAAACCAGGGTGCTCCATCTTTAAATTTCGTTCTAACCAATGGCAGATGTGATGCCGAAGAGGATGAGGTCATTAGTCACTGTTGGCATCGGGGAGATGTGCTTTTTTGCTTACCGCAGGTCAAATCCTGGATAGTTCCGCCCCCAGAACCAGCCCCATGTTTTTCAACTGCGCCCCCAGTCTCTCTGCCCTGCCTCATAACTTGACCCAGAACAACAGAAAAATATTGGGCACAGCGGAGTGGACAGAGGCGGAAGGCGTCCATCTCTGAGCCGAACAGGCTCTGAAAGCCTTGGAAGGGGTCTGCTGTCAGCCTGCAGAGCAGCTACGGATCAGGAGGCCTTGCAAACTTAGGCACTCAGTGTTATCATACAGTATGTAACCTGCCCCCTGTGTCAAGGGTTGTGCTTTTACACCTCGCAGGGCTGCGCCCCTGCTCAGAGAAACAGAAATACGTTTCAGAAAAGGTCGGTGGCTGCGCGTGAAAACAGACAAAAGACTGTCGGCCGAGAATTTTATGAAGCTCGTTGAAGTGTTCACCGCAAACGAATGGGAAATCCCCAACGAAGAGGCCGGAATGGAAAGCCGCTTTAACCGGTTTTGCGAGCGCCTTTGCACATTAGACGCGGAGGAACAGCGGCTGGTTATTGAACTGACCCGACGGTTTACAGCGATTGGCGGAGCCGAATATCCGCAACTCATACTCAAGCTGATGAATCGCCTCCACAGCCAGAAACTCCCGGTTTTTTCAGAAGCTGGGAAGGTTTTTATCCTTCCTCTTATCGCGCCGGAGGACCGTGGCCGAACAAAAAGTTCCAGTGTTGTGTGGTATCACTGCCGGGAGGAATTGATTCGGTATAGTCTGCTGCTTGCGGATAAAAAAGTTCTGTACCATGACATCGAAGAAGCGTCACAGATCAAAAATCTCAAAACAAATGAACTGGTAATCCTGGTTGATGACTTTGTCGGCTCCGGTGAAACGGCAGTCTCTGCGGTCAACTGGTTTACAGACAGCTTTGGAACAGATCCGAAGCAGATCATCATACTGTCGATCGCAGCGCTGGAAATGGGAATAGACCATGTGCGGCAGAAAACCGGGGTCGAGATATACGCATACTATAATTTCCGGAAAGGGATCAGTGATTATTATTCAGACGATCAGCGGGTCGGCTGTCTGAGAACAATGAAAGGCATTGAAAATAAGTTGAAGGTCTCGTCTAAATTTCGCCTGGGATTCGCACAAAGCGAGGCGCTGATCTCTTTAATCAGGACGCCGAACAACACGTTTCCCGTTTTTTGGAAATCAAAAGACTTACCATCACCTGCGCCATTTTCGAGGGATTAGTTATGGATGAACAGCTTACTTACCAGCTTCTGAAAATTATGAAGCATAACGGCAATGTATGGGAGCTCATTTCCGGCGGCTATGAATTCGGACAAGTTGCTTTTTTTTTGGACACGCTGAAACAGGAGCACTACATTGCCTTGGATGAAACCGGAAAAACGCTGATTACGCCGGATGGAGAGGCATTCCTTTTCCGTTTCGAAGAAAATAACCATATTAAACGGTATTCCAAATGGGTACTGCCCCGCAGTGAGATGTGGAGCAAACCTGCCGGCTCATCGTTTATTTACATCCCAAAAGGGTGATGCATGCTGCTCTGGGATGATAGCCTTTACACTTTCGGGTGTTGGTGCGAAGATGTCTTCGCGCCATGAATGAACTGATTTTCCAGCCCCGCAACGAAATTGTGCATAAGCGCGACGGAGCGGCTTCTCCACAATTTCGTTGCAGCCACCGCAAATGGAATTTGCGGATGGCGCACAGACAACTACGTGTCTGTATGGATGAGAACGAGTATCATTTCAGGGCAGCATGTTTACCATATATCAAGGGAGGCGGCCAGATGCGTTGGGACAGTTATGAACGGAAATTCAGAGACCTTGCCGGGAAAAGCGGTGCCGCGCAGGAAAAAATTGAAAGCTGGCTCCTCTACGCCAAAGAGCTGACCTCGAATAATCTTCCTATTATCTTTGATCAAACCCATTTGGCGCTGCTGCTGGGCATTGACAATGAGTATCTTCATCGCATGTCAAACGCTCCTGAGTACTTTTACCGCACCTTCTACATCCGGAAGCGAAACGGGAAGCAGCGGCGGATCGACGAGCCTCTGCCGGACCTCAAAAAGGTGCAGTCATGGATCTTAACGGAAATTCTCTACAAGGTGCCTTGCAGCAAATTCGCAAAGGCCTACGTTCCCCATACTTCAATCAAGGATAATTCTCGATTTCACCGGAATCAGAAGATCGTTGCAGGGGTCGATTTGAAAAACTTCTTTCCCTCTATTAAAAGCGGATCTGTTCTCAGCGTGTTTCTCTCCATGGGCTATAACCTGCCCACGGCGGTTTTTCTGACGAGACTGTGCTGTCTGCGGGAATCCCTCCCTCAGGGCGCCCCGACCAGCGCGTATCTGTCCAATCTGATCATGCGTCACTTTGACGAGCAGATCAGTGCATACTGCATGGAAAGGAAGATCCGGTATACCCGGTATGCTGACGATTTAACTTTTTCCGGGGACTTTGATGTTGCGGCCCTGCTCTACCGCATCGATGGGGAACTTAAATATCTCCATCTGCGCCGTAATCCGCAGAAGCTGAAGGTTATGCGAGGCGGAGACCGGCAGAAAACGACCGGAATCGTTGTCAACGAAAAACAGCAGCTGCCAAGAGAGTACCGAATGAAGATC
>ERZ773192.2561-NODE-2561-length-15142-cov-3.859946_pt1 | contig 15142 bp, 10 predicted proteins | sample MGYA00581010_ERZ773192 | MGnify/ENA primary metagenome ERZ773192 (study PRJEB29015, sample SAMEA2737741) | human gut metagenome | biome: human gut; feature: human-associated habitat; material: faeces | place: China | collected 2012 ...
CGGAGCTGATCCGCAGGAAGCTCGGCAAGGACGCGCACGCCATGACCATCACGCTCCTGACCGATTCGCAGGGCAAGAAGATGGGCAAGACTGCGGGCAACGCTGTCTGGCTCGATCCGAACAAGACCAGCCCCTTTGACTTCTATCAGTACTGGCGCAACGTCGACGATGCCGACGTCATGAAGTGCATCCGTATGCTGACCTTCCTGCCGCTTGAGCAGATCGATGAGATGGACAAGTGGGAGGGCAGCCAGCTCAATAAGGCCAAGGAGATTCTTGCCTACGAGCTGACGCAGATGGTCCACGGCGAGGAAGAGGCGAAGAAGGCGGAGGCCAGCGCAAAGGCCCTCTTCGGCGGCAGCGGCAGCAGCGAGAATATGCCGTCGACCGAGCTGGCGGACGATGACTTCACTGACGGTAAGATCGACACCCTGACGCTGCTCGTCAAGTGCGGCCTTGCCGCATCCAAGGGCGAGGGCCGCCGTCTCGTGCAGCAGGGCGGCATCAGCGTCAACGACGAGAAGGTCACGGATTTCGCGACTGCGTTTGAAAAGGCAGTCTTTGCAGGCGACGGCGCGATCATCCGCAAGGGCAAGAAGGTCTTCCACAAGGCGCTTGTAAAATAAAAATCATGTCAACCGCCCGGAACGCTCCGGGCGGTATGCACAAAGCAAATTCAAAAACGCCGCAGGATTTTGTCGCTTTCACAGTTGACTTTGTGCATTTAAAGCAGTATAGTAGCAAACATAAAAAGCCGGACAGTACGGCAGAAGGGAGTTCATTATGATGCAGATCCGTTCCAACGATTTCATTATGAATATGAGCTTCCGCTTTACCATGGCCCGCGAGCTGTTTGCGGGCCTCTATTACCGTACCCAAAATGAGAAGCTGTCCGTATAAGACCGGTGTTTTCTTCGTAAGTAAGAAGGAGGCTCTGTTCCGCGGACAGAGCCTCCTTTTTGTTTTAAACAATCAACTGTTATCAGAGAAAAGGAGCAATTTATCATGAAAAAGATTCTTGCAATGCTTCTGGCGCTCGTGATGGTCCTGAGCCTGGCCGCCTGCGCCTCCACACAGCCCGCAGCTGAGCCTGCGGCCTCCTCCGACGCACCTGCCGAGAGCGGAAAGACCTACACCGTCGGCGTCTGCCAGCTCGTGCAGCATGAGGCGCTCGATGCCGCAACGCAGGGCTTCGTCGACGCACTGAAAGAAGCGCTCGGCGACGCCGTGACCATCGACGTGCAGAATGCCTCCGGCGATTCCGTCAACTGCGGCACTATCGTCAACGGCTTTGTCGCCAAGGGCGTCGACCTCATCATGGCGAACGCCACTCCGGCCCTGACCGCTGCCGTCTCCGCCACGGCTGATATTCCCATCCTCGGCACGTCCATCACGGCCTACGGCGTTGCGCTCGACATCGACGATTTTAGCGGCACGGTCGGCGGCAACGTCTCCGGCACGTCCGATCTGGCCGACCTGCAAAAGCAGGCCCAGATGATCCTCGACTGGTTCCCCGAGACAAAGACGGTCGGCCTGCTGTTCTGCTCCGCCGAGCCGAACTCCCGCTACCAGATCGACGAGGTGCGCAAGGCGCTCGAGGCCCAGGGCGTGACCTGCGAGGAATTCGCCTTCACCGACAGCAACGACGTTTCCTCCGTCACCCAGAAGGCTGTTGATTTCTCCGACGTCGTCTACATCCCGACCGACAACACCGCCGCTTCCAACACCGAGGCGATCGCAAACGTTCTGATTCCCGCCGGTGTTCCCGCGATCTGCGGCGAAGAGGGCCTCTGCCGCGGCTGCGGCGTGGCGACGCTGTCCATCAGCTACTATGATCTCGGCGTGACCACCGGCAAGATGGCCGCGAAGATCCTGAAGGGCGAGGCCAATATCTCCGAAATGCCCGTCGAATACACCGACGCGACCCCGAAGTACAACGCCTCCATCTGCGACCAGCTCGGCATTACCCCGCTGGACGGCTATGAGGCCATTGACGGCTGATTTCAGCCAGCCGGTCATGGACATATGCCCATGACCGGCCCTGTATGAAACACTGTTTGCCCCTGCAATCGGCCGATAACCGGTTTTCTTTGCCGGTCGATTGCAGGCGCAGACCAAGAAGGAGAATGACTATGAATTTCCTTTCCGCGCTACTAAACTCGCTGCCCGGTGCAGCGGCGCAGGGCCTCATCTGGGGTCTTATGGCCATCGGCGTCTACATTACCTTCCGCATTCTCGATGTGGCCGACCTGACCGTCGACGGCTCCATCGCCACCGGCGGTGCGGCAGCTGTCATGCTGATCCGCGCGGGCATGAACCCGTGGCTGGCGCTGCTGTGTGCGTTTGTCTGTGGGATGCTCGCGGGCTTTGTCACGGGGATGTTCCACACCAAATGCGGTATTCCTGCGATCCTGTCCGGCATTCTGACGCAGCTTGCGCTTTACTCTATCAATCTTCGCATCATGGACAGCAAGGCCAATCAGGCCGTCGGCGTGGATAAATACCCCTTGATGGTGTCGCAGCGCTTTGTGCGTGACCTGAGTCTGAAAAATCCGCTGCCAGTGCTGCTTCTTTTCACATTCGGCGTGATCGCGCTTCTGTACTGGTTCTTCGGCACGGAGCGCGGCTGCGCCATCCGCGCCACCGGCGCGAATCAGAACATGGCCCGTGCACAGGGCATCAATACGAACGCGAACGTTGTATTTGGCCTCATGCTTTCGAACGGTCTTGTCGCCCTCTCCGGCGCGCTGCTCGCACAGTTTCAGGGCGCGGCGGATGTCAACATGGGCCGCGGTGCGATCGTCATTGGCCTTGCTGCCGTTATCATCGGCGAGGTCATCTTCGGCAAGCTGTTCACGAATTTCGGCCTCAAGCTTCTGGCCGTGTCCATCGGCGCTGTGATCTATTACTTTGTGCTCCAGATCGTGCTGCAGCTCGGCCTGAACACGAACGACCTCAAGCTCATCACGGCGCTGATCGTCGCACTCTTCCTCGCCATTCCGTATTGGAAGGGCAAAATGTTCCATGGAAAAGCCAAAAAGGAGGAATCGCGCCATGCTTGAGCTTATCAATGTCTGCAAAACCTTCAACCCCGGTACGGTCAACGCCAAAACGGCGCTGAATGACCTGAATCTGACCCTGAACGACGGCGATTTCGTCACTGTCATCGGCGGCAACGGGGCAGGGAAGTCGACTATGCTGAATGCCATTGCGGGCTCGTTCCAGATCGACAGCGGCAAAATCGTCATTGACGGCACGGACGTCACCGGCCTGCCGGAGCATAAGCGTGCCGCGCTTCTCGGCCGCGTGTTTCAGGATCCCATGATGGGCACCGCGCCCACCATGCAGATCGAAGAAAACCTCGCCCTCGCCGCCCGCCGCGGGCAGCACCGGGGCCTGAAATGGGGCATCACAAAGGCGGAGCGCGCCGAGTACCAGAAGCGTCTCCATGCGCTCAATCTCGGCCTTGAGGAGCGCATGACCGCGAAGGTCGGTCTGCTCTCCGGCGGCCAGCGGCAGGCGCTGACGCTCCTGATGGCGGCGCTGCAGCAGCCGAAGCTGCTGCTTCTCGACGAGCACACCGCCGCGCTCGACCCGCGCACGGCCGCCAAGGTGCTTGACCTGTCTGACCGCATCGTGCAGGAGCACGGGCTGACCACGCTGATGATCACGCATAACATGAAAGACGCCATTGCCCATGGCAACCGCCTCATCATGATGGACGCCGGTCAGGTCGTCGTGGACGTGACCGGCGAAGAAAAGAAAAAGCTGACCGTCCCGGATCTTCTCGCCATGTTCTCCCGCGCCAGCGGCAGCGACGAAGCCAACGACAAAATGCTGCTGTCCTGAATATTACACCGTAGGGGCGGACGACTCTGTCCGCCCTCCCTTTTTTACAGTATGCCTCCCGCCGGCCCCTACGATCCAGCGCGGAGGTGCACCTGAATTCGCCGAAGATTTCTGTAGATCCTCTGCTTTCTGCGGGCCGACAGAGTCGTCGGCCCCTACAGAGATTCTGCGCGTTTTAGAAACACGCCCCGCCTCCGCAGCTTTCCCGGCTGCGGAGGCGGTTTTTGCCCGGTTTTGCAGCGAAATACGGTTGAACTCCGGAGAAAAGCGCGCTATACTGTAAGCAGACAGATACAAGAAAGGAAGTCTGAACCATGAAAAGAGTCGGAAGATGGACATGGATGCTGCTGACGCTGCTTCTGCTGCTGTGTACCACAGCGTTTGCAAAAACGATCGAGTGCGGCAGCATCGAACTTGAGCAGCCGGTAGAGGTGACGTTCGAAGCTTATAATACGCTCCAGTATACCCTCACAGCGCCAATCGATGGTACGCGTGTGAAGGTCGAATGGCTGAACGAAAATAAAAATGATGCTTGGTTGACTATCAATAATAGCAGTGCCTCTTCGACAGACGGAATCTTCACTTTAAAAAAAGAAAATACGGTCAAAGTGTATGCAGCGTCGTCGAAATTGATTCCGCTGACGGTTCGCTTTGTTCTGCATGAATACAGAAATGACGAGCAGGAACCCAATGATGTGATCCCGACCGAGTTGCACGACGGCGACAGCGTGAAGTTTGTGTTGGACGGCGGTGATACGGATCGCTTTACGATCACGACGGAAAAGCCCGGACAGGATATCGCCCTGACCTTCAGCGGGTTTAATTATGCGGATAGAACGGCATTCTCGCTGTTCTGGAACAGAGGTTGGAAAATTGAAAAGAATGGAACTGTTTTTCTGCATGCAGGCGAGCCGGGGGCATATCAATTTTCTCTTTACAAGTCGGGAAGCGGAGAAATATCGCGTTCCATGGAGATTCATCTGCTGGACGGCGATGAAAACGAACTGAACGACACGAAAGAGACTGCGACTCCGCTGCCAATCGGCACAGACGCGGCTTTCAGCATTGGCGGAATCAATGATGAGGACTGGTTCAGCTTTGAAGCAGTGCCGGAGGATGGACAGGCGAAACTCTATACGCTCCGTCTGTTGGATTTTGACTTTGAAAACCCGGAGATCGTCTGCTATGAGATCTACGCACCGGACGGAAATGTCGTTGTTCCTGAAACCGAGATCAGTTCCCGTCATGCGCGCGTCTTATCGTGCAGCCAGCAGGGGCAGTATGCCGTTAGACTATATCCGAAAGAGAAATATGATTATTATAGTGAGAAATATAATGTTTCAATCCAGCGCGCAGCGCTCCGCATCCGCGTGGAGGAGGGCGGCGATGACCCCTATGAAAGCAACGATACCTGGCTCGACGCAGCCTATATTGAGCCGGGCCAGCTGATTTCCCATGTTTTAAGCAGCGGTGATACGGATTGGTTCTGTTTCACAGCTTCGGAGGACTACATGACGGTTCACATTGTTTCCAACAGCGGCGGTTCTGCTGGTATCTATACTGGACAGGAACTTGCAGAATACGGAGACGATGCAAGCTGTATCTGGGGAGGAAATTCAAATTATAAAAGTTTTTCCAATCTCTATTGGAAACTCGGAGAAAAAGGACTGTACTACATTAAATTGATTGGCGGCTCCAGCGAAGCAATTCGTTCAACAACGATTTCACTGATTCCACCGGAAGCGATTGAGAACAATGATGCATGGAATCGTGCCACACCGCTTTATGAAGATGTCACGCAGGCATTTGATATCTCCGCATATAACGACACCGACTGGTTCTGCTTTACCGTACCAGAAGGTGCGCCGCAAACACTTTTGTTGAATTTCAATACAAAGACAGAATTGTTGAACACATCATACAGTGAATACGTTTACGTTAAACTCTATCCCAAAGCATATTTTGAGAATCAGGCTGGTATGATTGAGTCTGATGAAGTCAGATTTGGGCAAGAATGGAATCCGACGAGGTTCCAATGGAACTTAGATCCGGGCATTTATTACATGCAAGTAAAATCAAGAAATATGGAGACATCTTGGAATTGGGCGGATATACTGAAATTGAATGTTTGCTGGAAACTGATACCACGTTCCAGCAATAACTCGATTGCAGCTGCTGTGCCGCTGACAGAAAAGGTATGGCAGGACGTATGGCAGGATGGCTATTTCTCCATCGGCGAACACAAGGCCGACGAAGTCGTCCAGATTCAACGTGATGAAGGTGGAAACGAACCGAAAAGCAATATTTATGTCTATGATACTGACGGAAAAAGCATTGCAAGTTCTGGCTATGCCAGTTTCAGCTTCCAGATTCCCGCAGACGGAGTCTACTATCTCAGAGTGCCTGCGTCTGTAAAATTCTCTGAAAATGAACCCACGCGCACAACGCGCGTCCGGTACTATACCCATAACGACAAAATCGGAGCAGCGGAAAGCGTAACCATGCGCCCAAATGAATCCGTATTCCTTGATGTGTGGTTCAGCCCGGATATAAGCTTGTCGGTCGAGTCCGAAGTCGAAAATCTGACATATGATCGGGAAACCGGGTATCTGACTGCACCCAACACCCCGGAGGGGAGCGCCGACCTTGTCTTCTCCAACGGATACCCGGAAGGCGATGAAAAACGGGTCGAGGCGGTCACGCACGTTATCTGGTCGGAAAAGCTGCTGTCAGGCGTTTCAATTTCCAATGCGCCGCAGTCTCTTTCCGTCGGCAGCTCTGTGCAGCTGGAGGCAGCTGTAAGCCCGGAGGATTATAGCTGCCATATATCCTGGAAAAGCTCTGATACCTCCGTTCTCCGTGTGCTCTCCAACGGCAAGGTCGTCGCTGTTGGACAGGGTGAAGCGGTGATCACGGCGAGCATCGGCGAAGCCACTTCGTCTGTCACCATCACCGTCACCGGCGAACAGCCCGGTGAGTCCGGCCTGACCGGCGTCTCACTCGACCGCTATACGCTGACGCTTTACGCCGGAGAAGATGCCGAACAGCTGACCGCGACGCTGAAGCCCGAGGGCACAGAAGCGACCATCCGCTGGACGTCCAGCAACCAGACCGCCGCCACCGTCAGTCAGGACGGCAAGATCACGCCGCTTTCTGCGGGCGTTACCGTCGTAACGGCGGCAGCGGGGGACTACCGCGCCAGCTGCATCGTGACTGTCCAGCCAAAACGCGTCCGCGTGACCGGCATCCGGTTTGACGAGCTGACGCATACGCTCATGATGGGCAGCACCGTCACGCTCCAGCCCATCATCGCCCCGGACGACGCGACCGTCAAAAACCTGACCTGGGTAAGCAGCGACGAGCAGACCGCGACCGTCTCCCGCACGGGTATCGTAACGGCTCTGTCCGTCGGCGAAACGACCATCACCGCCACAACGGTTGACGGCGGCTATTCCGCAGAGATCAAGATCATCGTCACCGCTGCCGCCCAGCTGGGCGACGTAAACGGCGACGGCTATATCGACGCGGCCGACGCACTGCTCTGCCTGCGCGCCTCCGTGGGTCTCATTACGCTCACGCCGGAGCAGGAAGCCGCTGCGGACGTCAACCACGACGGTCTGATCGACGCGGGCGACGCGATCCTGATCCTGCGCTACGATGCAAGACTCATCCCGAGCCTCAACTGACGAGGGCCGCGCCATGAAAAAAAGACTTTTCCCATTGCTTCTCGCCCTGATGCTCCTGCTCACCCTCTGCACGCCCTTCGCACAGGCCGAGGGCCGCACACTCTCGATCACCTCGGCCAGCGGCCGCGCAGGCGAGACAGTCTCGGTGCAGGTGCGCCTGACCGGCAGCGTGTACAGCGGCAGATTCGAGCTTGCGTATGACGCGGATGAGATTGAGCTGCTCCAATGGAGCGGCGCAGACGGCGCAATGTGCGTCTTCAACCACGAACAGCCTGGTCTGCTGCTCGTGACATTCGTGTCGACGACTGCACTGGAAAACACCAGCCTTTGCACGCTGCAATTCCGCGTTTCTGCGGCGACGCCGGAAACTGGCAGCGCCCTCACGCTGAAAAGCATCCGCCTGTATGACGAAACCGGCACGTCCGTCCCGGCAACTGCCGAAAAGGGAAGCATTTCCCGCAGCACCGCACGCCTGACCCTCAGCCGCGAACGGACAGTGGAGAGCCGCTCTGTCCGCATGACGGTCAGGCTGGAAGGGGAGTTGTCCCCGGCAGGCGGAAATTTCACCCTGCAATATGACCCGAACTGCCTGCAGCTGACCTCGGTTCTGAAGCTGCACCCGGCCGTCGAGCTTCTGACATGGAACGAGCCGCAGCCCGGTACGGTGCACGTCAGCTTCAGCGGCACGCAGCCGCTCTCTACAGGAGAGCTTTGCGCCGCCATGTTCCGCACCGTCGGAACGGCGGGGGATACGTCCGCCGTCACGCTGACGGACGTGCGTATGTACGACACAGACGGAAAATCGATTGACGCGTCCGCCGAAGACGGCAGCGTCGATGTGGTGCACCCATCCGACCGTGCGCCAAAGCTCTGGGCTGTCGGCGGTGCGATCCAGCCGGACGGCTCTGCGGTCGTATCCGTTGTTTTACAGGGGCGCGGCATCGTCTGCGGCGGAAGCTTCACCCTGACCTACGACCAGTCGCTTTCCGTGCAGGCCGAGCCTTCCGGTACTTGTCAGATCAACGCTGAGCCCGGCAAGCTCCGCGCCAGCTTCGCCTCGGCTACGCCCGTCGCCGATCAAGTCAGCCTGCTGAAACTCACGATTCAGAACGCCGTTCCCGGCGCAATTGACCTGTCAAACGCGATTTTCCGCGACGACAGCGGCAGCCGCATCGCCGCCGCGGACGTGCGGCCCACGACGCTGAGTTACACCACTTCCGCTGCGGCCTTCGCCGGAACGCTGCGCGCCGACACGTCTGCCGGTCAGACGCAATATCTGCTGGACGTGGACGTGAGCGATATGCGCGCCGGGACCCCGGAGGCGCGAACGGAGTTTACCTGCCTGCTGGCGCTGTATGACAGCGACGGTCTGATGGAAGGCCTGTCCGTTCAGAAAATCGCCGCGTCGGATACCGGCGTAAACGAGCTGACGCTGACAGCCAGCGCGTCCAAGACACCCGCATATGCTAAAGTCTTTCTTCTTTCAGACGCGTCCGCCGGCCTTCCGCTCTGCGGCGCACTGCAGGCCGCGCTGGAACGCAGATGAACCGCAGCGCGCGGACGGCGGAAACCGTCTCCGATGTGTACCTTTCGCTGATGCTGAGCGCATTTCTCCTCTGGACGGGGCCGGACGGCTACACCAAGATTCTGGAGGCCAAATACCGGCTGTTTTTGCTTCTGACGATCGTCTATTGCGCCGCTGCGGCGCTGTCTGCACTGCGGCAGATCAGAACGGTCTGCTTCTGCAAGCTGCTGCGTGCCGTCCGCCCGGCTGAATGGCTGATGCTGGGTTACGTGCTGTGCAGCCTGCTCTCGACGTTCCTTTCACCGTGGCGCGCTGACGCGTGGCTTGGTCTTTCACGGCGCGAGGGACTTTTGACGCTTGCGCTGTATGGCGCGGTCTTCCTGCTGCTGGGGCGGCTTGCGCGCCCGAAAGCATGGCTGCTTGACGTTTTCGGCGCGGCCATGAGCCTATGCTGCCTGCTGGCGCTCTGGCAGCTGGCGGGCGGAAACCCGCTTGGCCTGTACCCGAAGGGGCTGGCCTATTCCGACGCCGGAACCGCCTACAGCGGCGCATATCTCGGTACTATCGGCAATACAGACCTGCTGGCGGCTGTGATGTGCGTGGCCGTACCCGCTTTTTTCTATGGCGCGTGGAAGCTCCGCCGCTGCTGGCTGCTTGTGCCGCTGACGCTGTGCGTGACTGTCAGCGTCAGGATGAATGTCTCCGCCGGACTGCTCGGTATTGCAGCCGGCCTTGTTCTGCCGCTTCCGCTGGCGCTGGACGAAAAAAAGCGCCGCGCAGCGACAATCATCATTGGAGGTGTCCTGCTTGCGGCGTTCCTCGCGGTATTCCTGCTTCCGGGACTGCCCGGAATGCTCGGTGAAGCGCACGCGCTTCTGCATGGCCGCGTGGAGGACGATTTTGGCTCCGGCCGGATCTATATCTGGAAAAACGTCTGGCAGGCAGTAAAGGAGCGACCGCTGTTCGGCGGCGGCCCGGATACACTGTCCCGCCGTATTACGGCGTATTTTGAGCGGTACGACGAAGCTGGACACATTGTACGCCGTACTGGGATCGATACGGCGCACAACGAGTATCTGAACATCCTTGCAAATCAGGGCCTTTTCGCCCTGCTCTGCTGGCTGGGCGCGCTTGGCTGCTCCGCTGTCCGCTTTGTACGCAGGGCAGGGGAACGGCCCGCAGCTCTCATCTGTGGCAGCGCAGTGCTCGGGTACTGCGTGCAGGCGTTCTTCGGGATCTCCATGTGCCTGTCAACGCCGTTTTTCGTGATCGCATATTCCAGGCTCATGAAATCGCCCTCGATCTCCCAACCCAGCGCATCCAGACTGTAGCTGCGGGAAAAGAAGGCAAAATTCCGCGTCAGATCGTAATCCTGCCCTTCAATCGTCAGTACGTAGGTGCATGGGATGGAAAACGGCACGTGCTGGATCGCGGCAATCTGCCGCCTGGAGGCGTCTTCGACATTGAGCTTTTTGCCGAAGGTAAAAAACTCGCGGTCTGCACTGTAGACGAGCTGATCCTGCTCGTCCCAGATATCAAAATGGTCGAGCGAGAACAGTTCCTCCTGCAGATAAAGCGTCATTGCGCCGTCCCCCACTGTCCGCTGAAAATCTGCGCAATCGGAGAATCAGACGAGAGCACCAGCGTCTTGTTGCCGCCCGTGAGCGAGCTTCGCGCCATATCGAGCGCGCGCATGAACTCATAGAAGTCCGCTTCCTCCTGCGTGTCATACGCCTGAGACAAAATGCGCATATACTCCGCTTCGCCCTCGGCTTTGATCCGCTCCGCCTGTGCCTTCGCCTCAGATACGGTAATTTCGACAGATTTGTCCGCCTCGCTGCGGATCTGTTTTGCCTGCGCATCGCCCTCTGCAGCGTAGGACGCAGCGATGTTGCCGCGCTCGGAGATCATACGCTCATAGACCGCCGCCTTGTTTTCATCGGGAAGGTCGATGCGCTTGGTTTCGATGGCAAGAACGGTGAGCCCATAGTCGTCAAAATTCTGCTCGAAGTTTTCCATGATCGCTGCCGCCAGCTCGCCGTCGCGCCCGGAGATGACTGCCTCCTGCTTCATGGAGCTGATGACGGTTTTGAGGCTGTTGTAGACCACGGCGTTGATGCGGCTTTCGGCGTTGGCAACGCTTCCGGAGAGCGTCTGGATGAATTTGAGCGGGTCCGTGATCTTCCAGAGGACAAAGCTGTCTGCCACCATCGACTTTTTATCGGACGTGATGACGTCGCTTGCTGCCAGGTCATAGAGCATCTCCGTTTTGGGGAGCATGCTTGCCGACTGGACAAAGGGCGTCTTAAAGCTCAGCCCCGGCTGGTCGATAATCTTCACAACGGCGCCGAACTGCTTGATGATCGTGTACTCGTCCGGCTGCGTCACGACAAGGCTTCCTGCCAGAATCACCAGCAGCGCCAGAACAAGAACGACCGGAATGACAATTTTGACCGTCTTTTTCAATTGGACGCACCTCCTTCCGCTGTGCCCGCGTTCACGGTTGCAAACTGCTCCAACGGCAGCGCAGTCTGCACGCCTGTCTGCTCGTCTACGATGTAGAGCTTCACCTCGGGCAGAATGTCCTCCATCGCCTCATAGAACAGCCGCTGCTTGGTGATCAGCGGATAGTTCTGATACTCGGCAAACAGCTCGGTAAAGCGCGCCGCCTGACCCTCCGCTTCATTGATCTTGCTCTCGCGGTATGCTTCTGCCTGCTTGATGATCTGGTCTGCGTCAGCAGACGCCGCGGGCGTTACCTCATTGGCATATTTTTTCGCGTTGTTGACTGCCGTATCTGCCGACTGCTTGGCGGTCTCCACGGCGGTGAACGCCTGCTGCACCTCCAGCGTGGGCGGCTCGGCGTCCTGAATGGTGAGATTCGTCAGCTGGATGCCGAGGTCCTCCTGCTCGAGCCGGTTCATGACCTTCTGCTTGATCTCGGACTGAATTTCGCTCTTGCCGGTGGTAATGACACTGTCGACGTTGTAAAGCCCGATGGTGTCTCGGATATAGCTCTGGCAGAGCATCTTCAGAATGCCGACGGGGTCGCTGGAATTGTAGAGATATTTGACCGGGTCCGTCACGCGGTACTCGACGTAAAAGTCGACGTTCACGAAGTTATAGTCATACGTGATCATCAGCGACTCCTCGTCCACCGACTCGTCGCTCCCCGCGCGGTAGCCGAGCGGAAAGCCCTGAATGGACTTCGAGACCAGCTGCACCCGCTGCACCAGCGGAATTTTCATCTGTAAGCCCGAGGCGGAGACCGTCGCGGGCTTGCCGAAGGTGGTCAGGACCGCGTACTGGTCCTCCTTGAGTGTATAAAAAGAATCCATTGCCAGCCCCGCTGCAAGCAGGACCACCGGAATCAGCCACAGCAGCTTCCACATGCCGCGCCTTCTGGGTTTCCGGGGCTTCGGCTGCTCGTCGCCGGCATCCGCGCCGGGGTAGTACGAATTGTCGTTGTATTCCATCACGTTCTCCTTTCGGTTTTGAGGGTTGGACGATCCTCGCCAATCTTTTGTTCCCATTTCATTTTAGCAGATGTAAGCCCGCTTCGGTAGTGGCATTGCGGGAAAATTTGTGGTATACTCATCTCACGCATTCTGAAACAAAGGAAGTTTTTGAGTATGACATCCAAAGAAATCGGCGAGCTGCGGCGAAGACTTCGCCCGGACCGCACCAATATGACCGCCGTGCGCGGCTTCTATATTTCTTCCGGCGGCGAGGTTCTGTCCTCGTTCCGCCAGTCGGTCGCGCTCATGAGTCAGGAGGACAAGGAGAGCTACCTTGCCATCTTCCGCCGCGTTCTGTCCGGCGCGCAGGACAAAAACCTGATCGACCTCAGCTTCAGAACCAGTCAGGTTGCAGATTCTGACGAACACCGCCTGCTCATGGCGCTGCGCGATTCCGGTCTGGACGACGAGGCTGCGCTCGAAACATTCTGCCAAACCGTCACCGGCGCGCTTTCCTCGGAGGACCACTATCTGATTTTGCTGGCGCACGAGCGCTACGACGTGCCCTTCAAGGCAAAAGACGGCGCGCAGCTGGACGATTCCAGCGAGGTCTTTTCCTACGTTCTGTGCGCCATCTGCCCCGTGAAGCCCGGCAAGGCGGCGCTGCGGTACATTGCGGACGAGAAGGAATTTCACAACCAGGGCGGCGCCTACACCGTGGGCGCGCCGGAGCTGGGCTTTCTGTTCCCGGCATTCGACGGCAGGCGAACAAATCTTTATAACTGCCTGTATTATTCCCGCAGTTTGGAAAACAATCACCCGGAGCTGGTGCAGGCGCTGTTCAAGCTGGACCCGCCCGAGCCTGCGAACGCGCAAAAAGAGTCATTCGGCGAGCTGCTCAGCCAGTCCCTTGAGGATGCGTGCAGCCTGCCGTTAGTGCAGAAAGTCCATGAGCAGCTGCGCCAGAACATTGAGGCACATAAAGAATTAAAATCCGACGAGCCGCTTGTCGTGAGCCGGCAGGAGGTTTCCGAGGTGCTCTCCGGCTGCGGCGTGGAGGAATCGAAGCTTGCAAAATTCAACGTTGAGTTTGACCAGCACTTCGGCGCCGACGCGGCGCTCAGCCCTGCGAACCTGATTGACGCAAAGAAGTTCCAGCTCAAAACACCGGATGTGACCATTCAGGTCAACCCCGAGCGCACCAACCTTGTCCAGACGCGCGTCATCGGCGGCGTCAAGTACCTGCTGATCTGCGCCGACGACGGTGTAGAAGTCAACGGCATCCAGGTCGATCTGGATGAATGACTTCCGTATACAGAAAACCAGCACCTTCTTTTGAAGGTGCTGGTTTTCTATGAAATTACGAAAGCAAAACGGCGTCCGTCTCTTCCTGCTGCCCTGCCAGTGCGGCAAAGCGGTCGAGAAGGTCCTTCTTCGTCAGCTTTTTCTTTTCTTCGCCCGCAATATCGAGGATGATGTGCCCCTCGTTCATCATGATCAGCCGGTTGCCGTGGGCAATGGCGTCTTTCATGTTGTGGGTGATCATGAGCGCCGTCAGACCGTTTTCTTCGACGATCTTATCAGACAGCTCCAGAACCTTTGCTGCCGTCGCCGGGTCGAGCGCTGCGGTGTGCTCGTCAAGCAGCAGCAGCTTCGGCTTCTGCAGCGACGCCATCAGAAGCGTCAGTGCCTGCCGCTGACCGCCGGACAGAAGCCCGACCTTGTCGGTCATGCGCTTTTCCAGCCCCAGCCCCAGCGCGTGCAGCCGGTCATAGTAATCCTCGCGCTCTTGTTTCGTCACGCCCCATTTGAGCGTGCGCTTTTTGCCGCGCCGCAGCGCCAGCGCCAGATTTTCCTCGATCTGCATGTTGGGCGCGGTGCCGAGCATCGGGTCCTGGAACACGCGACCGATAAACGCCGCGCGCTTGTACTCCGGCAGCGCCGTCACGTCCACGCCGTCAATGAGGATGTGCCCCTCGTCGACCGGCCAGACGCCCGCGATGGCGTTCAGGAGCGTCGATTTGCCCGCGCCGTTGCCGCCGATGACGGTAACGAAATCGCCGTCGTTGAGGCTCAGGCTCAGATTCTGCAGCGCCTTCTTGGCGTGAATCGTGCCGGGATGGAACGTTTTCGAAATCGACTGTAATTCAAGCATGGCGGCTGCCTCCTTTCGCGCTTCTTGCAAACGAGCTTCTTCTCTGCTCGCGCAAATACGGAACCGCGAGGAAAATCGCGACAATCAGCGCCGTGAAGAGCTTGAGGTCGTTCGGGTCAAGCTTGAGCCAGAGAATCAGCACCATGACTGCGTAGTAAACCACGCCGCCGAAGACGACGAAAAGAAGTCGGACAGCAAAGTTGCAGCCCTTGCGGAAAATCGCGTCGCACAGCACCTCGCCGATGATGATGGCAGCTAAGCCGATGACGATTGCGCCTCTGCCCATCGACACGTCTGCCGTACCCTGGAACTGGGTCATAAGACCGCCCGCGAGCGCAACCAGACCGTTCGAGAGCGCCAGCCCCAGCAGCTTCATGTTGCTGACATTGATGCCCTGCGCGCGGCTCATGGCCGGGTTCGCGCCCGTAGCGCGCATGGCGCTGCCCTGCTCGGTACCGAAGTACCAGTA
>ERZ773192.2577-NODE-2577-length-15070-cov-4.867599_pt1 | contig 15070 bp, 12 predicted proteins | sample MGYA00581010_ERZ773192 | MGnify/ENA primary metagenome ERZ773192 (study PRJEB29015, sample SAMEA2737741) | human gut metagenome | biome: human gut; feature: human-associated habitat; material: faeces | place: China | collected 2012 ...
AGACCAACATCATCCACTGCCCCATCGGTAAGGTTTCCTTCGGCCCCGAGAAGCTGATGGACAACTACAACGCTCTGATGGGCGCCATTGTGAAAGCCAAGCCCGCCAGCGCCAAGGGCCAGTATATCAAGAGCTGCGTCGCCGCCACTACCATGGGCCCCGGCGTGAAGATGAACACTGCAAAGCTGGTCTAAGAGCTGAAAGAGGGGAGAGATCCCTCATTCAATCCCGCTGAACGGAGGGAACGGAGATGTTCCTTCTGCGAAAACGGAAAATGATATTAAATTTTGGGAAAATGCTTGACATTATGCCAAAGTTTGATATAATAACAGTCGCGTTCCAAAGACAGCAGGTGGGGGAGACCCTGTAAGTCCTGCCGAGGATGGCAAAATCATTTTGATGATGCTTTTCTGTCCTCATGTCTTTCGGCATGAGGACAGTTCCTTTTTGAACGCCTCTGACCCGGGCGGACGGAGGTCCGCCGCAAATTCTCATGGAGGTGAAACCAAGTATGCCTAACGCAAAGGTCCTTTCCGAGAAGCAGGCAATCGTTGCCGAGCTGACCGAGAAGATCCAGAAGGCTACCGCAGGCGTCATCGTCGACTACAAGGGTATTACCGTTGAGGAAGACACCGCTCTGCGTAAGGAGTGCCGTGAGGGCGGCGTGGATTATGCGGTTGTGAAGAACACCCTGCTGCGCTTTGCTTTCAACAACACTGGCCTGAACGATCTGGATGATCTGCTGAACGGCACCACTTCTCTGGCTCTGGCTGATGATCCCGTGGCTCCCGCCCGCGTCATGGCCGATTACGCCAAGAAGCTGGACGGCAAGTTCGAGATCAAGGGCGGCTTCATGGACGGCAAGCCTGTCGATCTGGCCACCATTCAGTCTCTGGCTTCTATTCCCGCTCTGCCTGTCCTGCAGGCTCAGGTTCTGGGTACCATGCTGGCTCCCATTACCGGTCTGGCTGTTGTCCTGAAGCAGATCGCCGAGAAGAACGGCGCTCCTGCTGAAGAGGCTGCTGCCGAAGCTCCCGCCGCTGAATAATTCAGCGCACATCCCACACAAACAAAAATAACTATTAGGAGGCAAATACAATGTCTGAGAAAGTTACCGCTATGATCGAAGAGATCAAGGGTCTCACTGTTCTGGAACTGTCCGAGCTGGTTCACGCTCTGGAGGAAGAGTTCGGCGTTTCCGCCGCTGCTATGGCTGCTCCCGCTGCTGGTGCTGCTGCTCCCGCTGCTGAGGAGAAGACCGATTTCGACGTGGTCCTGACCGGCTTCGACGCTGCTGCCAAGATCAAGGTCATCAAGGTTGTCCGCGAGATCACCGGCCAGGGCCTGGCTGAGGCTAAGGCTACCGTCGAGGGCGCTCCTTCCACTCTGAAGGAAGCTGTCAGCAAGGACGAGGCCGAGGCTCTGAAGAAGCAGATCGAAGAGGCCGGCGGCAAGGTCGAGCTGAAGTAAGCAAGACTTTCTGCAACATAAAAAGCTCCGTGTCCATGGACACGGAGCTTTTTTGCAGCTTGAAACGTGTTTTTCGAGGGAAAAAGCTCACTTTTGCAGAAAAAATCAGCGAAGGCGGCACATGGCCCAGACGGCATTGTGGTCCGACAGCTCTGCCCCCTGAAAGCGTTCCAGAGCGGAGCCGGGCTTGGCGTAGGTGAGATCCTCCTTGGCGGTGGAGATCATCCGGCTTTCCGACGCAGTGACGCCCTTCAGTAGGATCCAGTCCAGACGCAGGGGCAGGGAATCACCGTTGGGCAGGGGCTTGCGGCGGGTGAGACGGGGCTCCTTCGGAACGATCTCGTAGCCGTCGGCAGCGCACAGGGGCAGCAGAGGCTCAAAGCTGCCCACATCCTCTAAGCAGCGGCGGCGCAGAGCGGGATCGGCCGCGATGGCGCCGATGTCCTCCTTGGCCCGGCCGTCGAAGGTGTTGGTGTTCAGATCGCCGCCTAAGATCAGGGGCATATCGGGCAGCTCCTTGCGGACGGCCTCCAGAATGGCGGCCATCTGGGCCTTGCGGCCCTCGCCGTGGGTGCGGTTTTCCAAGTGGATGGACACAGCGCCCACCGGCTGTCCGCCTACGTCCAGCTCCGCAAAGACGGCCAGCCGTCCGCCGATGCGCTTCTGGCGGTCGAAGTACCAGTTATACTGCTCGGGCAGACGGATCACACCGGCACGGCGGATGGGCCAGCGGGAGAAAACAGCGTTGCCATGGAAGCCCTTGGCGTTTTCATCATTCACCAGCTCGATGAATTCAAGGCCCCAGGCGTAGTTCAAACCAAACGCCTGTGCCAGTTCACGGGCGGTGTTCTTGTTGCCGGAGCGGGCGCAGCCGTCATCCAGCTCGTTGGCCAGGATCACGTCAAAGGGCTGAATATCCGGGCAATCCCGCAGAAATTCCTGAATTTCCGGCAGGTTCACGCCCCGTTCCATGTTGAACATCAGGACGCCCAGGGCCTCCGGGATCTTGGCGGGCGGCGCGACAAAGTTATCAGTCTCCGCCTGGGAAAACTGGGGGATCATGGCCATGACCTCCGTCTGCGGCCGGTCATCTAACAGCGCCCCCAGACGCTTGCGTTCATTCAGCGGGATACCTTGCATGTATTCATTAACTCCTTTTCCTGCAAAATTTTACGGTAGGGAAGGGCTTGGAGCAAGTCTGCGGACCACAAAATAAAAGGGTAGCACAGACAAAAAACGCAACATGTGTAAACGTTTACGATATTAGATTAACAAGATTTGTAGAAAAGGTCAAGAAAAATCTGAAAATTCTCCGAAATGGTCAAAAATGGCGGACAAGTTTAGACAGATGCACAAGCCACTTGGGGATAGAGCTGCCAAGGCTTCCTTTTTGGGGCGGAATGTGGTATATTGGAAAAAAACATTGAGGAGGCATTATGACCGCAATGAAAGAACAACCCTCCGCACGGCAGATCTACGGGACCATCGGACCGGCCTGTGCGGATGTGGAGACGCTGGAAGCCATGTTCCGGGCCGGGATGACCGGCATCCGGCTGAACCTCTCCCATGTGACGCTGGCTCAGGCGGCGGATCAGGTGGATGCACTGCATAAGGCGGCGCAGCGCTGCGGAAAGCAGGCGGAGCTACTCATTGATATGCAGGGACCGGAGCTGCGGGTAGGCGTATTGGCGGAGCCGATGACGTTAAATGAGGGTGAAGTACTTGAATTAGGCGGCAAGGGAATTCCCTTGCCGGAGATTGCGATTCCTGCGCTATTGCCCGGACAGGAGGTGCTTTTGGATGACGGCAAGCTGCTGCTGCGGGTCACGGAGCAGACTGAGACCGGCGCGGTGGCAGAGGTACTTCGAGGCGGCGTTCTGCGGGGACGAAAGAGTCTGGCTCTGCCGGGAGCGGATCTGGAACCGCCGACGATGACGGCATCCGATGTGGAGAATATCCGCATTGCGGCGTCCTGCGGTGTCACCGGCGTTATGCAGCCCTTTGTGCGCAGCCGACGGGATCTGGAAACCGTCCGGCAGGCACTGGACGAAAACGGCGGAGCGAATATCCGGCTGTTCGCCAAGATCGAAAACCAGATGGGGCTGGAACGGCTCCCGGAATTTCTGGAAACGGCGGATGAGATCGTCATTGCCAGAGGGGATCTGGGGAATGCCATGCCCCTGTGGGAGCTGCCGGCGGCCCAGAAGCGGATCGAGGCCCAGTGCCGCAAGGCGGGGAAGCCCTTCATGGTGGTGACGCAGATGCTGGCGTCCATGGAGCAGAATCCGGTGCCCACCCGGGCGGAGGTCAGCGATATTTTCAACGCTGTGGCAGACGGCGCTGCTGCGGTGATGGTCACCGGAGAAACGGCGGTTGGAAAGTGGCCGGTGGAGGTCATCCGGTATCTCAGCAATACGGTCCAAGCCGCAGAGCGGTTTCTGCGAGAGGGATAAAAACGGCCCCGAATCTGTTTGCAGGCAGATTCGGGGCTGTTTTTTTACTTTTGGGCGGCTTTTGCCAACAGGGCCTGTCCTTCGGGGGATTTTAAGACGTCCAGTACGGTCTCTCGCACCAGCGCCTTGAAGGAGTCGCTTTTCAGCAGGGCGCTGAACACGGCGCCGTCGCTCTTGCTGCTGTCGCCGGACTGGGCCACCACTGCGGCCGTTGCCTTCCGGACGGCCTTGGGCAGCACTACGTCCTCCTGGGGGACGGCACCGCTGAGCCAGTTGTCCATACTGGTGGGGTCGTCGGTCTCGCCCCGGAGATAGGGGAGGGACACGCCGAAGGCCCCTGCCAGCTTTTGCTGCTGCTCCTGAGAGGGCGTCTGGCGGCCGGTTTCAAACTTTTCGATGGACAGGCGGGGCAGTCCCAGCGCCGCCGCCAGCGCGGGGCGGCTGAGGCCCTTTTCCGTCCGAAGTGCTTCGATCCTCTGTGCCATAGTTACCATGATGGGATGATTCCTCCTTATGCTTGACCGGGTTTCCGGTCCAGATCCGGCAGCAGGACGATCTCGCCTGATGCCAGTGTTTTTTTCATGTCGATGAGTCGTTGATTGCTGGACCCTCGGAACCGCAGGGAGATGTCCTTCAAGGCCTCCACAAAGCGGCCGTCCACCAGCACGTCCAGCATGGACAGCAGCTCGTCCGTCGCCTCGCAGCGGGGATGGCTGCCCTCGGTCCGCAGCTCCTCCAATGTGAACCCGGAGAAGGCCCACACGGTCTTTTGCGGGTAGGTTTCCCGCACCCGGCGGACAAAGGGGACCAGTACCCGTTGATTTTCCGGCTCGAAGGGCTCGCCGCCCAGCAGGGTCAGTCCCTGAATGTAAGGGGGGGCCAGCAGGTCTAAAAGCTGCTGCTCTGTTTCTGATGTGAAGGGCTGACCATAGTCAAAGTCCCACGTCTGGGGCTGAAAGCAGTGCTCACAGTGGTTGGTGCAGCCGGAGACGAACAGCGTGACCCGGACGCCCTCGCCATTGGCAATATCGCAGTTTTTGATCTCACCGTAGTGCATACAATACCTCCCCGCGGTGAAACAGGGGCGGTCCACCGCCCCTGCTTTTGGATGATCCGCTGAATTTCAAGGAAAGAAAACCGTCTGGCGGTCTCTTCAACAGCCGTATTATAGCAAAGAATAAAAAGAAATGCAATCGTGGGAAACACGGGACGAACTGCGGGATTTTTTGCAAAAATAAACGAAAACTGTTGAAATCAACACGATATAAAGCGATAATCCTTTACGGGAATGATGTTACAGATCGCATTTTCCACGGGCCAGATACATGCCTGCCGGGACGGTGTCCAGCACCTTGCCGTTCTCCACGGTCTTGCGGCCACGGAGCCAGACCTCCCGGATGCCGCCTGCGGTGACAAAGCCCTCGTAGGGGTTGTAGTCCACGTTGGCGACGCAGTCCTCCGCACGGATCACATGGCTGTCACCGGGATCGTAGATCACGATGTCGGCATCGCTGCCGGGGGCCAGAACGCCCTTGTGGGGATAGAGACCGTACAGCTTGGCGGGGTTCTCACTCAGCACCCGGCACATCTGGGCCAGAGAGAGCTTCTTGGCGGCCACGCCGTAGGAATAGATCAACTCGCCTCGGGTCTCCACACCGGGGAGACCGCCGGGGATCTTGGTGAAGTCCTCCCGGCCCGCGTCCTTCTGTGCCAGCGTGAAGGAGCAGTGGTCGGTGGAGATCGTCTGGATCTCGCCCCGGCGCAGGCCCCGCCACAGAACCTCCTGATTGGCCTTTTCCCGGATGGGGGGCGCGCAGATGTACCGGGCCGCCTGAGAGTAGTCGGGAGCGTAATAAACGCTTTCGTCCAGCAGAAGATACTGGGGACAGGTCTCCACATAGACCTTCTGGCCCCGCTTCCGGGCGTGCTCCACCTCCTTGAGAGCCTCCTCGTTGGTCAGGTGGACGATGACCACCGGGCAGTCCGCCGCCTGGGCGATCCGCAGAAGGCGGCTGACGGACTCGGCCTCCAGATAGGGAGGACGGGTCTCCGGATGACTGGAGGGGCCCATCAGCCCGGCGGCCTTTTTCTCAGCGATCATACCGTCGATGACGCCGGCGTTCTCACAGTGGACACCGCAGATACCGCCCAGGTGCCGCAGCTCCTTCAAGGCCCAGTACATATCCCGGTCACCCACCATCATGGCGGGGTAAGTCATATACATCTTGAAGGAGGACACGCCCTGGCGGAACATCTCCGGCAGCTCCGCCCGGATGGATTCGTTCCAATCGTCGATGGTCATGTGGAAGCCGTAGTCGCAGAAGGTGCGGCCGTCTGCTTTCTTATGCCAGAGATCCAGACCGTATTGCAGGCTCTCCCCCTTGTTGGGGCAGGCGAAGTCGATGACGGTGGTGGTGCCGCCCTTCAGAGCCGCACGGCTGCCAGTGGTGAAATCGTCCGCCGTGGTGGTGTTGCAGACGTCCAGATCAAAGTGGGTGTGGGCGTCAATAAAGCCGGGGAACAGGAGACAGCCCTCCACATCCACCGTCCGGTCTGCCGGAGTGAGGATCAGACGGCCCACCTGCCTGACCTTTTCACCCTCCACCAGCACGTCAGCCCGCTTGGGCCCCCGGCCGGTGATGACGGTACCGCCCTTGAACAGCGTACGCATATAAAGCACCTCCAGATTAGATTCTGCCGTCAGTATAGCACGGTTTTCCGAAAAAAACCAGAGGGACAATGGGGGAGAGCTGATGGAGAATTGACCGGATAAAACATAAAAATTTACAAATAGTAGTTGCAACTAAAGGTCGATATGGTATAATTTGGACATAGCAGGGCGGAGCTCGCTTGCAAATTGTACCGCCCTAAATAAAAAGGAGGTCTTTGCGAATGAAGAAGTTCCTGTCTGTGCTGCTGGCATTGGCTATGATCTTCTCCCTGACGGTCACAGTCTCTGCGGACGAGACCAAGGGCGAGATGGACGGCTATGTAGTAGTGCTGCACACCAACGATGTGCACGGCGCTATTTCCGGCTATGCCAAGGTGGCGGCCTTGAAGAAAGCCTATGAGGCTGAGGGTGCCTATGTCCTGCTGATGGACGCCGGCGACTTCTGCCAGGGCGATCCCACGGTCAGCGTTTCTCAGGGTAAAACGGCTGTTGAACTGATGAACATGGCCGGGTATGACGTCACGACCCTTGGCAACCACGAGTTCGACTACGGCTATGACAATCTGGTGAATCTCTCCAAGGAAGCCAAGTTCCCCATTGTGGCAGCCAACGTGCTCTATCAGGGGAAGGTGGCATTCAACTCCAACCAGATCTTCACCACGCCGTCCGGTGTCAAGATCGGCGTGTTCGGTCTGGAGACCCCTGAGACCGCAACCAAGGCACACCCCGCTAAGATCAAGGGCGTGACCATTCTGGGCGACAAGTCCATGTTTGACTGCGCACAGGCGCAGGTGGACTCCCTGAAGGCGGACGGCTGCGATTACATCATCTGCCTGGGCCATCTGGGCATCGATAAGGAATCCATTGGCAACCGTTCCACGGACCTGCTGAATGTTGTGGACGGTATTGATGTGTTCATTGACGGACACTCCCACTCCACCATGAAGGACATTGCCGAAGTGACTGACAAGGACGGCAAGGTCAACGGCACCCTCCTCACGTCCACCGGCACCAAGCTGGCCAGCGTTGGCGTTGTGACCATCAGCCCCAAGGGCAAGGTCACGGCTATGAGCGCTCCTACCGAGGGCATGACTGCCGAGGATAAGGACGTGGCTGCCAGAGCTGCCGCCATCAAGAAGGAGATCGACGATGACTACGGCACCGTATTCGCAAAGACCAAGGTGGAGCTGGACGGCGTGAAGGCCAATGTCCGGACCCACGAGACCAATTTGGGTGACCTCATCACCGATGCGCTGGTTTGGGGCGCAGGCAAGAACGGCACCAAGGTGGACGCGGCTGTCACCAACGGCGGCGGCATCCGGGCCACCATCAAGAAGGGCGATATTACCAAGAAGGACATCAACACCGTGCTGCCCTTCGGCAATACACTGAGCATCGTGAAGGTCACCGGCGCGGAACTGCTGGAGGCTCTGGAGGCTTCGACCTACTGCACGCCGGATTCCATCGGCGGCTTCCCCCAGGTCAGCGGCATCGTCTACACCATTGACGGCACCAAGACCTATGACGCGGGCGATGTGTATGAAGGCTCCACCTACCACGCACCCAAGACCATCCGCCGTGTTACGATCCAGTCCGTTGGCGGCAAGGCCTTCAACCTCAGAACGGTCTACACCATCGCTACCAATGACTTCCTGGCTGCCGGCGGCGATACCTATTACGCATTCAAGACCGCTTCCGTCAACTACGATCTGGGTATCCCCATGGACGAGGTCGTGATGGATTATGTTAAGACCGAGCTGAAGGGCGTTGTGTCCGCTGAGAATTACGGCGAGGCCGGTGACCGCATCACCATCATCAAGGGCCTGCCCTTTACGGATGTGGATCCTTCCGCCGCCTATTACAGCGCGGTGAAGTACTGCTATGAGAACAATATCTTCAAGGGCGTCACGGATACGATGTTCATGCCCAACAACACCATCACCCGGGGCCAGATGGTCACGGTGCTGTGGCGGATGAACGGCTCTCCCGAGCCCAAGAACGCCAATCCCTTCGGCGATGTGGCCGCTACCTCTCCCTTCGTCAAGGCCATCGCCTGGGCAGCCGAGAACAAGCTGACCAACGGCATCACCGAGACGACCTTTGCCCCGGCACAGGCCATTTCCCGTCAGCAGTTCCTGACCATTCTGTATCGCTACGCACAGTTCATGGGCTATGATGTGTCTGTGGGCGAGGATACCAATATTCTCTCCTTCGAGGACGTGGGTGAGGTTGGCGAGTATGCCATCCCCGCGATGCAGTGGGCTGTCGGCTCCGGCGTTCTGGCGGCTGAAAAGACCCTGACGCCTCGCGCCGCGGCACCTCGCTACAACGTGGCAGAGTTCTTGGCCAACTTCTGCATGAAGGTGATCCCCACTGCCGAGATGATGCCCAAGGCTGCCTGATTTTCAGACGAAAAACACACATTGATTTCCAAAAGAGCCGCAGAGATTTTATCTCTGCGGCTCTCAGCGTGTCGAAAAAGCCTTTTCTCCCCGCTGAGCAAGTTTTCAGAACTTCATAAAAGTTCTGAAAACTTAGGATTTTAATGGCGCGGGACACCCCTCTTGGGTTTCCCGCGCACACCCTTCCTTACCGTCGCGGAGAATTTACTACTTTATCGACAGTCTCAGAGCCGCAGAGATTTTATCTCTGCGGCTCTCTTTTTCGTTCCGGCGCATAGGCCGGCGCTTTCCTGCGGAGACTAACGGGGAAAGTGAGGGATCGCAATGGAGAAGGACAAGGAGACAAAGGCGACGGAGGAGCGGGAAGGGAGTCAGGTGAACCAGAACGTAGTAGATTTCGGTTCCGCCATGACAAAAACCGCCCACGGAACCGTTTATACGCTGGCCATCATCGGACAGATCGAGGGGCACACGGCGGCGCCCAACGGTACGAAAACCACCCAGTATGAGCACATGCTGCCTCTGCTGGCGAAGCTGGAGGAGAGCCGGGAGGTAGACGGTATTTTATTTCTGCTGAACACTGTGGGCGGTGATGTGGAGGCGGGACTGGCCATCGCGGAGCTGATCGCCGGACTGACCAAGCCCACGGCGGCCATCGTTTTGGGGGGCAGCCATTCCATTGGCGTCCCATTGGCGGTGGCGGCCCAGCGGAGCTTTGCGGTGCCCTCCGCCGCCATGACCATCCATCCCGTGCGGATGAGCGGAACGGTCATCGCTGCGCCCCAGACCTACAACTATTTTCAGCGGCTTCAGGAGCGGATCGTGGCCTTTGTGGCGGGACACAGCCGGATCTCGGCGGAGAAGTTTCAGGCCCTCATGCTGGCAAAGGATGACATGGCGGCGGATGTGGGCAGCGTGATCTACGGTGAGGAGGCGGTGCATCTGGGGATCATCGACCAGCTGGGCGGATTGCGGGAAGGATTGGACTGGCTCTATCGGAAAATGAACGAAACGAGGGGGTGACACCCCTCGTTTTCCTATTGAAATAAGTGCGCTTTTCTGGTATAGTATCTTAGTTAAAGTATGTTCAAAGTATATGGGTGTAGATCGAGGTGAGACATAGATGTACTTAAAAGCACTGGAGGTGCAGGGCTTCAAATCCTTCCCTGATAAGACGGTCCTGAACTTCGGTGAGGATATTACGGCCATCGTGGGGCCTAACGGCTCCGGCAAGTCCAACATTTCTGACGCCATCCGCTGGGTCATGGGCGAGCAGTCCAGCAAGGCCCTCCGGGGCGGCAAAATGGAGGACGTGATCTTCGGCGGCACGGAAAAACGCGCTCCGGTGGGCTTTGCTCAGGTGACGCTGGTGCTGGACAACACCGGTCATCTGTTCCCATCTATGGACGAGTCTGAGGTGGCCGTCACCCGGCGGTATTACCGCAGCGGAGAGAGCGAGTATTACATCAACCGCCAGTCCGTCCGACTGAAGGACATGACGGAGCTGTTTATGGACACCGGCATGGGCCGGGAGGGCTATTCCATCGTAGGTCAGGGCCGGGTGGATGAGATCCTCTCCACCAAGAGCACGGACCGCCGGGAGATCTTCGAGGAGGCGGCAGGTATTTCCAAGTACCGCCACCGGAAGGAAGAAGCAGAGCGGAAACTGGAACGCACAGAGGAAAATCTGGTGCGGATCAACGATAAGATCGCGGAGCTGGAGCTTCAGGTAGAGCCGCTGCGGATGCAGGCGGAGACAGCGAAAAAATATCTGGTCCTCCGGGACGAGATGCGCCTGTTGGAGATCTCCCTGTGGCTGGAAAATCTGGAAGCGCTGAAGGCCAACGCCCGGAAGCTGGAGATCGACCTGCGGAACGCGGAACAGGAACGGGACGAGGCCCGGTCCCGCATGGACGCACTGTTCGCGGAAAACGAGCAGTTTGGCCAGCGGATGCAGGAAAAGGACATGGAGGCGGAGGGTCTGCGGACTGAAGCCGCCCAGCTGGACGCCCGGACAGCGGAGCAGGATTCCGCCGTGGCGGTGCTGGAAAGCACCATCAGCCATCTGACGGAGAATATTGAACGAGCAAAAAGCGAACTGGAGGAATCAGAGAGCCGCACCGGGGGCTATGAGGTCCAGGCAGCGGAACAGGACGCCCAAGCGACAGAGTTGGAGCAGCAGGCCGCCGCGCTGAATGCGGAACTGGACAAGCTGCTGGCTCAGGCTCAGGCTGCGTCGGAGCAGGCGGGAGGCGCCGCTGCGGAGGCGGAGGCTTTCCGAGGTAAAGAGGCCATCGCCATTGCCGCTGCCGCAGACGCCCGTGCGGAGGCCGCCGCCATCCGGGCGGAGACGGAGCAGATCAGATCCCGCCGCATGGCGGCGCTGGCGGATAAGGAGACCGCAGAGCGTCAGTTAGAGGAACAGGGGCGGGAGGCAAAAGCCAACCGCCGGGCCTTAGAGGACGCACAAGAGGACGCGGAGGCCGCCGCCAACATCATCAGCGGGCACACCCTGCGGATGGAGGAGCGGAAGAAGAAGGCCGACGCCGCTGCCGAAGCCAGAGTGAAGCTCACCATGGATGTGGGCGCGCTGGATAACCGCATCCGTCTGCTGACGGAAATGGAAAAGGACTACGAGGGCTTCAACAAGGCTGTCAAGCTGGTCTGTCAGGCCCAGAACAACCTCCGGGGCATCCACGGCCCGGTGGCGGGTCTGATGAAGACCGACGGCAAGTATTCCCTTGCCATAGAGATCGCTTTGGGTGCCGGTTTGCAGAACATCGTAGTGGACCGGGAGGAGGACGCCAAGAGCGCCATTGCCTTCCTGAAGCAGCGGGAGGGCGGCCGTGCTACCTTTCTGCCCCTCACCGCCATCCGGGGAGAGGAACTTCGGGAGCGGGGCGTGGAGAACGAGTTCGGTTTTGTGGGCGTGGCGTCCCGGTTGGTGCGCTTCGACCCTAAGTATACACAAATTTTTAACAGCCTTCTGGGAAAAACGGTGATCGCGGAGGATCTGGACTGCGGCATCGCCATGGCCCGGAAGTACGGCCACCGCTTCAAGATCGTCACCCTGGACGGCCAGGTCATGAACCCCGGCGGCTCCATGACCGGCGGCTCTGTGGCCAAAGAGGCGGGCTTCCTGTCCCGGGCCAACGAGCTCAAGCGCCTGAGCGCCCAGGAGATTGCCTTGCAAGCTCAGAAGACGGCCACCGAGATCGCCCTGGCTGAGGCTCAGCGGGCGGTGGAGCAGACAGAATTTGAGCTGACCGCCACCCAAGAGCAGCTCCGGGCCGCAGAAGACGAGGTCTTGCGGCTGGAAGGAGAGGAGAAGCAGCACCATGTGCTCCTCCAGGCCCTGGGAGATGCGGCGGCCTCCGCCGGGCGGGAGATGGAGACCCTCCGCACCCGTCACCAAGCCGACCGGGAGCGGGCAGCCAGCCTCCGGGGCCAGCTGGAGACACTGCGATATCAGCTGACCGATGCAGAGAGCACCCTGGAGAGCCTCAGTCAGGACCAGTCCGACGCCGCCCGCCAGACTGAGGTCCTCACCGGCCGGATGGCCGCAAACAAGACGGACATGGCCGCCCTGGAGGCTGAGCGCCGGTCCGCCACAGAAAATGTGGAGCGTTTGGAATCCCTGTGCGCCTCCCTGGAGGGAGACCGGGCCCAGAAGCTGGCGATCCTGGAGGCCACGGAAGCCGATACCGCCCGGATCCAAGAGGATCTGGATCGGGTGAGCCGGGACCGGGCGGCCAACCAGGAGAAGACGGGAGAAGCCCGCCAGGCGCTCCAGCAAGCCCTGGATGCCCGGGCCCAGACCGAGGCCGGAAAGACCCGGACCGAGCGGGAGGCCCAGGACAAAAATAAATCCATTCTCACCATGGAGCGGGCCTGTGCCCTCCTGGAGCAAAAAAAAGTGACCACCGCCCTGGAAGAGCGGCAGGTCATCGACCGGCTGTGGGACACCTATGGCCTCACCCCCTCCACCGCCGCCCAGGAGCGGGCGGAGCTGGAATCCGTGCCGGCAGGCAACCGGCGGATCGGGGAGCTGAAGCGGAAAATTGCCGCCTTGGGCACCCCCAACCTGGGGGCCATTGAAGAGTACGCCCGGGTCAATGAGCGGTATTCCTACCTCACCGCCCAGCGGGACGATGTGCTCACCGCCAAACGGGAGCTGGAGAGCATCATTCGGAACATCACCACGGAAATGACCTCCATCTTCGTGACGGAGTTTCAAAAAATTGACCAGTATTTCCAACAGACCTTTACCGAGATGTTCGGCGGCGGCAAGGGCGCCCTGGTCCTGGAGGACCCGGACAATCCACTGACCTGCGGCATCGAAATCCGGGTGCAGCCCCCTGGCAAGCAGCTGAAGACCATCACCCTGCTCTCCGGCGGGGAGAAGGCCTTTGTGGCCATCGCCCTGTACTTCTCCATTATGAAGGTGCGGCCCACACCCTTCTGCATGCTGGACGAGATTGACGCCGCCTTGGACGACCGGAATGTGGAGCGGTACTCCAGCTATCTGCACCACCTGTGCCAAAAGACCCAATTCATCGTCATCACCCACCGGCGGGGCACCATGGAGGCGGCAGACGTCCTCTACGGCGTCACCATGCAGGAGCAGGGCGTCTCCAAGATTCTCCACATGGATCTGAATCAGATGGAGCAGGAATTGGGCATCATGGAATAGGAGCCGCTGCGGTTTCGAGGATGGGAGCAAAGCCCATCCCTGGGTGACTGTGAAAGTCACGGCGATATAAAAATTGAGGAGAAAATTAATGGGATTTTTCAGTAAAATCAAAGAAGGCCTGACCAAAACCAGAAAAGCCATGGCCGAGACCCTGGGCAATGTGTTTTCCGGCTTTTCCAATCTGGACGACGAGTTTTACGACGAGCTGGAGGAGTGTCTGATCCTGGCAGACCTGGGTGTGGAGACCGCCGGAAGAGCGGTGGAAGCCCTGCGCAACCGGGTCCGGGAAGAGAAAATCCGGGAGCCGGAGGACGCCAAGACCGCCCTCAAAGACATTCTGGTGGAGATGCTGGAGGTGGGCGACACCCGCCTGCGTCTGGGCACCCGCCCCTCTGTGGTGCTGGTCATCGGCGTCAACGGGGTGGGGAAGACCACCACCATTGGCAAGCTGGCCAAGCAGCTGGGGGACCAGGGGAAAAAGGTGCTGATGTGCGCCGGCGATACCTTCCGGGCTGCCGCCGCGGACCAACTGGAGATCTGGGCCGGACGCACCGGCGCGGACATCGTCCGCCAACATGAGGGGGCAGATCCCGCCGCCGTGGTGTTTGACGGCATTCAGGCGGCCAAGTCCAGAAACGCCGACGTGATCCTCTGCGACACCGCCGGGCGGCTGCACAACAAGGCCAATCTGATGAACGAGCTGGCGAAGATCGACCGCGTGATCTCGCGCGAGCTGCCGGACGCTTCGCGCGAGACGCTGCTCGTGCTCGACGCGACCACCGGACAGAACGCCGTCCATCAGGCGGAGGAATTCAACAAGGCGGCCGAGCTGACCGGCATCATCCTCACCAAGCTCGACGGCACCGCCAAGGGCGGTATCGTCATCGCCATCTCGGCCGGTCTCGGCGTCCCGGTCAAGCTCGTCGGCGTCGGCGAGGGCATCGATGATCTGATCGACTTCGACCGCGCGGCGTTCCTCGAGGCCATCCTGCCGCCGGCAGAGCAGATGACAGGTGACAGCGAAAATGAAGAAGAAGGAGCGGAGCAGGAATGACAAGACCTGACGGAAGAGCGAAGGACGAAATGCGCCCGGTCAAGCTGACGACCGGATTTACCATGTATGCGGAGGGTTCGGTGCTGGCTGAAATGGGCAACACCAAGGTCATCTGCACCGCGTCAGTCGAGGAAAAGGTTCCGCCGTTCCTCGAGGGCAAGGGCCTCGGCTGGGTCACGGCGGAGTACGCGATGCTGCCGCGCTCGACCAATACGCGCAAAAAGCGCGACATCAAGTCGCTCAAGCTGGACGGCCGCTCGAGCGAGATCCAGCGTCTGATCGGCCGTGCGCTGCGCGCGGTCGTCGACCGCGAGGCGCTCGGCGAGC
>ERZ773192.2583-NODE-2583-length-15033-cov-20.602684_pt1 | contig 15033 bp, 10 predicted proteins | sample MGYA00581010_ERZ773192 | MGnify/ENA primary metagenome ERZ773192 (study PRJEB29015, sample SAMEA2737741) | human gut metagenome | biome: human gut; feature: human-associated habitat; material: faeces | place: China | collected 2012 ...
TTCTTGGCCTTGGTTTTCTGCCGGGTCAACTCGGCGCCCCCCAGCTTATTGAGCTTGGTGCGCTCGGTGTCCTCGCCTCCGCCGATGTACTTGCTCACCAGGTCGAGCTGGGTGGCGGGCACATAAAGAATATCGGACCCGGCATAGGCGATTTTTACATAGTCTTTCTGCACGCCGTCGGCGGACATTTTTACCATGCCCACATACCGGCCGATGCCATGGTGCTCATGGACCACCAGATCGCCGGGGGACAAATCCGTGTAGGATTGGAGTTTTTGGCGGTTGGAATCCTTTTTCAGCTTCAGCTTTTTCTGGGTGGGGGCCGTTAGCTGTCCCTCTGTCAGCACCGCCAGCTTCAGCGCCGGCCACTCACAGCCCGCGGACAGTGCTCCCACGGTGATCCGCAGCTCGCCGGGCTTCGGCATAGCGGTCCCCTTCAGATCCAGCACAGCAGGGATTCCCCGCTCCTCCAGGAGCCGCAGCAGGTTCTTCGCCCGGACCTCACCGTCGCAGAGCACCAGCACAGCACTGCCGGTGTTCCGGTAGTGCTCCAAGTCCGTGACAGCAGTCTCCAAGCTGCCGCCGTAAGAGCTGAGCTGCCGGGCGTTGATGGCCAGCAGCCCACGGGGCTTTAAAGGATGCCGGGAGGTGGGCAGCGCGTCCAGCATCACCACCGGAAAATCCGCCAGCCGTGCAAACAGCGCCTCCTCGGAAAGGCAGACCTCCGCCGCGTCTCCTGCCATCAGGCCGGCCTCCATGAGAGTCTCCGTGTCCTGATGGAGCTGAAGCAGCACGGTTTTCACCCGCTGCTCGATGCGTCCCCCCTCGCAGAGGAACACCACGGCATCCGGGGGCAAGTAGTCCGCGCCGCCTGCGGCGTCCGGGTAGATCAGGTTCAGGTAGCGGTCCAGGCCGCCTACCTCCGCTCCGTTCCGGAACCGCTCTGCGTCTCCCCGGAGGGTCTGGACCAAGGCGTCCCTGCCCTCTTTTTTGGCGTACTTCACCGCCAGCTTTTCCAGCTCGTCCGCAAGATGGGCCGTGCCGCCGGGGGCCAGCCCCGGCAGCACCTCCGCCGCCGGCAGCAGCAGCGCAGAGGAGACGTTTTCCGTCCTCCGCTGGGTGCCGGGGTCGAACAGTCCCAGAGAATCGATCTCATCGTCGAAAAACTCGCACCGCACTGGCTGCTCCATCAGGGGGGAGAACACATCCAGAATACCGCCCCGCAGAGCGAACTGGCCCACGCCCTCCACCTGATCGCAGCGGCTATACCCCGCCTGTAACAGACGATCGCACAGCTCCTTCAGATCCGCCCGGCCGCCTGTCTCCAGCGTCATGGACAGCTCTGCCAACCGATGGGGCGGCATGGTCCGGGCCAAGAGGGCGTCCACCGTGGCAACCACTACCGGCGCATTGCCCGCCGCCATCTGGTGCAGCGCTGCCAAGCGGCTCCGCTCCCACTCCCGGGAGGAAACGGCGTTGGGCCGGAACTGCCATTCTCTCGCCAGCAGCGTCACCGGCGTCTCGCCGGTCAGGCTTTGCAGGTCCCCCGCCAGTTGGCGGGCCTCCCGCTCGTCGGCACAGAGAAACACCATGGGCCGTCCGGCTCCGGCGGCCACCGCCGCGCCGACGCAGGCCCGCTGTACCGGCTGGGTGCCGGTAAGGACAGCGGGGCATCCGCCGTTTTCCACCCGGCTCACCAGCTCAGCCACCTCCGGCAGCGTTTGTAGAGTTTTCAGAAATGCGTCCATCCGACACCTCCTGACAAAAGTCATGCTTTACGCGCAAACGGGCGCACTCCGGCCTTGGTGGCCGGGGTGTGCCGCTGTTTTCCTATGCTATTATATGCCCGTCAGGCCGGTCAGTTATAATCGTTCATGGCCTTCTGGCAGCCGTTTTCGATGATGTCCTCCGCGGCCTTAATGGCAGTTTCAAAGCTTTCCACCAGGATCTTCCGCTCCGCCTGAGAGGGAACGCCGATGACCCAGTCGATCATCTCCGCACCGCCACCGGACGGGGCGCCGGTGCCGATTTTAATGCGGGGAAACTCCTGAGTCCCCAGATGGGCGATGATGTTCTTGATGCCGTTGTGACCGCCGGCGGAGCCGGTGGGCCGCACCCGCAGCTTGCCCACAGGGAGGGACACGTCATCGTAGATCACCAACACATGGTCGGCGGGGATCTTATAGAACTGCACCGCCTCATGGACAGCCTCACCGGAAAGGTTCATATAAGTCTGCGGCTTCATCACCAGACACTTCTGCCCGCCGAAGCGAACGATGTTGTAGGCGGACTTGAATTTCACCTTATTGAGCTTCACGTTCAGCTGCTCCGCCAGCAGGTCCACCGTGAGAAAGCCCATGTTGTGGCGGGTATGCTCATACTTCTGGCCGGGATTGCCCAGGCCCACGATGAGCCAGTCCACCGCTCCGCCGGATTTTTCAAAGATCATAGGGAATTCCTCCTTGTTTGCTTGTATCATATACCAAAGGAAACGGGGAAGCAAGTCTGCTTCCCCGTTTTTTATATTACACTCAATGCGCTGATTTTGGGCCGGATCGTTACCGGAACAGCTTGGAGATGGAAACCTCCTGATAGGTACGCTCGATGGCCTCAGAGAACATGGAAGCCACGGACAGATACTTGATCCGTGCCCGGACCGCTTCGGGATGGGCGGGGATGGTATCCAGCAGAGCCAGCTCCTCAATGTTGCTGGACTCCAGACGGTCAATGGCAGGACCGGAGAGGACGCCGTGGCTGGCGCAGGCGTAGACCTTGTTGGCGCCGCCCACTTCCACGATGGCCTTGGCAGCGTTGCACAGAGAGCCTGCGGTATCCACCATGTCATCAAAGAGGATGCAGTCCTTGCCCTTCACGTCGCCAATGACATTCATAACCTCGCACTGGTTGGCCTTCTGGCGGCGCTTATCCACGATGGCCAGCTGCATGTGCAGCTTCTGCGCGAAGGCGCGGGCGCGGGCCACGGAGCCAACGTCGGGAGAAACGACCATCATATCCTCGCACTTGTCGCCGAACTTCTTGGCATAATAATCCACAAAGATGGGGTTGCCCAGCAGGTTATCCACGGGGATGTCGAAGAAGCCCTGAATCTGGGAGGCGTGGAGGTCCATGGTCAGCACACGGTCAGCGCCGGCAGCGGTGATCATGTTGGCCACCAGCTTGGCAGAGATGGGATCGCGGGCCTTGGCCTTGCGGTCCTGACGGGCATAGCCGAAATAAGGGATGACGGCGGTGATACGGCCGGCAGAAGCGCGGCGCAGCGCGTCGATCATCACCAGCAGCTCCATCAGGTTGTCATTGACAGGCTTGCAGGTGGACTGGACTACGAACACGTCGCTGCCGCGGACGGTCTCGTACAGGGAGACGGAGACCTCGCCGTCAGCGAAGCTCTTGACCTCAGATTCACCCAGCTTGGTGCCCATCATCTGGCAGATCTCAGCCGCCAGAGGCTGGTTTGCGTTACCGCAGAAAACTTTGATGTCCTTCCCGTGAGAAATCATAGGAATTTTCCTCTCTTTTCTGTATATTTTATATATTCAAAATTTCAAAATTACGATTCTTGTTCCATCTTCGCCAAAACCGGTTCCAGTTCAGCGATGGTCTCCGGTCCGAAGATCGGCAGCCAGCCGGACACCAGCGAAGCGCCGGATACAGCGTTGGTCATCTTGTTCTTCCAGACCTCCCGCAGTTCCCGTCCGGGTGCGGAATAGGCAAAGCCGGGGCCGGCCTGAGCCATAGGCAGAGCCGCGCGGCAGAGGACCAGGGTGTCCTCGTCATTATCCAGGAAATTCAAAAGCTCGGCATGCTGCTCAGAGATCACAACATCCGTTCCCTCCGGGAAGCAGGCAGCCGCTTCCTCAGCAAAGCGGGGCGAGCAGACAACAAAAAACCGCTGAACGCCATCCGCCAAACATTGCACAACGGCCCGCTCCATGATTGGGCGGTGCAATATGGCTTCCAGCATCAGCGGTTTGTGACCTGCAGGAATAGAGTGATCCTCTTCCAGAATAAACACAGCACGACACGTGTGATCCATGGTAAGTCCCTCCTGTCCGTCAGGCCGCATAGCGACCGGAATCTTATCACTGTCATTATACCAAACTTTTTAGGGAAATCCACCCCTTCCCGGAAAAAGTTCAAGGTAATTTCCTCCAAATCTTTCGTCCTTTTCTGTTTGAATTTATCAAAGACACCGGAAATTCAGCAAATTAACTAAAAAACCTCAATTTTTTGAGAATACATACCCACTCCCCCCGCGCAAACCATTCAACCGCCCTAAGAATCGCAAAATTCACCACAAAACAGTTGAATTTCTATCGGTAAAGGATTACAATAGTATCCATTCGAGCCAAAAGGAGGGAATATCTGTGCTGAATATCGTATTGGTGGAGCCTGAGATCCCTCAGAATTGCGGCAATATCGCCCGTACCTGCGCCGCCACCGGCAGCCGTCTGCATCTGATCCGGCCGCTGGGCTTTGACATCTCCGAGCGGGCTGTCAGGCGGGCCGGTTTGGACTACTGGCATCTGGTGGAGGTCTTTGACTACGAAAATCTGGATGACTTTTTTGAAAAGCATCCGGAGGCCGCGCAGGACTGCTGGCTGACCACCACAAAAGCCCCCCGGTCCTATCAGGAAGCCCGGTTCTCCCCGAATAGCTGGATCTTCTTCGGCAAAGAGACCGCCGGACTTCCCTTGGATCTCCGAGAGCGTTTCCGGGACCGCTGCATCCGTCTGCCCATGATCGATGAGGCCCGGAGTCTGAACCTCAGCAACACCGTGGCCGTATGCGTGTACGAGGCGCTGCGGCAAAATGATTTCCCCGGCCTGCTGGGTGTGGGGGAAATGGCGAAAACCCCTTAATCACTGCAAATCAATGATCGTATAGGAGTTTGCTTATGAATTACCAGAAAAAGACCGTCCGCGACATCGACGTGAAGGGCAAGAAGGTCCTTCTCCGCTGCGATTTCAATGTCCCTCAGGACAAAAAGACCGGTGCCATCACCAGTGACAAGCGCATCGTGGCTGCTCTGCCCACCATTCGGTATCTGCTGGATCAGGGCGCGGCGGTGATCGCCTGCTCTCACCTGGGAAAGCCGGAGCCGGACTTTGACAAGTGGGTCAAAAAGCAGACAGAAAAGGGTAAGGATCCCGCAGAACTCACCGAGGCTGCCTGGAGCAAGGAGCAGAAGAAGCTGACCCTGGCTCCCGTAGCCGCCCGTCTGGCAGAGCTGCTGGGACAGGAAGTTATCTTCGCCAGCGACGTTGTGGGCGAGGATGCTCAGGCTAAGGCCGCGGCCCTGCAGCCCGGTCAGGTCCTGCTGCTGGAAAACACCCGCTTTGAAAAGGGCGAGACCAAGAACGATCCCGCCTTCGCACAAAAGCTGGCTTCCATGGCCGAGGTCTACGTGTCCGACGCTTTCGGCGCCGTCCACCGGGCTCACGCCTCCACCGCCGGCGTGGCGGCTTATCTTCCCGCCGTCTCCGGCTTCCTGATCGAGAAGGAGCTGGAAGTCATCGGCGGCGCGCTGGCTAACCCCAAGCGGCCTCTGGTGGCCATCCTTGGCGGCAGCAAGGTCTCCTCCAAGATTGGCGTCATCAACAATCTGCTGGAGATCGCCGACACCATCATCATCGGCGGCGGCATGGCCTACACTTTCTCTGCCGCTCAGGGCGGTCAGGTGGGCGACAGCCTGCTGGAAGCCGACTGGGAAGCCTATTCTCTGGAAATGTTGGAAAAGGCCAAGGTCAAGGGCGTAAAGCTGCTGCTGCCGGTGGACACCGTGATCGCAGACGCCTTCTCTCCCGATGCCAACAGCAAGGTCGTCAAGTCCGGTGAGATCCCCGTCGGCTGGCAGGGTCTGGACATCGGCCCCGAAACCGTGAAGCTGTACTGCGACGCTGTGGCCGATGCTGGTACCGTTATCTGGAACGGTCCTATGGGCGTGTTTGAGTTCCCCGCCTTTGCTGTGGGCACCAAGGCTGTGGCCGAGGCTCTCAGCAAGACCTCCGCCATCACCATCATCGGCGGCGGCGACTCTGCTGCGGCTGTGGAGCAGCTGGGCTATGCTGACAAGATGACCCACATCTCCACCGGCGGCGGTGCTTCCTTGGAATTCATGGAGGGCAAGGAACTTCCCGGCGTGGCCTGCCTGCTGGATAAGTAATTGCAGCGCAGCGGGCTTTGTCCGCTATCGCTGTCCGGCAAAATCAGGAACTTCACATAGTTCGATCCCACAAAGCGGCAGAGCATTCTGCCGCTTTCCATACGATTTTTTCGCAAAAACAGTCGAATTTTTCAAAAATACTTGACAAATCCCCTCGTTTTCGCTATAAAATAATAAGTTTTATTGTCGAGCCTTTTTCGGACCGCCCTGACGGCCCTCCGAAACGGTCCGATCATCGTTATCAAAGATACAAAAGGAGAAAAAAGAGTTATGAACCGCAGATACCGTAAGACTGTCATCGCCGGCAACTGGAAGATGAACATGACCGCCACCGAGACCAAGAAATTCGCCGAGGACCTGAAGAAGATCATGCCCCGCGCCAAGTGGTGCGACACCCTGATCTGTGTCCCCGCCTGCAATATTTCCACCGCTATGAAGGCTTTTAAGGATCTGCGGATCTCCGTGGGTGCCGAGAACGTCTACTTTGAGGAGAAGGGCGCTTACACCGGCGAGGTTTCCGCCGATATGCTGAAGGATCTGGGCGTGAAGTACGTCATCGTGGGTCACAGCGAGCGCCGTCAGTATTTCTGCGAGACTGACCAGACTGTCAACAAGAAGGTCCACGCTGTGCTGAACGCCGGCATGAACCCCATCATCTGCGTGGGCGAGAGTCTGGAGCAGCGTGAGACCGGCATCACCAATGAGTGGATCGCTCTGCAGGTCAAGAGCGCTCTGAACGATGTCCCCGCCGAGAAGCTGCGCCGCTGCATCATCGCCTATGAGCCCATCTGGGCCATCGGCACCGGCAAGACCGCCACTGCCGAGCAGGCCGGCGAGGTCTGCTCCAACATCCGTGCTGCCATCCGTGGCCTGTACGGTGCCCGCGTGGCCCGCAGCGTCACCATTCAGTATGGCGGCAGCATGAACCCCAAGAACGCTGCTGAGCTGCTGGCCCAGCCCGATATCGACGGCGGCCTCATCGGCGGTGCTGCTCTGAAGCCCGAGCAGTTCGTGGACATCATCAACGCGGCCAATCAGGAATAATGCGGAAAAGCGGGGGGACACAGTCCCCCCCTTTATGCGAAATGAGGTTTCTATGAACAAAACACCGACCACACTCATCATTATGGACGGATTCGGTCTCCGGACCGAGACGGAGGGCAACGCCGTTGCCGCCGCCAACACCCCTCGTCTGGATCAGTTCTTCCAGGAGTATGCCCATACAGAGCTGTCCGCCTCCGGTCTGGATGTAGGTCTGCCTGCAGGCCAGATGGGCAACAGTGAGGTGGGCCACACCAACATCGGCGCAGGCCGGGTGGTGTTTCAGGACCTGCCCCGGATCAGCAAATCCATTGATGACGGAGATTTCTTCCAGAATCCCGCCTATGTTCACGCCATGGACGCCTGCAAGGAAAAGCGCTCTGCCCTTCACCTCATGGGTCTGCTCAGCGACGGCGGCGTCCACTCCCACATCGACCACCTCTTCGCCCTGATGCAGATGGCAAAGGACCGTGGCCTTGAGCGGGTCTACATCCACGCATTTCTGGATGGACGGGATGTTTCCCCCACCTCCGGCGTGGACTATGTGACCCGGACGGTGGAAAAGTGCCGGGAACTGGGCGTGGGTAAGATCGCCACCCTCATGGGCCGTTACTACGCCATGGACCGCGACAAGCGCTGGGACCGTGTGGAAGCCGCCTATGACGCCATGGTCTACGGTGAGAGCGCCCACGTCAACCCCCTGCCCGTGGCAGCGGTGAAGGATGCCTACGCCGCCGGCGTCACCGACGAGTTCATCGAGCCGGTGATCTGTGATGGGGACGGCACCATCTCCGATAATGACAGTGTGATCTTCTTCAACTACCGCCCTGACCGGGCCCGTGAGATCACCCGGACCCTTGTGGACCCGAAGTTCGACGGCTTCACCCGCCAGTATTTCCCCGTGACCTTCGTCTGCACCACGGAGTATGACGCTACCATGCCCAATGTGGAGGTGGCCTACCCCCGTCAGGCCGTCCGCAACGGTCTGGGTGAGTATCTCAGCAATCTGGGACTGACCCAGCTCCGCATCGCGGAAACGGAGAAGTATGCCCATGTGACCTTCTTCTTCAACGGCGGCGTGGAGACCCAGTTCCCCGGCGAGGACCGGGTGCTGGTGCCCTCTCCCAAGGTGGCAACCTACGATCTCCAGCCGGAGATGAGCGCCTACGAGGTGTGCGACAAGTGCGTGGAGCGGATCGAATCCGGTGCGTATGATGTCATCATCCTGAACTTCGCCAACTGCGACATGGTGGGTCACACCGGCGTCTTTGACGCGGCGGTGAAGGCCGTGGAGACCGTGGATGAGTGCGTGGGCAAGGTGGTGGACGCCACCATGAAAATGGGCGGCATCGCCATGATCACCGCCGACCACGGCAACGCCGAGACCATGACCCAGGAGGACGGCTCCCCCATGACCGCCCACACCACCGATTTGGTGCCCTTCATCCTCTGCGGCGCCGGTTCGGAGCTGCGTCAGGGCCGTCTGGCGGACATCGCTCCCACCATTCTGGATGTGATGGGCCTTGCCGTACCGGAGGAGATGGACGGCCAGACCCTGATTGTGAAATGATCCGGTAAAACATTCCTGCCATAGGACGGCTGGCTTCCCTCGCAAGGGCTGAACGTAAGCCGTACCTAAATACAGCCTCAACCGCGTACGATCCGGAGAAGCCCCATTCCATGGGGCTTCTCTTTTTTACTTTGCCCTCCTGTGAAAATGCCAAATTCCGAGGCTGTCTCCACAACGCAAACGTTATCGTCATTTTTGTCTTTTATTTGCGAAATTATATTTTTAATGGGTTTATAGAAAATTTGGTGGTTTTCTATTTGGAAAATAGTGGTCACAAAATAACCTTATACACGAAAAGGTGGTTTGCGCTTGCAAATCACTTTTTTCTATGCTACAATATTTTTAGATACTTTTCGATTTTTGGTGGTTTTCTATTGACTTTGAACCAATATCTTCTTTAGGTACAAAGGTTTGGCATTAAATTTTTGAGGAGTTGAGCAATATGGCAAAGGTAGCCTCTGAATATGAAGTTGAATCCATTTTTATTGAAAAACTGGGAGAAATGGGATATGACTTCATCCCTATGTCGAACTACAATGACATTGTGAATAACTTCAGAACACAGCTTTGCAAAGTCAATGCTGAAAATCTGATGGAAGCGAAGGGCACCGCAGAACTTACCGACGCCGAGTTCGCCCGAGTTCTTCTCAGGCTGGAGAATCACACGATTTATGAGTCCGCCAAAATTCTTCGAGAGCAATGGGTCCTCGACCTGGACAACGGTAAGACGGTCTACTTGAGCTTTCTCACAGACGATGAAACCCGGAACACCTATCAGGTGACACATCAAGTCACCATGGATAAGTCCCACAAGGACGATGTGCTTTACAAAAGTCGCTATGATGTGACCATACTTATCAACGGACTGCCGCTTGTCCAAGTGGAACTGAAGCGCCCAGGCGTCGAAATCAACGAAGCTATCAATCAAATCAACCGCTATCGCCGCTTCTCTTTCCGGGGACTGTTCCGCTATATCCAGGTCTTTGTTGTCTCCAACTCAACACAAACAAAGTATTTTGCCAACATGAATGAACGTACCGAGGATGGTGCGACTGACCAAAGCATCCTTAAATCCTTGGTCTTCTATTGGACTGACGAGGAGAATAAGCGAATCAACAGGCTCATTGACTTCACACAGGATTTTCTCACAAAGTTCAATGTCACCGAACTGCTTACTCGTTACTTTGTTATCAAGCAGTCTGAACCGGTCTTGATGGTCATGCGCCCCTATCAAATCTATGCCGTTAAAAAGGCAATGGAACGCATCTTTGGGAGCAATATGAACGGCTATGTCTTCCATACTACTGGCTCCGGAAAGACGCTGACCTCTTATAAATTAGCAGCTTTGCTGCGGGATGACCGCCGTATCGACAAGGTGTTCTTTCTTATTGACCGCAAGGACCTCGATGACCAGACCGTAGACGAATACAACTCCTTTGAGTATGGGTGCGTGGACAATACCGACAGCACAGCTACGCTGGTTCGGGCTTTGGGTGATTCCAGCAAGACTCTTGTTGTGACCACCATTCAGAAGATGGCCGCAGCACTTCGCAACCCCAAATATGAAGAAAAGATGGCTCCCCTGCGGGATAAACGGTGTGTGTTTATCATTGATGAATGTCACCGCAGTCAATTTGGAAAGATGCACAGCAGTATTCAGGGACACTTCCAAGCAGCCAACTATATTGGCTTTACGGGAACTCCCATTTTTGCAGAAAATAGGAGCGCAGATGGGCGAACAACCGCAGACATCTTTAATGCTGGGAAACTGGATTCCTGCATCCACAGATACATGATTAAAGAGGCCATTGCTGACGGGAATGTGCTACGTTTCTCCGTTGAATACATGAGAACTATAAATGTTCTTCATGTTGCTACCCCTGGGATAGACCCCACGCAGTTAGATGACCCTGAGTATTGCAAGCGGCACAACATCGATATTTCCGATGCCTACCACGATGACCAGCGGATTACTGGTGTGGCGGAGGATATACTGACGCACCTGGAACGACATACGCACCCTGCCGGGAAAGATGTATATACAGCCATCTTTGCTACAGACAAAATCCAAACGCTGATGCGGTATTACCGCTATATGAAGACCCACAATCCCAAGGGGTATAAAATCGCCGCCATTTTTACATATCGCCCCAACGAAGATATGGATGAGGGGGCCAATGAATATTCCGGCGACGAACTCAAAGAGTGTATGAAAGACTACGGCGACATGTTCGGTACAAACTACGACTTGGATACTCTTGACGCCTATCGCAAAGATATCGCCAAACGGATGAAACAGAAGGAATTGCCGCAAATTGACCTTCTCTTGGTAGTTGATATGTTCCTAACCGGGTTTGACAGTAAAGCTACCAACACCCTTATTTTGGATAAAACGCTGGTATGGCATAATCTTCTGCAGGCGTATAGCCGCACGAACCGAGTCTCCAAGCTCACGAAACAGTTCGGACAAGTCGTTACTTACCGCAATATTAAAAAGGCTCAGGACGAGGCTTTGCGGCTGTATTCCGGTGATGGGAACCCTAATGATTATTTATTGGAAAGCTATGATTACTACGTCGCTGAGTACCGTAAGTGGACGGAAAAAGTTCAAGCGGTAGCGGAGACCCCGGATGATGCTGGATATTTGCAGAGTGAAAACGATATACGGGCGTTTATTTTGGCATTCCGGCAATTATCCAAGACGCTAAATACACTCAAAACTTTCTCCAAATTCAACTGGGATGACTTGGACGTTTTCATGGATGAGGCCACGTTCAGCGACTATAAGAGTTGGTATCTGTCCTACTATGACGACATTGAGCGGAAACGTCGCCAAGGCTCAGTGACGACGCTGGCAGATATCGACTTTAATATCGAGCTTATCCGTACCGACAAGATAAACGTGGTTTATATCCTTAATCTCTTAAAAGACATCAACCGGAATGACAAGGCCGCAATGGAGAAATCTATCGACCTTATCCTCCGAGAAATCGAACGGTCTGATAACGAAAAGCTCCGCTATAAGAGTGACATTATGAAGGACTTTATTACCGCCCGGTTCTTCGACCTCGACCCGAACGCCGACATCTTCGAGGCCTACAGTGAATATGAGCATGAACGGCTTCAGTCCGCTGTGGAAGAGTTCGCCCAAGTTCATGGTATCGAGCCTGAAATCGTATCTGAAATTCTCCATAAGTATTTCTGTGACGAGAAATCTGTCACGAAAGAGAGCATTCGTCAACGACTTAGCAGTTTGAAACTGGGCCTTTTGAAATTGACCAAGCTCATTAATGATATTCTGTTTTTCGTATCTGATATGTACGATAAATTCACCGCCGAAGGAGTGTAATCTATGGTTGCCAATGAAACAAAGCAATCTCAGGAATTGGCGAAACGGCTCTGGGCCATCGCTAATGACCTCCGGGGCAATATGAACGCTGCAAAGTTTCAGAATTACATTCTGGGTGTCATCTTCTATCGCTATCTATCAGAGCATACTGAGAACTATATGGATGACCTCTTGAAGAATGATGGTATTTCCTACCAGGAGGCACTTGCTGACCCGGATTACACAGAGACCGTAAAGGAGTGGTCTTTGGAGCACCTGGGATATATCATGGAACCGAAAAATCTGTGGGGGGCTCTCATTGACTCCATCAAGGCAGGTCAGTTCAGTATCGAGGACTTTGAGAAAGCTATCAACGCTCTGGTGGGCAGTACCGTAGGCCAGGATTCTGAAGCTGCCTTCTATAAGTTGTTTGACGACATGAACCTCCAAGATAAAGACTTGGGCCGTGAGGTTTCTGGGCGCACTGAGCTTATCTCTAAGGTCATGTTGCGTGTCAACGATATTCCCTTCGGCGTCACTGAGGCCGAGATTGATGTTTTGGGTACTGCCTATATGTACCTCATTGCTCTCTTTGCCGATGACGCTGGGAAGAAAGGGGGAGAATACTTCACCCCCACGTGTGCATCTACATTGGTAGCTCGGCTGGCAACTGTGGGGCTGGATGAAATCGCGTCTGCCTGCGACCCTTGTGCGGGTTCTGCGTCTTTGCTGCTGGAGGTTAAGAAGCACTTGGGGAAACAGAAAGTGGGCCATTACTATGCCCAGGAGCTGAATGGTAGCACTTACAATCTTCTCCGTATGAACCTCCTTATGCACGGGGTTCCCTACAAAGAGTTCACCACATACAACGATGACACCCTGCGGGTGGATAATTTTGATAAGAAGAAAACTGAACAGTTCACAGTTCAGGTGTCTAACCCCCCGTACAGTCTCAAATGGGCTGCTCCCAAAGCTATGGAGGATGACCCTCGTTATTCTGCGGCTGGGGTATTAGCCCCTAAGAGTTATGCTGATTTGGCATTTTTGGAGCACATGGTTTATCACATGGCAGACGATGGACGTATCGCTGTTCTGTTACCGCATGGTGTCCTTTTCCGTGGTGGAGCAGAGAAGAAAATTCGGGAGTATCTGATTGGTGCTCTGAATGTCGTAGACGCTGTCATTGGCTTACCCTCCAACCTATTTCACGGCACAGAAATCCCTGTCTGCATTCTGGTACTGAAGAAAAAACGCAACGGCAACTCCGACAACATCCTATTTGTCAATGCAAGCTCATGCTTTACTCCCGAGAAGACTAAGAATATTCTCTCCGACGCAGATATCGACCGTATTGTGGACACCTATGTTGCCCGTGAGAATATTTCCAGGTTTGCTACCAAGGTTCCACTCTCTGTGGTAACGGATGACAATGATTATAATATGAACATTAACCGATATGTGGACACGTTTGACCCTGAACCTGTAGTAGACCTGGATGCTGTGCAGAGCAAGCTGGTTTTGGCAGATGAAAAGGGAACCAAGGCGCTGACCAAGGTTAATGCTATGCTGGCGGAACTGGGCTTGAAAGGGCTCAGGAGTGATGTTGTACAGAAGATTTTCTCTCAGGAAATACGGTTCCGGGCGGACGATGGAAGTGAGTTTCCGGCACCCTCTATCGTTCCTCTTTCTGAGGTGTTTGACAAAATTACCGAGAGGAACAGCCAAGAGGCTATCAAATTGGTGCTGACAAACTCAGCTGAACTTGGCATCGTCCCCCAGAGGGCGTTCTTTGATAAAGATATCGCCGTAGAAGGCAACACGCAGAATTATTATATCGTGCGCCCCGGATACTTCGTCTACAACCCGCGTAAGTCCAAAACAGCACCGCACGGCCCCTTTCAGGTATATATGGGAGAAGAACCGGGTATCATTTCTCCATTATATACGTGCCTCAAAAAGAAAACAGACGATGAATCTACTTACTTGGCGTATTACTTTAAGTCTTCCGCATGGTACAGATATATCTATGAAAATGCTTCACAAGGAGCCAGACATGACCGAGAAAGCATGACGGAGGATGTCCTCATGGGTATTCCTGTTACGCTTCCCTCTCTTCCTGAACAGCGTAAAATCGCTGCATTCCTTACAGCTATGGATGATGTGATTGCTGCCGCCAAGGAGCAGATGGAGGCGATGCAGGAGTTCAAGAAAGGCTTGTTGCAGCAGATGTTCGTATAACCTTATCGCAGTAAAAAGCCCTGACCACCGCGGTCAGGGCTTTTGCTGTGTTCAGTCATCGAAGGCATCAAAGTTGAATCGAGTGCTGCCCGTAGGCTTCTTATAGAAAACCATCTTGGTGCGGAGGTTTTGGAATGAGTAACCCCGTCCATCTCTTGCTACATTCCGAATAGCCCTGTTCAGGCTTTCGGTCTGGGCATTTGTGCGGTCATCACCAGTAAAATCAAAATAGGCAAATATTTGAGGTTCCCAGTTCCTTATCATGGTGATAAAACCGTTGTAGGCAGTTATTCCCAACTGCTCACACTCAACACACCATTCATCGAACATCTTCAACGCCTCGCTTTTGGTCTTGGCAAAAGCGTATATGTTGCGAAATGACTCTTTGAGTTGATATGGTATATCAAATTGAGGATAAGCGGCAAGAAGCACATCCAATGCTCGTTTTTGCGTAGGGGTAAGTTCCTCACTGGATTTAAGTAAAAGGAAGCGATTGTGTTTGAGGCTTACTCGTGTCTTGGTATCCTTGATGCTTTTGCAGAGGCCAGCACGGATGCTGTCGAGAGACCGGGACAGTTCTTTGATAACATGAAAATGATCGATGATGACAGGGATGCCCGGGAAAACGCTTTGCACCGCATCGTAATAGGGTCTCCACATATCCATTGTCAC
>ERZ773192.2594-NODE-2594-length-14934-cov-11.126957_pt1 | contig 14934 bp, 13 predicted proteins | sample MGYA00581010_ERZ773192 | MGnify/ENA primary metagenome ERZ773192 (study PRJEB29015, sample SAMEA2737741) | human gut metagenome | biome: human gut; feature: human-associated habitat; material: faeces | place: China | collected 2012 ...
AGGTACCAGGAAAATTTAACGCTGCAACAGGTGTTAAATTTTTTCTGTATATAGGAGAATATGAAGATAAGCGTCAGAAACCTTGATTTTACAAGGTTTCTGGCGTTTTTTGTTTATATAAGAAAAGTTGACTTAGCCGTACGGCTTATTGTATAATCAGAACTATACAAAATTAGCCGTACGGCTTATTTAGGAAACGTATATATATAATTTAGCCGTACGACCTTATATTGACAATTAAATTACATATGAATGTTTGATATAGAAGGGAACTATGTATGAAAATAACGGATTCAAAATCTTTGGGTGAGGCAATCAGAATAAGAAGAAAAGAACTGAAATATACTCAGGCTTATATAGCAGAATTTACAGGATTTAGTGTAAGTTTTATTTCGGATTTGGAAAGAGGTAAGGCTACAGCAGAAATTGGAAAGGCAATTACAATTATCAATTTACTGGGAATGGATATTCTCGTAGAAAAGAGAGGTTAGAATATGAGAAATTTGGGGGTTTGGATAGAGATTGGTGGATTGCAGACATATGTAGGCTGTATAATTGGAGAAAATGAAGAAGATGCTAGATTCTCATATGCAGAAGAGTATTTGTCTGGTAACATAGCCAGACCGATATCAATACATTTGCCATTATCTGAAAACGCATTTTCCGTTGATGATACAAGGAATTTTTTTGAAGGTTTGTTACCTGAGGGATTTACCAGAAGATGTGTGGCTGGGTTATTGCATACAGACGCTAATGATTATCTGACATTATTAGCCGGGTTAGGTAATGAGTGTCTGGGAGCAATAAGAATTACAGATGAGAATAACGAAGTAGTAAATGCAGATTATCAGAAATTGACAATTGATGAGGTTAGTCAGTTGGCAAGAGAAGGAGCAATGGAGACTGCGGAGTTAGTCACAAAGTCACATTTGTCACTTACGGGAGCATCTGGAAAGGTTGGATTATATTATGATGAAAATAATAATGAATGGTATTTACCCAAAGGGTCAGCGCCAAGTACACATATAGTAAAGCAGAGTCATGTAAGGCTTGACGGAATAGTTACAAATGAGCAGTTGTGTATGATGACGGCAGGAAATATGGGAATAGAGATTCCTGAAAGTTTTATAGTCAATGTCGGTGATGGCAGAGATGAAGAAGTTCTGTTAGCAACTAAAAGATATGATCGTGCAATAAAGGACGGATTAAAAAAAATCAACGGGTTAAATGTTCCGTACAGGTTACATCAGGAAGATTTTTCTCAGGCGATGGGGATTTCGGCGCATAACAAATATGAGAGCGAAAATACCGGATATTTAAAAATGATGTTTGAGATCATAAGACAGAAATCGTTTAACCCGATAGCAGATCAATTGAAAATGTGGGATATATGTATATTTAATTACCTAATAGGCAATACAGATAATCATATCAAAAATGTTTCATTGCTTTATGATGATGAGTTGAAAACAGTACGCTTGGCACCGGCATATGACATATTGAGTACTGTGATATATACAAGCAGTACCAGAGATATGGCATTTAGTATTGGGAATGAGTATGATATCGAAAAGATCACCAGAGATTCATTTAGAAGAGAAGCGGCTAATATTGGACTAGGAGAGCAAATGGCCATGAAGCGGTTTGATTATTTGGCAAATGCGTTTCCGTATGCGTTGAATAAAGCATGTGATGAATTACTGGACAAAGGATTTAATAAGGCGATTGATATTTATGAGAGAATTAGGGACAAGAGGAGAGAGTTTATTTCATGAGAAATATAAGGTCGATGTCTAATTTAAGGGGTTGATAGATATAAAAATAGACAGTATAGCGGATAATTTTATATGCATGGATAAATAGCGAATAGAAGGGTTTTGTGCAGCCTTTGAGCCGGGGGTTACCATGATATGGGAGATTCCAAAGACGGAAAAAGAGAGAACTCGCTTTTATCAGGACAAATTGCCAGAGCTTTTAGAGAGCAGGGTTACGGCTGTTTTTGTAGCGTCAGATTTTTATGCGCTTGAGTTTATGCGGTTCATACAGGGAAAGAACATAAAAACTCCAAAGGATATCCAGATCATTGGATTTGATGACAATATGGCAAGCAGAGAAAGTAATCCTGCACTTACGATGATTCATCAGGATGCATCCCTCAGGGAAATGACTGCTATAGAATGCATTGAGGCAATGCGCGATGGTGCGGTTGTTGTAAACACAGGGCTGAATTATTTATTGATACTTGGAGGAGGAATCATAAGAAGTGGCGGTAACACAAAAATCATCATGATCATTGATGTTGTTGGCACATGGTGTATCGGAATTCCACTGTGTTTGCTCGCAGCATATGTATTCGAATGGGGAATTATAGGCGTGTACACATTGCTCACTACGGAAGAGATATTCAGATTAGCCGTATCGCTGGCTATTTTTAAAAAGCGCAAATGGATGATCAGTTTGTCATAGCGTTATGCTATGATAAATAACAAAGCGGGTGTAGTATTGCTCCACGGTAAATTCTTATTTTCTGTGCGAAGGAGAATATATATTGAGAGTTATATCTAAAGATGAAGCAATCATTTTATGGGATAAATTAAATAGTGAATTTAAGTTTAAGCCGGGAACAGACATCACTGGTGAATGGATTATAATACCAGGCAATACAAAAAAGTATCATAAAGCGACTCCCTGGAGTGAAAAACAAGAGAAAATAATCAATTCTATTTTGAAGGAACTAGGACTGGAAAAAATGTATGCCTTAGACTGGAATCATGATTGTTTTGAATTCTCACCAATGGAAGATATTTCTATGAATTATAACTATTATGATCCTGATAGACAATGTCAAGTGTATTTTCCAACATATTATCCAGATGGAGATTATTATTTTTTCATTGATAGCACATGGAATTGTGGAATCTTCTGTCATCCCTGGCGAAATGAAATTATAGTAATGGGAAAAGAACTGATTAAAAGGTTTGAAAAAAACAAGGAAATACTAGGACTTTAAAGATATGGAATTAAGACTATTACGCTATTTTCTGACAGTAGCAAAAGAACAGAGCTTTACAAAAGCAGCAGAACAATTGCATATTACCCAGCCGAAAAAGAGTTTATAAAAAAGGAAGATCTCATAGGAAAATCATTGATCCTGCCCGAAAGAGGAAATGTTCAAAGTGAACTTGCCAATTGGTTTGGAAAAGACTTTTCGAAACTGCAGATTGCTTTTACGAGTAATCTTGGAACCAATGCCGGAGTCATGGCAGCAAATGGACTGGGGTATCCGATATCAATCGAAGGTGCGGTAAAGTATTGGAGAGAGGACATTCTTGTACAACGTAAAATTTTTCCCGAAATCACGACAAGTACTGTGATTGCCTGGAGACGAAACATTCCATATTCTCTGGCGGTCAGTAAGATGATAGAAGAAATAAATGCTTTTCAGGCATAGGAGAGAATTTGATATAAGCAGTAGACATCTTTAGTATGTCAGGGATTTGTCAAGAATAAGGAGCCGGGACTTAAGTCGAGACTTGATTCACTTGACAAGACTCTTGAATTTGTATCTATGTGGTAGGGAATGAAATACCAGTTATTGACAAAAAGTTATAAATGATATAGTATAGCAACAATTAAAAAGAGCTTGTCTCGGCACGTAAGAAGACTATAGATTTTGCTGTTTCTGAACATAACAGTTTTATCTATAGTCTTTTTATTTGGCAACAGGAGGTTGTATGAGTAAAAGAGAGTGGATAAAGAAGATAGCTGTTATAATAATTGGTTCAGTTATTGCCGCATATGGTATAACCCTGGCATTGTATGCCGGATTTGGCGGTGCAACGCTTGCGGTATTGTGGCAGGGAATATCCGGTACGTTTCATGTGAGTATCGGAGCAGCATCGTTCATCGTGGCGGTGATAATGATACTTTTTGTGCTCATATATGACAGATCGCAGATACATATAGGAACGATACTTTACCAGATCGTTTACAGCTTGTGTGTTGATCTGTTTGCGCAAATGCATGTCTACAGCAAATACATATGGCTCAATATGTTGATCATGCTCGTCGGAATTGTGCTGTTTGCGGTGGGAACAGGACTGTATGCGGCAACAGACCTTGGGCGTGGTTCATATGAGGCCGTGACATTTGCGCTTGCAGAGAAGAATCACTGGCAGGTGAAGAAAGTCAGAATGATACTTGATGCTACCATGGTTGTGATAGGTGTGATCCTTGGGGGAAAGTTTGGTGTGTGTACGGTTGTTACTGTGATTGTATCGGGACCGGTGATTCAGGGGACTGTTGGGAAGGTGAAGAAGGTTATAAAGCTATAGATTTTTCATTGACGTGTAATTATGATTTGAAAAAATCTAAGCGTGGAGATGCATAGGAGTATTAGTTTGTATTCTGTTTATAATGAAAAAACTTAAGTCATCTGAATTGTTTTGGTGAGTGACTCTTAACTTTGCTTGCATTACTTAGCCGTTGAAATGAACCATACTGTGTTTTCGTATTCGTCAGATGATGTGACCGCATGTGTGCCGGAAGGAGAAGTTATCAATGTATAGAATCTGGCTGATGATTTTACAAGAATTAAGACAGATGTTCATAAGGTGGAGTCACTCGTAAAAGTAGATAACGTCCCAGATTAATTCCTTTTTTGTAGAAAAATATGCTATTGGGGGATATAATGGACCTTCTATATTAGGTAGTGATGGCCTTATGATTAAAAATGATTGGTGAAGATGACGCTCCGGCAATGACTGGAGCGTTTATTCTTTTATATGGAAAAGTGGGTAGGATGGATATATAATATTTAATATAGTTTTGAGACAATAAATATGCTACTTGGAATAACACTGGAAAGAAGAGGAAGATGGATGGATAAGAAGGCTTCATATGAGGGTATAACAGATTCGGTGCGTAAAAGTATAGAAGATAACAAAAAAATTCGAGAGAGTGTTACTCCAATTTTGGAACAACAAGAAAGAATACAGCAAATTGTGGACACAGTGAATGTTCCGAGAAATGATATTCCCTCTTCTACAATAGGATCCGTTAAAAGTATTAGCGAAAATAGTGCATTGGTGGCATTGAAAGAAGGTGCATCAGTAGTAAAGCAAGTACATGAAAACAATACTGCTGTCAAAATGTTAAATAGTATGGGATCTGCTATCGAAACTTTGCAAAATAGTAGTGCAGTTCATACATTGGGAGAAATCGCTATGAAATCTGCATTTTCGGACTATCAATTTGAAAGTCCTACGCTAAGAAACTTTGATGAGTGGAGTAATAATATAGCAACAAATCTGGCAACCGGATTAACGGCACTTATTACAAATCCTGTGATGCAAAGAATACAGACGATTACATCTGGTTTGGGTAAATGGTTGCAAACGGTAGACTTTTCACCTTTAGTAAGAATTTTGGAAAATATTCAGAATATAGGATTTGATTTTGATTATGAAGAAGTCAATGAGATATTTCTGAAAGCAATGTTCGACGCAAGGTGGTTTCCATATGCGGGATGGATTGCTGATTTTAGAATTGTTGATGCAATGCTTGAAATACTAAATACTAGTAGGGTTAGCAAAAATCGAGTAAATAGAATTGATAGACTGATTTTTTCTTATTATGACAAGGAAGAAATAAATAACTTTAAGCGTAGATGGAGACAAATGAATCTTCCATCATATATGACAAGAATTTTAATTCAATCCGTTCAAGCCTATCATCGTAGAGAATATGCACTTACAGTAAGCGCTCTATCGACTTTGTGGGAAGGTATCATTCAAGAAAAAATGAATGATAATGGTTATCGTATTAGTCGAAAGACACGCGAAAATCTTTCAAAGTTGATTGAAGAAAATAAGTTTGATAACATATTTTCATCTTTTTGTGATGAGTTCATTTTTTATAATTGTACTAAGCCTGAAGAAGTGAAATCAGATGTTCCTGGTCGTCACGGTATAGCTCATTGTTGGTATGATTCATATCCAAATAGAAAGATGGCATTAAATGCAATTATATTTACAGATTTTTTGTTAGAATTGAAGCCTATAGAAAAGGATTAAAACTGGAGATGTATTCTAATATAATACCTTTAGTAGTGGGAAATTTCTTTTTATTATTAACAGGCAACAATAATTCCCTATTGTTTGTGCTGGTTTGTCATAATTTGTATTTTAAGAGCATTTTACAAAATAGCTTATAAGCTCTTGAATTAATTGCAATATAAGATATTAAGTAGCAGGGGGATGATAGGTTTGGATAGCTTAAAATTAAATCCTGTACAGAAGGCAGCATTTTCTTTAATACAGCAAGATCTTCGATATATTTATACGGTTATAAAATATATAAATCCGCAAGAATCTAATTACATACCATCTATGCTTCCGTATTTGGGTGTTGTTATAGACGGAGCGGAGGATTGGTTAAAAGCTATTAAAAATTCAAGTAAATGTGATTTCTGCATACCATTATTTAATGAAGAACAAACTATTTTTTATGAACAAATCAGAAATAGCATTAAGATGTGGCAACAGGATTATAACGATATATATGCTTTATTAGGAAGATCTTACCGTAAAAGTGATGATTATTTTGGAAGTGTTTGTAAGCCAATTGCCAAAGTTCTTAATCTGTATGATATATATGGAATGGATACTATAAATGGTGTGATTTGTGGTAATACGATTTTGTGTCATTACTATTCACCGTTTTTTTCATACAGTGCGAATAATGGTGAGTTTATAAAATTAATGAGTGAGATAGGTGGTAGATATATTAATTTGTTCAATGCAGTGACTGAGTTTCAGGTAAATAATGAATTACAATTTGGAGTTCAAGATTACGGAGGCTTTATAAAATCACCAGTTGGTAATGTATATAGTGATAAGTTTGTTCTAATGTCAATCTTGTGTCAGATAAATTTCTTATTGTATGGGATTGAAAAATGGATAAACAATGAGATACCTACGAAGCTGAGATTCGGATATCTATTATATTTTTCTTTGATAAATGTGATTGAACAAATAAATGAAAAGTTATGCACAGATTTGAAAATTGATTTGAGATGGAAATCAGATAGATTTAGAAATTCCATGGCTCATTACAAATTGGGAATTGCATTAAAGGAGAGTGATTTGATTATTAACGATGTAATGTTTGGCTTAACAGAAAAAATATTTGGAGAAGATTATTATACCGTAAAAAAGTCAATTTATAGGGAACTAGAAGGATTAGCAAAGCAGATAGGTGAGTATCTTGAATTATCTCGAAGAATGGTATATTTGCAGTAAGATAGCAGTAGTCCTCAACCTATTTTTTACTATGATTGCTATACATATATTGAAATATTATGCTACGATTTGCATTTTATATACAGAAATGACCGATACATAGAGAAAAACTAACGCAACTCTGCAATGGCAGCAGGAAAGCTCATTTTGGAAGAAGATAGAGACTTGATTAAAGTACTTTTCATCTGCCACGGCACAATGCGAACATTTTTGTAGAACCCTTGATTTTGCTGGGGCTCTGGGCATTGGATAAATCAAAATACCAAGAATTTACCAAGTTTGAAAATATAGAAATTAGCACTTGCGATGTTATGAAATAAGAGCCGGGTTTTATTATTATAATACAAGGCTCTTTTTTAGTATTCCATATAGGGTAATGTAGATTCATGTTTTGTGCTTGTTTTCATTAATTCCATTTTGATAGGGGTTATGATATAATAATACTATTATATGCAATGAGAGGATAGCAAATTTGGAAGAAGTAGATATTATTGAACAGAGTATTGCTGACATGAGCGGTGACTTGTTGAGAATACTCTTGATAGATAAAACTACAAAAAAATATATCAGATGGGCAACCGATAATTATGTGTCATTAGGTGAGGATTATAGTGCCGGGGTAGAAATAAAACCAGAGTTTATTACAGGAGCTTATACGAATGTAATACAGCCGAGGGTGGCTAAATCTCAAGCTGAGCAGATGAAAAGAACTAGGGATAAGGCGGAAGTCTTTACACCATGTTGGATATGTAATGAGCAGAATAATTTGGTTGATGATGCATGGTTTGGTAGAAAGAATGTTTTCAATACCTGTGATGGAGATTCGTGGAAGGTTACAGATGTGGTAATTGTTTTTCCCAATAATAAAACATGGCAGCAATATGTTGATGCTAGAAGATTAGAGATAAGTTGTGGAGAAGCACCATATCTTGTCAGCAGATATAATACTGTTACAGGTGAGCCGATACAGGTAAGAGATAGGATAGGTATTTTGGATAGAAAATTGCGAATCGTTTCTGAAAATACACAAACCGAAGAAGATTGGCTTAAATGGGCTATCAGGGCTTTTCAAAGTACATATGGTTATGAGTATCAGGGAGATAATGTTTTGTTGGCAAGGGAGAATCTGCTATTTACTTTTGAAGATTATATGGTAAACAAGTTTGACAAAAAGCCGACATTAGTGCAAATGAAGAAGATTGCCAATATTGTTGCATGGAATATCTGGCAGATGGATGGAATAACAATGACTACTCCGTATAGTGAGGCAGCACCACTACATAGGCAGATGACAATATTTGATTATATGAACGATAATGTGGAAGAAGAAAAAGTTCCTATGTACAGTTTAATTAGGGATTGGAGAGCAGAAGAAACAATAGAGTTCAGGTCTTTGATGAGTGAGGGGTACTGATATGGAGAAAGGGTTTAAAAATGCATTTGATTATAAGGTAATATATGTATTTGAGATTAATGATGAAAAACATAGAGGTAAGGTAAAGATTGGTGATGCAACTCTGCATACGACAAAAACTATTGAGTTCCTTGCCCCTAATAGCAGAGAGCTAAATCAGGCGGCATTGGAAAGAATAAAAGCATATACAAACACAGCTGGAGTTACGCCTAAGTTGCTTCATACTGAGTTAGCTGTTAGAACTGTAAAAGAAGGTGGACAGGTACAGCTTAAGGCATTTAGAGACCATGATGTTCATGCGGTATTAAAAAATTCAGGTATTAAAAATTCGAAGATAGATGAAACTACGGGAAAAGAATGGTTTGATATTGATTTACAGACTGCAGAAAAGGCTATTTTGGCAGTTAAGAATAATGCTTCTAATTTAAGTAACACGGAGGTTGTAGCTAAGGCTCCGATTATATTTCGCCCAGAACAAGAAGAAGCGATAAAAAGAACTATTAAACAGTTTAAGAAGTCGGATAGAATGCTTTGGAATGCTAAGATGCGTTTTGGAAAAACCATATGTGCATTAGAAGTAGTAAGGCAAATGAACTTTCACAAAACCATCATTTTAACACACAGACCTGTGGTAAATGAAGGATGGTACGAAGATTTTACAAAGATATTCAGAGGAAGTTCCAGTTTTATATATGGTTCAAAAGCCAACGGATATACAGTCGACCAGTTGCTCAATACAGATAAGAATTTTGTATATTTTGCTTCAGTTCAAGATTTGAGGGGTTCTTCTCAGGTTGGTGGTAAATTTGATAAAAATGATAGTGTTTTTAAGACAGTGTGGGATTGCGTAATTGTTGATGAAGCTCATGAGGGAACTACAACTCTTTTAGGCGAGGATACTGTAAAGGCAGTGTTAAAAGAGGGGAATAATACAAAATTATTGGCTTTATCAGGTACTCCATTTAATATCTTAGATGGGTATGAGGAAGATGCAATCTATACATGGGATTATATAATGGAGCAGGAGTGCAAATCAGAGTGGGATAAAAACCATTTTGGTGATTCTAATCCGTATGAGGAGTTACCAGAGCTTCGTATATATACATATGATCTTGGGCAGATATTGCATAACAGGGATTATATTGCATTTGAAGATAAGGCATTTAATTTCCATGAGTTTTTCAGAACATGGACAGGAGATTATGAAGTGGATCATGCCAATATGCCAGCATACGCTAAGGTAGGTGATTTTGTCCATGAGAATGATATCCTTAGTTTTTTATATATGCTAACGAGTTCAGATAATAAAAGTATGTATCCATATTCAACGGAAGAGTATCGAAATCTATTTAAGCATACACTATGGATAGTACCAGGTGTAAAAGAAGCAAGAGCTTTAAAAAAGTTGATGATGAAGAGAACTTTATTTGGCAATGGCATGTTTGAGATTGTAAATGTTGCTGGTAATGGTGATGAAGAAGAAAAGCCTGAAGAAGCATTAAGCAAAGTAAAGACAGCTATAAAAAATGCTGGAGAAGATAATTATACGATTACATTGTCTTGTGGGAAACTCACGACAGGAGTAACAGTCAGAGAGTGGACTGGGGTATTTATGTTAGCAGGTTCGTTTTCAACATCTGCGGCAAATTATCTTCAGACTATATTTAGGGTACAGTCTCCATGTAATATAAATGGTAAGATAAAAGATGTAAGTTATGTATTTGATTTTGCTCCTGACAGGACTTTAAAGATGGTATCGGAGGCAGTTTCTATATCGGCAAAGGCTGGTAAGCGTAATTCGGAAGACAAGAGAGTATTAGGTAAGTTTTTGAATTATTGTCCAGTGATATCTATCGAAGGTTCTGAGATGAAAGAGTACAATGCGACCAGACTGTTGCAGCAGTTAAAGCGTGCATATGCTGATAAAGTAGTTAGAAATGGTTTCGATGATAGTAATTTATACAGTGATGAGCTATTTATGTTAGATGATGTGGATATTCAGAAGTTTGATGAGCTGAAAGGTATCATTGGGACATCAAAAGCATCTCCAAAGGCTAATGATATTATTGTTAATGACCAAGGTCTTACTAAAGAAGAGTACGAAGAGCTTGAGAAAGTCAAAAAGAAACCTAAGAAAGACTTGTCTCCAGAAGAAAAGGCTAGACTTGAAGAACTTAAACAGTTGAAGAAGTTGCGTAATGATGCTATATCCATTCTCAGGGGTATTTCAATTAGGATGCCATTGCTTATTTATGGTGCGGAGATCCCTTACGAGGAAGAAATTACGCTGGATAGATTTGTAGATATGGTTGATGATTCATCATGGGAAGAGTTTATGCCGACAGGTGTAACGAAGGGTAAGTTTAGAGAGTTTCAGAAATATTATGACGAGGATGTGTTCATAGCAGCAGGACGCAGAATAAGAAATGTTGCAAAAGAGGCAGACACCGTAAACCCTACTGAACGAGTACAGAAAATTGCAGGACTTTTCAAATATTTCAAGAATCCAGATAAAGAGACTGTCCTTACTCCTTGGCGAGTTGTTAATATGCATATGAGTGACTGTCTTGGTGGTTGGGATTTCTATAGTGAGAGCCATAAAGAGGATGAAATGCCTGATAAACCAAGGTTTGTAGATCAAGGCACAGTGACACACGATGTATTTTTTAAACCTGATACAAAGATATTGGAAATAAATTCAAAGACAGGTTTATATCCTTTGTATGTTACATATAGTGTGTTCAGGGCAAAATGTGAGAGCGTAGGCAAGAAATCCCTTACAATAGACAAACAGAGAGAGATTTGGTTTGAAACTGTAAGGGATAATATCTATGTGGTGTGTAAAACTCCTATGGCGAAGACCATAACAAAACGTACATTGGTGGGGTATTCTGCTCATAAGATAAATGCTCATTACTTTGATGATTTGATAAATACAATGGCTAATAAGCCGCAGTTGTTCCTTGATAAGGTAACCAAGGAAAGTTATTGGAAGAAAGGAAATAGTATCATGAAATTTAATGCCATTGTGGGTAATCCACCATATATGCAGATGGATGCAGGAGCACAAGCAAGTGCTAAACCTATATATAATAATTTTGTAGAAACGAGCAGATTATTAAATCCTGAATATTTATCATTTATTATACCTACAAGATGGTATGCAGGTGGAAAAGGGCTAGATTCCTTTAGAGATGAAATGTTAGATGATAAGCATATAAGAACTTTATATGATTGCTTGGCACCTGAATACATATTTCCTAATACAAATATTCGAGGTGGGGTATGTTATTATTTATGGGATTTAAAATATGACAATAAAACGGATATGGTACATGTAGTTACTAGAGAAAGAGATAATATTGTAAGTGATACTATACGTCCAATGAAAGTTGATGGGGCAGATATATTTATTCGTTTTGATGATGCCATAGAAATAATAAAAAAGGTCAAAAGTAAGGTTAGTGAATTTTTAGATTCATGGGTATCTCCACGTAGACCATTTGGAATAGACAGTTCATTTTCAAAAAGTGAAGAGTTCAGCAATGTTAAAAATGAGCAACATTGTATAGAATGTGTTGGAAAGGGATTGCAATTAGGATATATTAGCCGAGAATATGTTGAATCACACATAGAGTGGATTGATAGATGGAAGGTGTTTATGCCGAGGGCAAACAATATTGGAACTGAGTTAAATGATGATAATTTAAATACTTTCGTTGGTAAACCAGGGATGGTGTGTACTGAAGCATATATAGCAATTGGTGCAGAAAAAAACTTAAATGAAGGGGAATGTAAAAATATATCATCATATATGAGAACAAAATTTGTAAGATTTATGCATAGTTTGGCGAAAGCTAGTCAAGATGCTACTTCAAAAACTTTTGTTTTTGTACCAGTAGTTGATTTCAATAAAAATTGGTCAGATAAAGATTTATATACATATTTTGAACTGTCAGAGTCAGAAATTATTTTTATTGAGAAGATGATAAAAACTATGGAGTAATATAATATGTCATCAGTAACGCAGAGAATATCGGAGATTAAGCAACCTAAAGGTGGATATCTTCCATTATCAAAAATGAATATTACAGAGATATCAGACGACAGAAAATTAGCTGATAATGAGAATCTTCATCCTAGTATCATTGGCATGGCAGTTGATTATTTATCAAGGTTCATGTCAGGGACTCCTGTTAAGGATGCATTTTCTATTTCCTTGAAAGGGGCAAAAGTAGCGGAGAAGTTTGGTGTTTCTGATGCAAGAGCAAAGGCATTTGTATTATTAAGACATATAAAAGGGGTAGATGATGATTCCATTATTTGTGCCTGTAAGCTAGTAACATATGATGTATGGCTTCGTAATACTAGATATGCAATGGATGCATTAGGCGAAGCAGATACAGAACCTGATAAGGATACCATTTCTAATATACGGGTAATGGTTGAGAGAAGTGTTGCTTTTTTTGAAGAATATGGACCTGTGAAAGTGGATGGGTTTACATTTGAGACTGTTGGCTATACAGATGTTGTTGATTCTGGTGATGGAGATTTCCTGACACAAGATACATTGTGGGATTTTAAGGTCTTAAGTAAAAATCCATCTCCGAAGTATACGCTTCAGATTATAATGTATTGGATAATGGGACAGCACTCTGGCAAAGACATATTTAAAGGAATTAGCAGAGTGGGAATATTTAACCCACGATTAAATGCTGTTTATACTATAGATGTGACAGATATTGGTAATGATGTAATTAAGCAAATTGAAGATAATGTTATATGCTATGGTAATTGATGTAAGGAAGAAAATAAATTGTTAATAGATGTATCTGATGTAAAAACAATACCTATAGAGATAGAGGATATAATAATTAATTCATTTAGAACATTATCATTTGATGTAGAGAACAAGATAAAAAATACAGAAATACAATACCTCAATGATGTTATGTGTGCTATAGAAGATATATACGCACCATTTGGAAATGTCAGATTTTACGATGAAATGGTAAGTGTCTTTGAAAAATATGACTTTGTATGTTTTCATTCAACAAGAATGCTTTCTAGGAAGAATGTATTAGAAAATGGGCTGTTAGTCAATAATTGGGAGTCATATAAAGATATACTCAAGGATGTATATGAAAGGGTGGGGTATGGAAAAGAAAAAATACAGAAGACACTAGATATTGTTAAAGGAGAGTACAAAAGAAAGTATTTAGGCGACAGAGAGGATTCACAACTGTATTTTTATTCAAACTTATCTATGTTAGAAGGCGAAACAGCAGCATATGATCAGTTTTGTGAAAATATAGGTGGGGAGTTGGCTCGTTGGACTTTAAAGAAACAATATCCAGATTTATATCAACCATTAAAGGAGTTGGGCGAGAGTTTTATAGTGAAGTTTAGGTTGCCATTTTCTCGTATGGCAAGTTACCAAAAAGACAGTATAATATATCAATTTGTTTTGCATTATGCTGGCATTTATTTTTGGAATAAGGAATTCGATATTGAATTTGACGGGAATACACAATGTAATATTCCATCAGAAGATATATTGGGTATAATTAAATATGATAAAAAAATTGATTATTAATAATAGTTCATTGTGGTAGTTCCAATCGGTAGCTACCTTTTTTCATAGCAATGATAATTTCAATAACAGATGATGTTGTTGATTGCTTTAGGGTTATTATTGATAATAGGAAATTGCCAAGAAATGAAACTGGTATAAAAGATAGTAATGGTAAGGTTTATAAGGACTTTTTATACTATGATAAGAATGGTATGCCAATGGTGGCATTGCACTGGGAGAGGTATTTTTAGCATATCATAGAAAAGCATAACAGGATTTATAAAGCGGAACTTCCTAAGATAATTCCACATGTATGCAGACATACATATTGTTCACATATGGCAAGTAGTGGTGTCAATCCTAAGCATTTGCAATATCTTATGGGACATTCTGAAATTAGTGTCACACTAGATGTTTATACGTATGTAGATTGGTATAATCTCAGAGGCGATATAAGTCTTCTCAATATTGATGAAGAAAGAAACGGATATTCTGTCATGGCATAGTGTAGTTTTTTATTGGTAAATCAGATAAAGGGGGAGCATCCCAAAGTTTGTGTAAACCTTCAAACTGATGTAAGATAAAATTGCTCAGTTTGGAGGTTATTTTTATGGCAAGAAGAAAAGACAGCCCACAAAAAGCAG
>ERZ773192.2609-NODE-2609-length-14861-cov-5.615494_pt1 | contig 14861 bp, 10 predicted proteins | sample MGYA00581010_ERZ773192 | MGnify/ENA primary metagenome ERZ773192 (study PRJEB29015, sample SAMEA2737741) | human gut metagenome | biome: human gut; feature: human-associated habitat; material: faeces | place: China | collected 2012 ...
GCACGCCCGCCGAGAAGAAGCTCTACGACCTGATCTGGAAGCGCACGGTCGCCTCGCAGATGGTCTGCGCCGAATTGGACCGCACGACCATCACCATCGACATGTCGGGCAGTTCGAACCAGTTCGTCGCACAGGGCGAGGTGGTCCGTTTCGACGGCTTCCTGCGCCTCTACTCCGAATCCACGGACGACGACCAGGCTGCCGAGAGCGGCGAGGGGCTGCTGCCGAAACTCACGGCCGGCGACCGGGTCCTCCCGTCGCAGATCACCGCCACGGAGCGCTTCACCTCGGCTCCGGCGCGCTATAACGAGGCCTCGCTCGTCAAACGCCTCGAAGAGCTGGGCATCGGCCGTCCTTCGACCTACGCCCCGACGATCACCACGATCATCAACCGCGGCTACGTCGTCAAACAGAACAGGGACGGGCAGAAGCGCAACTACGCACAGCTGACGCTCACGGGCGAAAAGATCGCCTCGAAGACCCTCTCGGAAAACTACGGCAAAGAGAAAAACCGCCTTTCGCCGACCGACATCGGCATGGTGGTCAACGATTACCTGGAGGAGCAGTTCGGCCCGATCATCGACTACAACTTCACGGCCAGCGTAGAGAAGGAGTTCGACCGCATCGCCGAGGGCGACATCACCTGGGACAAGATGATCGACGAGTTCTACGGTCCCTTCCACAAGATGGTCGATTCGGCCATCACGACGCAGACCGCCAAAACGCGCGAAGTGCGCATTCTGGGCAACGATCCCAAGACGGGGCACATCGTGAAGGCGCGCATCGGCCGTTACGGCCCGATGGTCGAGATCGAAGGGAACGAAGGCGAGAAGGGACGCTTCGCGTCGCTCAAGAAGGGCCAGCTGATCGAGTCGATCACGCTCGAAGAGGCGCTGGAGCTTTTCGCCCTGCCCCGCGACCTGGGACAGCTGGACGGCGAGGAGCTGATGGTCGGCATCGGCAAGTACGGTCCCTACGTGCGCTACGGAAAGTCGTTCGCGTCGCTGGCCAAGACCGACGACCCCTACACGATCGGCTACGACCGCGCCGTTGAGATCGTCCGCGCACACCAGGCGGCCGCGGCCGCGGCCAACACGCCGCTGAAGAGTTTCCCCGAGGACGCCGACATGCTCGTCAAGAACGGCCGCTACGGACCCTACATCGCCTACAAGGGCAAAAACTACCGCCTGCCGAAGGGAGCGAAGCCCGAGGAACTCACCCTCGACGACTGTCTGAAGATCGTCGCAGGATCGAAAAAGTAACCGCCCCGGACAAGAGGGGAAGGGTCTGGCCGCAAAACGGAAAACCCTCCCCGGAACAAAAGGGTCTGACAGCGAAACGGAAAACCGTACCGGGACTGCGAAACGACCCGCAAGAAAGCAAACACCGAAAACCGAACGATTGATGAAAAAACCGATTCTCGCCGCACTTGCGCTCTGCTACGCACTCGGAGCCGCGGCACAAACGCCCGACACGGCCGCCCCGGAAGGCTACCGTTTCACCGACGTCAAAATCCTGCCCGTCACCTCGGTCAAGGACCAGAGCCGCAGCGGAACCTGCTGGTGTTACTCGACCCTCTCGTTCCTCGAAAGCGAAATCCTCCGCGCCGGAGGTCCCGAACTGGACCTTTCGGAGATGTGGATCGTGCGCAACATCTACTTCGAAAAGGCCGTGAAATACGTCCGCCTGCACGGCTCGCTGAACCTCGCCGTCGGCGGACAGGCCCACGACGTGCTGCACGGCATCGAGGCGTACGGCATCGTCCCCGAGGAGGTCTATCCGGGACTGAACTACGGCTACGACAAACCCAATTTCGATGAGATCGACGCCGTGATCAAGGCCTACGCCGACGCGGTGATCAAGGCCGGCGGGAAGCGCAGCGACAGCCGCCTCACGACGGCCTGGCAGGCCGGGCTGAACGGCATCCTCGACGCTTATTTCGGCCCGATGCCCGGGAAGTTCACCTACCGGGGCAGGGAGTACACCCCGGCGTCGTTCGCCGCGTCGCTGCCGATCGACCTCGGCGACTACATCGAATTCACCTCGTTCACCCACCACCCCTTCTACACGGAGTTCGCCATGGAGGTCCCCGACAACTGGAACTGGGACAAGGTATGGAACGTGCCCCTGGACGAGTTCATGCAGATCATCGACAACTCGCTGGAGAAGGGTTACACGATCTCCTGGGGAACCGACGTGAGCGAGAAGGGGTTCAGCCGCACCAAAGGTCTGGGCATCGTCCCTGAAGCCGACCTCGAAGGCATGCAGGGAACCGAAGCCGAGAAGTGGGGCAAACTCACCCAGAAGGAGAAGGACGAGGCGCTCTACAAGTTCGACAAACCCGGCAGGGAGCGCACCGTCACGCAGGAGCTTCGCCAGAAGGGCTACGACAACTACGAGACCACCGACGACCACGGCATGCAGATCGTGGGCACGGCCACCGACCAGAACGGAACGCCCTACTACAAGGTCAAGAACTCGTGGAACACGACAGGTCCCTACGACGGCTACTGGTATTTCTCGCGCCCGTTCGTCGCCTACAAGACGATGACCGTGCTGGTCAACAAAAACGCCGTTCCGAAGGCGATTCTCAAGAAAATCGGCGTCAAATAGACCGACGATCCCCGCAACGACAAAACAGCCCGGCTTGCAAAAGCCGGGCTGTTCGTTTATCGAAGTTTAAGTTTTTAAGTCTACTGAAAGGGAGATTTTACATCTCGCGCAGTTTGATGCTCTCTCCCAACATAATCAGGGCGGTACGGAACCACTCGTTAATCCTTGCTTTCATACTAAATAATTTTAATTAATTCTTAAAATATTTTATCATTTAAGACAGGACAAAAGTAGTGCGCGGAAACCAAACTTCCAAATATTTTATTAAGATTTTTTATAAAATTTGTAATTTTTTTGAATAAATCTCTATTCTTCGATTTCGACGCCCAGCAGACGGGCCAGCTCAACAGCCTGCAATGGACTAATTTTCAATCCTTTCAATTCAAACGACCCGATCTCGCGAACGCGAATGCCGCGGATGTCCGAATCGGCGAAAGAAAGTCCGCGCAGGCGGGTGCCGAAGAATTCGGCCTGTGTCAGGTCGCACTGCGCAAACTCGACACGTTCGAAACGGCAGTCCCCGAAAGCGGCGCCATGCATCGGACAGCCCGCAAAACGCACCGTGCGCAGCCGCGAAAAGGCGAAATTGGCGAACTCGCCCTTGCAACGTTCGAACAGCAGGTGGTTGAGCGCGGTTTCGGCGAAATTCGTTCCCGAAAGTTTGCAGTCGGCGAACCGTACGCGGTGGAGACTGCACCCCAGCAAGTCGGCGTTCGAGAAATCGCAGTTGCGGAAAACCACGTCCGAAAACTGCGAACGGGCAAGCACGCTCCCCGCGAAGAGACAGCCCGTGAAGAGGCATCCCTGCACCGAAAGGTGCTCGCGGTCGAGCGATGCGAAGTCCGCAGCGCGGAACGAAGCGTCGGCGATCTCCTCGTCACGGGTCATCCGAACGGGATCAGCGGACGCTGCTGACTCCCGGAGCAGTTGCGGTGCGGCGATTTCCATGGGCGGCAATTGTTTGAATTGCCGCAAAGGTAGGAATTTTTACCCGTTTCGTTACTACTTCCGGAGGTTGGGATTGTTCATTTTGCGCAACCGGAAATATTGGTTATCTTTGCTGTCGACTCCGAGCTCCAAATTCATGAAAAAGACCTGTTTCCTTCTCCTCACCGTTTTGCTGACGACAGCCGCGCTGCGCGCGTCGGCCCAGAACAAGGACACCTCGAAGGAGAATTTCCCATCGACCGAAACTACGCTTTCACAGATCGGACAGGCCGAGGCGCACCCGAACGCCAGGCACGTCCGGATGGCCGACACTTCAGCCCTCGCCGCTCCGGTGAAACGTCCGGGGCTGATCCGCCGCATCATCGACTATTACAGCCGTTCGAACGTGGACCGCACCTTCGAAAAGAAGATCGACTGGAGCATCGCCCCGGGACCCAACTACTCCTCGGACGTAGGCTTCGGCATCGGATTCCTGCTGGCGGGACTCTACCGGCTCGACCGCACCGACTCGGTCACCGCACCGTCGAACATTTCGATTTACGGCAACTTCACGACCGAGAAATTCGTGCTGCTGCGCTTTTCGGGCGACAACATCTACAACCACAACAAACAGCGGCTGAGCTACTCGGGCGCATTCGTCTACTTCCCCGGCGCCTTCTACGGCGTGGGTTACAACGCCGGCAAGGAGGGTTACGCCCAGGACCTCACCACGACGATGGGCGCCTTCCGCATCTCCTACTGCACCTCGCTCGTGGGCCGCTTCTACATCGGCGTCAGCGGCGGCATCGACTACTCCGGAGCCAAGTACAAAAATTCGGGCATGGCCGACCGCATGAACGGCATCCAGGCCGACGTAGAGTCCGGAAAACCGGTTCCGGGCGGCAAGATGGGCGAGCTTTACAACCTCTGGCAGGAGGGACGCTACGACCCTGCGAAACAGGACCCGTTCTCGAATTACATCGCCACGACGGGCGACAAGCCCAACGCCTTCAACGCCAATGTCGGGCTTTTCGCCCAGTACGACACGCGCGACGTGACGTTCAACGCCTCGAAGGGCATCTTCATCAAGGCCGAGGCCAAATGGTATCCCGAATGGCTGGGAAACACGCGCCGCACGTTCGGACGCTTCACGCTGACCTTCGACTTCTACCAGAAACTCTGGAAAGGGGCCGTGCTGGCCTGCGACCTCTACGCCGACGCCACGACCGGAACCCCCTCGTGGCACATGTACGCCAAAATGGGCGGCATGGAACGCATGCGCGGTTACTACGAGGGACGCTACCGCGACAAAAAACTGGTGGAAACGCAGATCGAACTGCGGCAGAAAATCTACCGCCGCCACGGCATCGTGGGATGGATCGGCGGCGGGCAGGTCTGGGGCACGGAGAAATTCCGCTGGGGAAACACGCTTTGCAGTTTCGGCTGCGGCTACCGCTTCGAATTCAAGAACCGCATGAACATCCGCCTCGATTACGGCTGGGGCAATTTCGGCAACCAGAATCTGCCGTGGGACCGCAAGCGATCCTCGGCGTTCCTGTTCACCGCTTCGGAAGCATTCTAAAGAATATATACGAGGATAAAACCTTCGTCCAGAGAGACGGAGAGCCTGACCGGCTCTCCGTTTCCGATCCGTCCCGCCAGCGTCCCGGCAGCAAGGTCGAGCCGCACGACGTGCAGATCCCTCCGGAAATCCAGCTCCCGGCGTCCGGCATACTTGTAGAGCGTCTCTTTTGCACACCAGACGATCCCCGGCAGAAGCGGGTCGTCGGAAAGGGCCTCCTCTTCAGGCGTCAGGTAGCGGCTCGCGGCGCGTCTGAAATCGCGCGTTGCGGGTTCGATGTCCACGGCGCAACGCTCCGGGGAGGCGCAGACCGCGATGCGGCCGGCGCAATGGGCGACGGAGATATGGACGGCCCGGTTCGTCAGCACCGGGGCGCCCAGCGCATCGTAGGCGATCCCGACGTCGTCCCCCAGTTCGCGGCGCACCACAGCCCGCCACGTAAGGAACTCGGCCCGGCGGCGTTCCGACACGAACCCGGCTGCCGCGGCACGTTCTTCGGAAGTCGTCCACCGGGCGGACTCTTCGGCCGTCAGCGGCGGCGATGTCCACAGGGCCGGAATCATTGGAGGTCGACGCGGATTTTATCGACCCGATGGCCGTCCATCTCCTGCACCGTGAAACGCAGGTCGTGCGAAGTGAAGACGTCGCCTTTGCGCGGAAAGTCGCGTTTGAGTTCGAGCATCAGCCCGGCAAGGGTTTCGGCCTCGCCCCGGACGTCGGCGAAAACGTCCTCGCCGATGTCGAGGATACGCTCGAAATCCCCGAGGTGGGTCTTTCCCTCGAAAATATAGCTCTTGGCGTCGAGCCGCGTGTAGAAGCACTCGTCGTTGTCGCTCTCGTCGGAAATCTCGCCGACGATCTCTTCGATGATGTCTTCGAGCGACACCAGCCCCAGCGTCGAACCGTACTCGTCGACGACGATGGCCATGTGGACCTTGTTCGACTGGAAGTCGGCCAGCAGGTCGTTGATCTTTTTGTGCTCGGGGACGAAATAGGGTTTGCGGATCAGCTGCTGCCACGCGAAATCGCCGCCGTTGTTGATGTAGGGCAGCAGGTCCTTGACGTAGAGCGTCCCGCGGATATTGTCCACATCCTCCTCGTAGACCGGGATGCGCGAGAAGCCCGATTCGATGATCGTCCTCTTGACCGTCTCGTAATCGGCCGTCATGGAGAGCGCCGTGATGTCCACACGGGGTTTCATAATCTCCTGCACTTCGGTATTGACGAAGTTGACGATGCCCGAAAGCATCACGTGCTCCTCGGGGCTGGAACTCTGCGTCATGTCGACGGCGTCGGCCAGTTCGTCGAGCGAAATCTCGCTCTTGTGCGCGGCCTTTTCGCTGATGCGGCTGCTCGTGCGGACCAGCGCATAGGAGAGCGGATAGAAAACCCACCGCAGCACCAGCAGCGGACGGGCCACCATCGAGGCGAAGCGCAGGGGAATCGTCTGCGCCAGCACTTTGGGCAGTATCTCGCCGAAAAGCAGCAGCAGGAAAGTCACCAGCACGGTCTTGAACAGGAACTCGAACCGCAGGAAAGTGAAGACCGAGTCGATGATCCCGGCCGTGAGGATGACGATGCAGATATTCACCAGATTGTTGACCACCAGGATCGTAGCCAGCAGCAGGTCGACGTTCGCCAGCAGCCGCAGCATGGCGGCGGCCGATGCGCTTCTGCGGCTCTGCAAATGACGTATATCATTGTGCGAGAGGGAGAAAAAAGAAGTCTCGGCCCCCGAAACGAGCGCCGAAACACACAACAGGCAGAGCGTCACCGCGCAAAGCACGGCGATATGGGGTGAAAACCCGTTGAACGTAATCCAGGAATGCGCGTCTTCCAAATTGAAAATCGGTTAGTTAATCGAATAACGAGCCGCCCTGCGACTCCTCTTTCTGCGCCTGGGCATCGGTCGTATCGTCCTTCAGCACCTCCTTGCGGCTGCCGGGGACGCGCACGATGAACTTCGAGTTGCGCGACTGGTAGGCGGGTTTGGCCAGCAGGGTGTCGATGTTGCTGTAACGGGTCGGCTTGGCGCCGAGCATCACCAGTTCGGGCTGACGCTGGGCGGGTTTGGGGGGCAGGGGTTTGATCGGCTCCAGCACGGGTGCCGCGGCGGACGTCTCCTTGACGGCCGGTTCGACGGTGCGGACCGGGGGAATGATCTGCTTCATCACGCCGGGCTGCGCGTCGCCTTCGAATCCCGTGGCCACGACCACCAGCTCGATGAAATTGCCCAGCTGCGGCTTCTCGCTCGTACCCCAAATGATGTTGGCGTTGTGGATCACCCCGTTGTCGTCCTGCACGCTGGCGTGGGCCTGAATATACTCCAGAATCTGCACCACCTCCTCGTACATCAGGGCGTCGGCGTCCGACACCGAAATATTCAGCAGGATGTTCTTGGCGCCCGAAATCAGGTTGTGATCCAGCAGCGGGGAGCGCAGCGACGCTTCGGCCACCGCCTCGGCGCGCTTGTCGCCGTCGGCCGTAGCCACGGCCATATGCGCCCGGCCGCTGTTGCGCATCACCTTCGAGACATCGGCGAAGTCGACGTTCACCAGATCGCTCTCGACGGTGATGATCTCCGCGATACCCTTGGCCGCAGAGGCCAGAATGTCGTCGGCCTTGCCGAAAGCCTGCTTCAGCGAGAGGCGGCCGTAGATTTCCAGAATGTTTTCGTTGTTGATGATCAGCAGCGAATCGGTGTTCTGGCGCAGCTCCTCGATACCGCGGAACGCCTGTTCGTAACGGATCTTGCCCTCGACGGCCAGCGGCGAAGTGACGATGGCCACCGTCAGCAATCCCATCTCGCGGGCCAGCTTGGCGATGACGGGCGAGGCGCCCGTACCGGTTCCGCCGCCCATGCCGGCCGTGATGAAGATCATCTTCGTGCCGGACTCTTCGAGCGTCTGCCGGATTTCGGGCAGCGACTCGACAGCCGCACGACGCCCGTTCTCGGGATCGTTGCCGGCTCCGAGCCCCTCGGCTCCGAGGCGTATCTTCAACTCGACAGGGCTCTTGTCGAGCGCCTGCTGGTCGGTATTGCAGACCATGAACGTAACCCCCCGGATACCGAGATTCCACATGTGGTTCACGGCATTGCCCCCGGCGCCGCCTACGCCTACGACCGTAATGATCGAGCCGTTCATGCGCGGAGCCTTGATTTCCGACATCAATTCGTCTGTCATATCGTTATTTCCTAATTATCCAAACAACTTAAATTACCTTTCCCGCAGATGAGCGGTGCTTTCACGGCGTTCCCCTGCGTTTACAAATCCGCCCTTTCCCTGAATCCCTCCCCGGAGGGGACTTGTCGCGGCGCAACCGGGGATTCAGCCGGGATGTCGACCGGAATGCGGACGAGCTGATCTACCCTAAATCTCCTCGTCCTCGGCGGCCGTGAAACTCTTGTTGATCTTGTCGAAGGTCTTCTGGAAGATCGCGCCCCAGTTGCGGGTGCGCTTGGGTTCGACCATCGGCGGCTCGGCGGCGCTCTCTTCGTCCGTCCGTCCGGCCGATTCGGCTCCGGCCGGCACCCCGGAATCGGGTTCCGAAGCCGACACGGGAGGCGTATAGGGCGGAGCAGCGGGCTGCTGCGGAGCCTTGAACCCGCCCGCTGCGGGCCGCGGCGGCGTGAAAGACCGGAGCGGCTCGGGACGCGGAGCCGCGGGATGCTCGATGACGGCGCAGCCGCCCAGTTCGGCCCCCTTGAGCAGGATGCCCACGGCGGTCGAGAAAGCGGCGTCCGCAACCTTCTCCTTCGACTCCCCGGTGATTCCCGTCTCGGGCACAGCGACACGCACGTCCATGCCCGTCACGCGGCGGAACAGTTCGTCGAGGTCCTTCAATTTGGCCGAACCGCCCGTCAGCACGATGCCGTAGGCCAGTTTCCCGGCGTATCCCGAATCCTTGATCTCCTGTTGCACGAACTCCGCGATGTCCGTGGCGCGGGCCTCGATCACCGTGGCCAGGTTGCGCAGCAGAATGTCCTTCGCCTCGCGGGCCGTACGGCCGTTGACGCGGATCAGCTTGTCCTCGGGAGCCAGTTCGGCGACCGCCGAACCGTATTTCTGCTTGAGGCTCTCGACGTGTTTCTCGGGAACGCTCATCGTGCGGATGTCGCGGTTGATGGCCGATGCGCCCATCGGGATCGAAGCGACGTAACGCACCACGTTGCGGTAATAGACCGTCACGTCGGTGACGCCGCCGCCGACGTCGACCACGGCCACGCCCTCCTCCTTCTCATCGGGCAGCAACACCGCTTCGGGCGTCGCCAGCGCGTCGGACATGACGCCCAGCATCTTGATGCCAAGGCGTTTCAGGGCCATATCGAGACGCTGCATCGGGGTTTTGAGGCAAAGGATGAAGTTGAACGTCGACGAAAGTTTCTTGCCGAACGAACCCACGGGATTGCGCACCTCCTGGTTGTCGTCGACCATGTAGTTCTGGGGCACGCGCTCCATAATGGTCTCGTCGTCGGGGGCCTGCACGTTGCGCATGCGGTCGAACAGCGCATCGACGTCCTTCTGGTTGACGCCGTTCTGGGGATCGTAGACGAAGACATGGTCGGTATGGCGCGCACAGCGCACGAAGTCGCCCGAGATACCGGCATACGCCTCCGTGATGCGGATTCCGAGCTGCTGCTCGGCCTCCGACACGGCCTCGCGGATGGCGCGGCTCACCAGTTCGATATTCTCGATCCGGCCCGCATTGACTCCCTCGACGGGCTTCGTGACGACACACGCCACGTCAAGCAGGCCTTCGGGCGTCTTCTCCCCGACGGCCACCACGACCGACGAGCAGCCCAAATCGACGGCAACGGTATAATTCTTTTTTTCCACGGTATAATCCTTTTACTTCTTGCAAACCACCTGGTCGTTATATCTGATGTCAATAGTGCGGTATTCGCTCCAGCCGATCGACGAGAGGCCGCTGCGGTAAAACCGCAACAGTTTGTCGAACTTGCGCTCCACGTCCTCCAGCCGGCCGAAAAGCACGGCGAAGCGGCCGCTGCGGGGCGTAAGTTCCACCTCCAATGCTCCGCTGGGGGTCGTTTTCGCGGTGATCTGCACCACTTCCGACCTCCAGAAATCATCGTCTTCGACAGTTTCTACAAAGGTAAGGAGTTTCATGAAATCTTCGTAGCTTTTCTCCAACTTTTTTTGTTTCCGCCGCTCGGCCTCCTGCAACCCGGCGATACGCTCGATCTCCTCGCGGATCACGCCCGCCCGGTAGCGGTAGGTGCGGCGCAGGCCGGCTTTTTTCTCGCGCAGCGCGTCGACCCGCGCATCGAACTCCCGCGAACCTTCCAGCCGCCACCACTGCCGCTTGATGCGCATGCGGCGCAGGGCCGAAATGTTGCGGTCGTTCTCCATCTCACGCCGGTAGAGAGGGTATTTCTCGCGTTCGAGTTCGGCGATGCGTTCGTCAATCTCGCCGAGACGCAGGTCGATATGCTCCCGCACGCTCCCGACGTACGACGCAGGGAAGGGAGGACGGTAACTGCCGGTGACCACCGGCACGTAGAGCGACGAGGCGCGGGGCGCGGCGAAGACATAGCCGTCGGCGGTCACGTAGGCGTTCATGCCGTCGGTAAGCAGGCGCACCAGCGGCTTGCGCTGGCTGATCTCGATGTGCAGCGTTCCCCCGTAGGAGACATAGGCAACCGTTTTATCCACGAATCCGTTGCGGGCGATCAGTCGTTCGATACCCGTCAGGTCCACCGCATCAACTGCCGTGCCGAGTGTCTTGATTCCGGCATGTGAAATCCACTGGCGGACCATCGCTGCCGAGACCAGATGTCCCTGCGAAGAGCTGTCCACCACCTCGATCTCCAGCTTTCCGACCGTACCCGTCCTGCGCACGCGCCGCACCGCCGAGGCCGCAAAGACGATGTATGCGGCCACGGCGACCCACAGCAGGGTCAGAAGCGTGTATCGGAGGTAGCGGGACATCACTATTAAAAATTATGAAAAATCATTCAGGCAGATTCCAAGCCACGCAAGAAGTCGTTTTTGTCAAGCAAAAGAGACCTCATCAACTCCAGCCGGAAACGAAAATGCCAAAAACAGATGCCTGTATTTTTAATATTTAGCTTTTCATTTTTAATCGCTCCGCCAATGCGGGGCAGCAGGCGTCGATATTGCCGGCGCCGAAGCTGATCACAACGTCGGTGTCCATCGCGGCCACCTCGTCGGCCAAATGGTCGCGGTCGACGATACGGCACGGCGCGGCGACCCGTCGGGCGATGATCTCCGAGGTGATGCCCGGAATCGGCTCCTCGCGCGCCGGGTAGATGGGCAGCAGCACCACTTCGTCGGCATGCGACAACGCCTCGGCGAACTCCGCATGGAGGTCGCGCGTACGGGTGTAGAGGTGGGGCTGGAACAGCGCCGTGATCCGCCGCCCGGGGAACATCTTCCGCACGGAGGTGAGCGTTGCGGCCAGCTCGCGCGGATGATGGGCGTAGTCGTCCATATAGACCTGCTTCGGGGTGTTGACATAGAACTCGAAACGCCGTTTCACCCCCGAGAACGAGGCCAGCGCGCCGCGCAGCTTATCGGCATCCAGCGGAGTTCCTCCGGCCTTCGCGGCGCACCACACCGAAGCGACGGCCGCGACCGCGTTTTCGATGTTGACCCACCCCGGAACGCCCAGCGTGCACCCCTCGAACGCGCCCGAGGGTGTCACCAGGTCGTAACGGTAATGCCCCCCTTCGAGCAGCTGCACGTTGCGGGCGTAGAAATCGCACGGCTCGTCGTAGGAATAACGGTATACGGCGATCCCGGGGTTGTCGATCACGATGTCGACGCCCCGCTTGATGATGAGCGAGCCGCCCGGCCGGATCTGCCGCACGAACTGCGAGAAGGCCTCCTTCACCGCCTCGTGCGTCCCGTAGATGTCGAGGTGGTCGGCATCGGCCGAGGTGACCACCGCCACGTCGGGATACAGCCGCAGGAACGACCGGTCGAACTCGTCGGCCTCGACAGCCAGTCGCCCGCCGTCGCCCAGCACCAGATTGCCGCCGAAATTCTTCGAAATGCCCCCCAGAAAAGCCGAGCCGCCGCCCGTCAGCGCGCGGTTGAGCCATGCCACCATCGTCGAAGTGGTGGTCTTGCCGTGCGTGCCCGCCACGGCCATCACGTATTTGCCCTCCGCAAGATGCCCCAGCATCTGCGAACGCTTCTCGACGCAGAAACCGTGTTCGCGAAAATAGCGGTATTCGCCGTGATCCTGCGGCACGGCCGGGGTGTAGACGACCATCGTCTTCTTCGGGTCGAGAAATCCTTCGGGGATCAGCCGCACGTCGTCCTCGTAGTGGACCGCCGCGCCCTCCGCTTCGAGTTCGCCGGTCAGGTGCGAAGGCGTGCGGTCATAGCCCGCGACGGCATACCCCCCGTGCAGAAAATAGCGCGCCAGGGCACTCATGCCGATGCCGCCGATACCCAGAAAATAGACGTTCTTGTATTCCATCACTTCATTACCTTTACAATCTCATTGACAATATCTTCCGCGGCGTCGGGCCTGGCCAGCGCCTCCAGATTGCGGCTCATCGCCGCCAGCGTCTCCCGATCCGCCAGCAGCTCCACGGCCCGCGGCATCGCCTTCGTCCGGCACTCGGCGTCCGGAACGACCACCGCCGCGCCCTTCGTCTCCAGCGCCCGGGCGTTTTTGGTCTGATGATCCTCGGCCACGTTGGGCGACGGAACGAACAGCACCGGCTTGGCAACGAGGCACAACTCGGAGACCGTCCCGGCCCCGCTGCGCGAGACGACCAGATCGGCCGCGGCATAGGCGTAGTCCATGCGGTCGATGAAAGCCCCCTGCCAGACGTGCGCGGCGGGGTGCGCGGCCAGAAAGGCCTGCATTTCGCGCTCGTAGTACTTGCCCGTCTGCCAGATCACCTGCACGGGGGCCTTGCCGTCCGTTCCGACGATCCACGCCTTCATCATCTCGTTCAGCGACCGCGTGCCGAGCGACCCGCCGACCACCAGGATCACCGGAAGATCGGGCGTCAGCCCGTAATATTCCAGCGCCTCGGCGCGGTCGGCGCCCTCCTTCGAAAAGCGGCCCCGCAGGGGATTGCCCGTTAGGACGATCTTCGCCGCCGGGAAGAAGCGTTCCATGCCTTCGTAGGCCGTGCAGATGCGCCGCGCGCCCTTCGCGAGGATTTTATTCGTCACGCCCGCATAGGAGTTCTGCTCCTGAATCACGGTCGGCACGCCCATCCGCTGCGCGGCCCACAGCACCGGAGCGCTGGCATAGCCGCCGAAGCCCACCACGGCGTCGGCCCCGAAGTCGCGGATGATCCTCTTCGCCATCCGGATGCTCTTCACCGCCTTGAACGGCACCGCGAGGTTGCGCCAGTCCAGCCGCCGCTGAAGGCCCGCGATCGGCAGACCCACGATGCGGTAGCCCAGCGCCGGGACCTTCTCCATCTCCATCTTGCCCTCGGCCCCGACGAAGAGAATCTCCACCCCGTCGCCGAAACGCCGCTTCAAGGCCTCGGCCACAGCCACGGCCGGGTAGATATGGCCTCCGGTTCCACCTCCGGAAAGAATGATGCGTTTCATCGTATCTAATTTTTAATTCTTAATTTTTAATTGATTCTGCCGCCGGAGCGGCAGAATCATCGTCCCCAGTTCCCCCGGTCCAGCGACCGGTAGTTGATCGCCTCGGCGATGTCCGCCTGAACGATGTCGGCACGTCCCGCCAGGTCGGCGATCGTGCGCGCCGCCTTCAGGATACGGTCGTAGGCCCGCGCCGAGAGCGACAGCCGCTCCATGGCCCGCTCCAGCAGCGCGGCCGAAGCCGCATCGAGGCGGCAGTATTCGCGCAGCATCGCGCTGTTCATCATCGAGTTGGTATGAACCCCCTCGACACCGCCGAAGCGCGCCTCCTGCACCGCCCGCGCCCGGATGACCCGTTCGCGAACCGCAGCGCTCGCCTCGCCCGGCGCAGCCGCCGACAACTCCTGCGGAGTCACGGGCGTCACCTCCACATGCAGGTCGATGCGGTCCATCAGCGGACCCGAAATGCGCCCCATATAGCGGTGCACCGACCCCGGAGAACAGGTGCACTCCTTCGTCGGGTGGTTGTAATAGCCGCACGGGCAGGGATTCATCGCCGCCACGAGCGTAAAATTCGCCGGGTATTCGACGCTGTATCTGGCCCGCGAAACCACGATCTTCTTCTCCTCCAGCGGCTGCCGCAGCACTTCGAGCACGCTGCGCCCGAATTCGGGCAGCTCATCGAGGAACAGCACGCCGCGGTGCGCGAGCGTGATCTCGCCGGGCAGGGGAAGCCGTCCGGGTGAGCCCGAGCCTCCGGCAAGCGCTGCCGCCGAGGAGGAATGATGCGGTGCACGGAACGGCCGCTCAGCGCGTTCGACGGCCTCCTGCGCCCGGCCGACCGCCGACCAGACGCGGATGACATCCAGCCGTTCGTCTTGCGAGAGCGGCGGCAGGATGGACGAAAACCGCTTGGCCATCATACTCTTGCCCGAGCCGGGGGAGCCGGAGAGCAGGACATTGTGCCCGCCGGCGGCCGCGACCTCGAGCGCGCGCTTGACGAGGTGCTGCCCGAGCACATGCGCATAGTCGAGGTCGTGCTCCGCCGGTTTCGGTTCCGGCGGCGGGGGGCAGGGGACAAGCTGCTTTCGGCCGCTGAGGTGATTGATGAGCTCGCTGAGCGTGCGCACGGGATAGACGGTCAGACTGTCTGCATAAGAGGCCTCCTGCGC
>ERZ773192.2610-NODE-2610-length-14856-cov-4.742450_pt1 | contig 14856 bp, 9 predicted proteins | sample MGYA00581010_ERZ773192 | MGnify/ENA primary metagenome ERZ773192 (study PRJEB29015, sample SAMEA2737741) | human gut metagenome | biome: human gut; feature: human-associated habitat; material: faeces | place: China | collected 2012 ...
ATCTATGCGCCCTTGTGCGCAGTAATTCCGGACGCTGCGTTCGGACAGGCTCCACAGCTCTGCGGCTTGCTATATTTCATGACATCAACTCATTTGGGGGCGCTGAATAAGGCGCAGCGTAACAAAATCAGACCCGTGAGTACGCCAGTTTGAACGGGCATAATTCGTTTTGTTCGGCTTTTCCTTTAGTATATTATATACCGATATCGGCAAAAATCAAAAGGATTTCCGGGGAATTATTTATCAGAATTGCCGATAGCGGCAGTCCGGAAAATGCTTGAAATGCTCCAGAACAGAATTTGTAAAATCCGGGTGCAAATTCTTATGAAGTTCTTGACAAATCTAAAATATTCCAGTATAATATAAGGAATGATTTGGATAAAAGGGCTTTGCCCGGCAGACCGGACGTTTGGAGGTACATATGACAAAAACAAGGAATCGGCTGATTTCAGTCGGAATAGCATTGCTGCTGATAATCGCAGCGGTATTGTTTATCATTCCGCAGAAAACGGCAGGTGCAGAAACATGGATTGAATCGGCGGCGGAATTTGCAGCCGGCAACGGTTCGCAGGGCGCGCCCTATCAGATATCGACCGCTGGTGAGCTTGCTAATCTTGCAAAGATGGTGAACGACGGCAAAACCGATGAGAATACATACTTTGAGCTTACCGCAGACATCGACCTCGGCGGCAAAGAGTGGACGCCGATAGGGACGAAAGACAGCCAGTTCGCCGGAAAGTTTTCCGGCAACGGGAAAACTATAAGGAATCTTACGGTCGGCGGCGGTGACAACAGGGGTCTGTTTGCATACAGCAGCGGCGAGATCAAGGACGTTTATCTTGAGAAGATAGATATCACAACAACTATGAACGCAGGTGGAGTATGCGCGTTCAACAGCGGAACCATTGAGGGCTGCGGCGTGTTGAGCGGAACTATCATATGCTCCAACCCCAACGGCGGTCAGCTCGGCGGTATCTGCATGGAAAACAGCGGTACTATCAGCCGGTGCTTTAGTAACGCGTCAGTAAAAGGCGCAACCAGCGCAGGTATTGTTTACATCAATAGAGGAATTGGCGTCGTACAGGATTGCTATAATACCGGCACGCTCGAGGGTTCCTCCTCTGCAAGCGGAATAAACACCAACAATTATGGCAAAATTAAAACCTGCCTGAATCTCGGAGCGGTGATCGCTGAAGACAAGATCTCTGAAGAGGGCAGCGTAATAAGGGGTTACGGCATTTGCGTCATGAATGTACCTGGCGCTTCGCTGGAAAACTGCTATAGCGACAGCAATGTGTGCCCCAAAGAGCTTTTCGGCGGTTTTAGAAATAATACTACAGTTTACTACAAAACCACCGCCGAACTTTGCGGCGGTTCGCTCCCTGATGGCTTCGATGGCAGCGTCTGGAACGTGGGCAGCATTGGAGGTATAGCCGATAAAGACGCAGCCGACAGATTCGCGGCAAAATCCTATACATATCCGAGCCTTAACGGCGTTGGTTCTGCTGCTGCAAGAGAAGTCGAAGTCTATAATTTCAGCACTGACTCCACCCCGGACTGGCAGGAGTTTAAGTATATTGAAACGGTTGAAGATTTCAGGAAAATTGAAGATGATCTTTCCGGAAACTACGTTCTCGCCCAAGATATCGATTTTGGCGGCAATAGTTATCGTCCCATAGCATATAAGAGCGGCTCTTCCTTTACGGGAAAGTTCAGCGGCAACGGTCATACCATCAGTAATATCAGTGTGAATTATGATGATGATTTGGTCGGCCTGTTCGGAACAAACAAGGGTCTGATAATGAACCTCGCTGTAAGCGGCGAAGTTACCGGCGAGGAGTATATCGGCGGTATCTGCGCAAAGAATGAAGGCACGATCTATAGCTGCTCCTTTGACGGTGAAGTAAAGCAATCGGCGACCACGCAGCGTAAAGGCAAGGTTGGCGGTATATGCGGCACAAACTATGCCACAATATCCAACTGCTTTAACTCGGCTGATGTAAGCGGTAAGGATTGTATAGGCGGCATTTGCGGAGAAATGTTTGGTAACGACCCTGTAGTCGTGTACTGCGTAAGCGTTGGCAAGGTCAGCGGTTTCACAGGCTCTGCAATTGTCGGCGGTATCTGCGGATATGGCATCGGAGTTTCCTATGGCGGCAGCTCAGAATTGAGCCATTGCCGGTTTGACATGGATGTCAGCGGGTCGATAAGCCTTATCAATGGCTCGGATAAAATAACCAACAGAGGCGATAATTTCTCCTACAAAACCGAGATCCTTTGCGGCGATAATATCGACAGCTTCGACCCCGATATCTGGAATGCAGGAAAGGGAGTTGTTGTTACACCCGACGCAAAAGACGGCAAATTCGGCACAAAAACCTGCTATTATATGAGCCTTAAGTGCTTCGGTGAATCCGTAGGCGTCAGCAGCGACGTCTTTAACTTCGCCTTTGCAGGCGGCAGCGACGACTGGCAGCCCTACACCCTTATCAGTTCAGAAGATGTTTTTCGTACCTATTGGCAGTGGGACGTGAAGTGGTCTGAAAATTTCGTTCTCGGCGACGATATAACCCTTGCTTGTTCACTGGCGCCTAGTGATTTAATTCCGACGAGCCTGAGTACGGGTACGTTCAGCGGCATGTTCAGCGGCAACGGTCACACTGTAACCCTGACAGACGACAGCACCCGTGGACTGTTTGGCACAAACAAGGGTACTATCATTAACCTTGCGGTCAAGGGCAATATTGACAGTTCTGCCGGAAGCAGCATGAGTAATTATTCCGGCGGTATCTGCGCAGTAAACGACGGTACGATTTACGGCTGCTCCTTTGATGGAAAAATTTATGGCGGTGCAAACAATACCGGCGCTGTCTGCGGTCTTAATAACAAAACGATCAGCAACTGCTTTGCCCTGGCAAATGTTGAAGCCACGAATGGGCTGGTCGGCGGTATCGCTGCGCTTGGCAAAGAGGGTTCTGAGCTGAAATCCTGCTACTTTGTAGGTACAGCACTCAATGATAGCAAAGTGGGGCTGATCAGTCTTTCTCCCTCTGAAAATTGCTATTACAACAATGAGGTTTGCCAATTTGACGAAGAAGAAAGCGGCACAGGTCTTACAACCCTTGAGATGACGTCTTACGGCGCGCTTGAAAAGATGGGCTTTGACGGAAGTATTTGGGAGAAGCGGCTCAACGATACGGAAAACGGCGTTGCATATTATCCCTCGCTTAAGGGAAGCACCTATGTACCGTCCGTTAAGTACGTCAAAAAGCTTGAGCTTAACCGCGTCGGCGATAAAGATCCTGTTTATGGCGACGACATCGAGTTCACAACAAATGCGCTGATAACCTTTGAAAACGACTTTTACGGCGACGATATTACCATTGAAGACCCTAACGGCTCATTTAAGGTATTGGTCGGCGATGAAACTGAACCGCTTATCCTTCTTGGCAAAACGTTTAAGCATAGGGCGGATACCGCGGGCGATGAAACATTCAAGCTCATTTATAACGGGTCGGGTTATTTCCCCGAGAATTACTTTGAGAACTTTGTTGTAAAAATCGGCAAGAAGGCGCTTACAGCGGCTGACTTTGATGTTACGCTCCCTGCCGACAGGACATTCGACAACACGGCAAAGGCTGCAAGCGTAACGGCTAAGTCTAGCGGCGTTGGCGAAATCACCGTAAAGTATTACGACGAGAGCGGCAATCTGCTCACATCTTCACCTGTCAGCGCAGGAACGTACACATTTACGATAAGCGCTGCCGGGGGCGACAACTACAAGGCGGCTGCCGACCTTTCAGACGAGAGCTGGAAGTTCACGATAGAAAAGGCTGCGGCTAAAACGCTTCCCGATACCGAGGTTTCGTACAGGTGGTCAACCGACAAGGATATAACGGTAAGCATTGCGGGACTTCCCGAGAATATGGGACAGGTAACCGTAGACCGCGCTAAAAAGGACGGTACGATAGCTGCGGGAGTATTCCCTAATTCCTGCTATTCCGACGGAAAGTTCACTTTCCATCTCGGTCCGAACAAGGCTGACGATATAGGCAAGACAGGCTCGTTCACAGTTAAGCTTGTTACGGATAACTACGAGAGCGTTACGTTTACCGTTAAGATTAACCTTACCAACAAGGACAATCAGGACGCGCCCGATCCCGCTGCATTTGACGTAGTATTCACCAACGACGGCAGCGAACTTACAGCGACGATAAAAACCGGGCTTAATGGCGTTGAATACAGTTTTGACGGCAAGACATGGAGCAACGTAAACACCATGGCAGTTGCTCATCTTAAGGACGTTACCGCATATCTCCGCTACAAGGAAACTGACGAACTGAACGCCAGCGAGGCTGTTTTCAAGACGGTAAAATCGGGACACGGCAAGCTCGTTCATCATGCAGCCGTGCAGGCTACCTGCCAGAATACCGGCAATATCGAGTACTGGGAGTGTGAAACCTGCGCAAAGTATTACAGCGACGAGGCTGCAGCGGCGGAGGTCTCTCCTGCGGACGTGATCATTGCAAAGACCGACCACAAGTGGTCGGTAAAGTACACATACGACAAGAACGGTCACTGGCACAAGTGCGAATACTGCGACGCCGTGACCGGAGCTGAGAGCCATGTTTCAAGCGGCGAAGCTACCGCCACAGAGGCGGAGTACTGCACGGTGTGCGGGTACATTATAACTCCCAGAAAGGGCGGAAGCTCAGGCGGTCATGTAAGCGGCGGTGGCAGAGATACCACTCCGACCGACACAAGACCCATAATAAACGGTGAACGAAAAACTTGGACGGAAATTGCTGCAGACCTTGGCAGACAGAACGGCGGCAGTGCGACTATTTCCATGAGCGGCGAAACCACAGTTCCCGCGGAGGTCATTAAGGCAATCGCGGACAGGAAGATAAAGGTCGAGTTCGCTTACGACAGCACAAAGAGCTGGCTTATTGACGGTGCGAAAATAACAACTGTATCCGCAGCCGATTTCTCGCTGTTTCCCGGTTCTGTTGACACTAGCTCGCTGCGCGGGGTATCGGGCGGCAAATACAGGATAAGCGCTGATATTCCTGCCGAGATCAGGTTTACGTTCCTGAAGCGGTATGCAGGCGAGTTCGCGAATGTCTACAAGCTGGTAGACGGCAAGCTCGTATTCCAGACCTGCGTAAAGCTTGCAGAGGACGGAACAGCCGTTGTTCCGGGTATGAGCGCTCCGGGTGAATACGCGGTAATGGTATGCAGATACAGCGACAGGCAGGGCGACTTTGACAACAACGGCGTTCTTGACATTTACGACGCGGTTGCGCTGCTGCGTTATTCAGTAGGGCTTGAGTCGGGCGAAAACCTCCAGCTAATTGACCTCAACGGCGATGGTATGGTCAACTGTGCCGACGCCAGTATGGTACTCAGATGGGTGGTCGGGCTGAGCGCATGATCCGCTGACGAAAACTGAACAAAATGATGGGCGCACGGTGACGTGCGCCCATCTGGCTGTAAGGCATATCGCACGAGCAACCCAAATAGGATGGCTGCAAGTCGCTGTCAGAAGAGCTTTGCAGGACGTCATAAGGACGATCGTATCAACGTTTTGTTTGGGTGGATTTGCGGCGTGTTCGTCGCGTTGACTGCTCCGGCAAGCTGCTTATTGTCACAACCAACCTAAACCCGGGCGAGGCGCGGAAGTCCGGTATCGGCATGCGCAGATTTTTCGACAGGCTCCGGGATCACTGCCGCTATATGGTGGCGGACGGTGAATCCCGCAGGAAAGCGTGCTGATGATTACGACAGTTCATCTCATTGTTGACCAGAAACATTATCCGGAATTAATCATGAAGGTCGAGAATGATATTGTCAATATAGCTTTACATATTTTACTCAAAATTTTTTTGAATTTTAGCTTCCTTAAAACCATACCCTCACCCGTAAACCTCAGAATCTTTTTTTAAATTATAATGCTTCGCTGAAGAAAAGTCAAATAACCTGCTGCAGAAATAAGTTCTGCTGATTTTTTGTTTACCGTTCTTGACAAACGATGAGTTAGTGTGGTATAATGTAAATGACCCGTATGCAAAACAGTCATTTTAGGCAGGAGGGAACGATAATGCCCGTAATTTTCAGCGAGAAAAAACGCCATGAGATAAGCCGGCAGATAAAGGAAGCGGCTCTCCGGCTGTTCAAGACGAAAGGGGTACGCAAGACAACGGTCGCCGAACTTGCGGAGAGCGTCGGCATAGCCAAAGGCACCTTTTACAATTTTTACGCGACCAAGGGTCAGCTTGTGGCTGAAATAATGGACGACTTCGACGCCGCGTCAGAGCGGGAACTGAGAAACAAAATCGGCGGCAGGGACAAAATACCGATAGCGGAGTTCTACAAGTACTATGTGGAACTGTTTCGTCCGGACACGGCGTTCTCATTCCATTTCACGCCGGACGACATAACGGTCATGCAGGAAATGGAGGAGACCCGGAAGTTTTTCTCCCAGGAACACGCTGTAAAGACCACAAAGCTTGTGCTGGAATATGTGGACGGCGTGCGCGAGGACGTGGACTACGCTTACATCGCAAACTTCGCGAAGCTTGTAAACCTTGCGATAGAGAACCGCGGCGCATTCTGTCAGGAAGCGTTCGAGAAGAATCTCAGGACGATATTCGATATGATGCTCGACTACCTCAGCGGAAACACGGATAACGGGAAAGGAACGTGCTGAAATGTATATTCAGATGAAAGATGTTGTAAAGAAATACGGCGAGGGAGAAAACACGATCTTCGCACTGGATCACGCTTCTCTGGAGCTTGAAAAGGGTGAAATGTGCGTTATTCTCGGTCCCTCCGGCTCGGGAAAGAGCACACTGCTGAACATGCTCGGCGGGCTTGACAGCGCGGACGATGGCACGATAATCGTTGACGGCTGCGATCTCAGCTCCATATCTAAAAAGGAACTCCGGGAATACCGACGCAATAAGGTCGGCATCGTGTTTCAGACATACAACCTGATAGGAGAACTCACCGTCCGGGAAAATATCAAGGTAGTCCGGGATATATCCGCAGCCCCGCTTTCCATTGAAGAACTGCTGAAAGACCTGGGACTTGAAAGGCACGCTGCACACTTTCCCGAGCAGCTTTCCGGAGGTCAGCAGCAGCGCTGCGCCATTGCCCGCGCGCTGATAAAAAATCCCGCGATACTGCTCTGCGACGAGCCTACGGGCGCGCTGGATTCAAAGACCTCGCGGGACGTTCTTCAGCTTCTCCAGAAAATAAACGTCAAGTATCGCACGACCATTCTGCTGATTACCCACAATGAAAACATAGCGCCCATGGCTGACCGTATCCTGCGCATTCACGATGGCAGGATAGTAGAAAACATCATCAACACAAGGAAACCGGTAAAGGAGCTGGACATCTGATGACTCTGCAAAAGAAGATACTTCGGGGTCTGAGAAAGAACCTGTCCTTTTACCTCACCGGTTCGCTCCTGACCGCGCTTTGCATAATGCTGTGGGTAGGCGCGTTTTCCGTCAGCAGGACTGCCAGCGGGACTTACACCAGACTGTTTGAGGAAAGCGACCTTGAGGACGGTCAGTTCACCGTTTCATCGCCCATTTCCGACCAGGACATAACCGCGCTGGAAAGCGAATTTAACGTTATTCTTGAACGCCAGCGCTTTCGGAATATATCTTACGGCGAAACGACTGTCCGGCTGTTCGCAGACACGCAGAAAACGAACAAGGCGGTCATTCTGGAGGGCAAGCCGCTCAGCGGGGACAACTGTGTTCTCCTGACGTACAACTACGCAAAGGCTCAGGGACTGTCGGTCGGCGACTACATAACGCTTGCCGGAATTGACTTCGAGATAAACGGACTGTGCTTAAAACCGGATTACGCGGCGATGTACGCCAATTTCGAGGACAGCTTCCCCAACAGCACCGATTTCGGCATTGCGCTAATAAGCGAAAACACAATGCGCTCCATAGGCGGGTATTCCAGCTACTACTCGGTGAAATATCCGGATACGGCGCAGGAAGTGGATTTCCGCGCCGCGGTCTACAGCAGGTACGGAACACTGGAATACATCGGGAAATCCGCTAACCCAAGAACAGGAGGACTGCTGAGCCAGGCAGCTGACATTGAGGCAGAATTCTCAGTCTACAGCCCTATAATCATGCTGGTCGTTGTCGTGGTTATAGCAATGGTGCTCGGACGGACAGTCAGGCGGGAAAGCCGGACCATCGGCACACTGATGGCTCTGGGATACCGTCGGGGCGAACTTATTCGGCACTATATGTGGTACGCGCTTATCCCCGCCGTTTTCGGAGACGTCCTTGGGCTTGCGCTGTGCTATCCCTTTGCGAAGCTGTTCAATCTGTATATGTTCAGCTTTGCGGAGCACATCGTGTATCAGGTGAAGGTGCCTGTCGGAATACTTATCTCCGCGCTGCTAATTCCTCCCACCGCCTATGGGGCAAGCGCGCTGCTAGTGCTCGCAAGGGCGCTGGGACAGGATATCGTCCCGCTGCTGAAAGGCTCCGCAAAGGGAAAGACCGCGCATATGCTGAGCCGTAGCAGGCTGCCTTTTCCGCTGCTGTACGGCATTCGCAGTCTTTGCGGCAACATTTCACGCAGCCTTACCATGATAGTCGGTATCGCGGTCGCTTCGATGGCGGTAATTTTAGCCGGAGTGTATCAGGACGCTTACGATGATATGCTTGACAACAAAGTCCCGCTGGCTATGATGGGCGGTCAGTACGAGTACGGCTTTAGGGATTTCCAGTCCGAAAACAACTACGGGGGATATGGTATCATGGACGTATCTTTCGGGGTGGACGGCACTGACAGCATGTTCAATCTGATAGGATACGACGAGGGCTGCCCACTGCTTACAGCTGAAACAATCTCCGGCGCTTCCATGGAATACGGCGGGTTCTATATGACATCTTCCGCCGCAAGGATATTCGGCGTGGAATCCGGCGATGAATTTACATTCTACGATCTGATATCAATGGAGCACACCACCATCACGATAAGCGACATCGTAGAAAACGACGTGCTCTCGCTGATGATAACCAGCAAAGCGAACGTCGCGCAGATCATAGGCAGGAACGCGGAAGGATTCAACGTGATAATCAGCGAAGGACCTCTCAATATCCCGCCGGAGCTTCTCAGAAAAAGCGCCTCGCTGGAGGATTACCGCCGCAGCACCGAAAGCGCTCTTAACACCGCGCGGGTAGTCCTTTCCATCGTGAAAGTCATCGGCTCGCTCATATGCATACTGGTAGTGATACTGCTTTCAGGAATGATAATCGAGGAGAACCGCCGCAGCATTTCCACGCTGGAAGTGCTTGGCTACCGCGGCCAGGAGTTACGCCGGCTGGTACTGTCTCCAAATCACCTGCTGGTGCCGGTGGGATTTGCGCTGGGGATCCCACTCGGACTTGCGCTTGAAGACATGATAGCCCGCGCAAACGCAGCTTCTGGCGGTGTAATGATGTCAATTTTGCTGACCGGAAAAACGCTTCTGATCAGCGCCGTTTTCATAGCGGCAGCCTACGTCCTGTCCCTTGCGCTTTCCGCGCGGAAGCTGAAAAAGATAGACATGGTGGAATGTCTCAAGGAAGAGCGGGAATAGCTTTTTAATTACCCTGGTTCAATATGCAAAACCGCCAGACTCTGAGCCTGGCGGTCAATTCTTTGATTTAAGCGGAGCGACTGGTCATCAGGTCTGAGCGGCTCCGTCCACTGAGATCACGGTTCCAGTGACATAGCTGGAAATGTCGCTTGCGAGGAACAGAAACACATTTGCGACTTCCTCCGGCTCGCCGATACGCCCCAGTGGTATCGGCGCGGAGATGCGCTCCACAATCTCAGCAGGAAGCGCCGCGACCATATCCGTTCTTGTAACGCCAGGTGCGACCGCATTTACGCGTATGCCGCTGCGTCCGAGTTCGCGCGCAAGGCTCTTGGTCATGCCGTTTACCGCAAACTTACTGGTCGGGTAGCCAACGCCGCTGAAAACGCTATCGCTTCCGTCAACAACTCATCATTGTACAATCTGACGAAAAATCGAGATTAGCCAATCAGCAAAGCGTGTTATTGGCTAATCTAGCTGCGCAATACACGCACAATCTTTGTGCGGTATTGCCACAGAAATATCCGCTTGACTTCTTTTATATTTTGTGGTATTATTTTATATGGGGGCACGCTGTGTTCCTGTTATTTGATGTTGCAGTTAGCTGCATCTAACTTAGTTTACAGGAGCTGCTTATGAAAAAAATATTTTTCAGCATAGAAAAGGACGGATTCTACGGAACATATTATGAAAACCCGCATGGTTCGGACTGCACGGTGCTTGGATTGTTCGGAGATGACCCCAACGACTATATGGCGAAGTGCGGAGTAAAGTGGCTGCATAAGAACGGCGTGAACGCGCTCTGCATGTCCCCAGGGAAAAAGAACTACAGCCACGTTAACATGCCGCTGGAGCATTACGCGGCTGCCATTGCGTGGCTTAAAGCCCACGGAACAAGAAAGATAGGCGTTATGGGAATGAGCACGGCGGGAATGGATTCCCTCGCTGCGGCGTCGTATTTTCCTGATATAACACTGACTTTCGGGCTTACGGCAAGCGACTTCATATGGCAGGGATTCGAGCAGGGAAAAAAGGACGGCTGCGGCGAATGGCCTGTCCCGGGCGCTTCAACGCTTTCCTGGAAAGGTGAGCCTCTGCCGTACATGCCGTTTGTATATCAGCACCCGGAATATTGGAATAAGGTACAGGAAGAAACGAAAGGCTCTGGCGATTTCATGCGCACGACATGCTTGTTTATTGATTCCGAAAAGGCAAGGGAGCATTCCGAAGATGAAATGATAAAAGTAGAGAATATCCACGGTAAGCTGTTCCTCATCGGCGCCGATGATGATTCCTTCTGGGAGGCGGGGAAGTACGTCCGCAGGATGGACGAGCGCCTGAAAACGCGTCCGCACAATTGCGAGTACGAAGCGCTTGCCTATGAGCACGGAACGCACTTCGTGCTGCCGGAATCGCTGCTGCGCGCGGCGCTTCCGGTGGGACTGAAATTCGTGCTGCGGTTCATTTTCAGGGCGGCGAAGGACTACCCAGACGAATGCGAGCAGACCCGAAAGGACATAGACCGACGGCTTTCCGCTGCGCTCAGGGAGTGGACGGCGGATATTGAATAAAGGCAGGAAGGAACAACATGGAGATAAAAAATGGGGGAAACCGAAAGAGATAAAAGCAAATGACAGAACCTATTGATAAAAAGACTTTCAACAGGCAGCTTGCAAGGCTGGCTGTGCCTATCGCGATACAAAGCCTTATGCTGGCTTTAGTCGCCGCATGCGACGTCCTCATAATTCTCGACTATGATTTTTGGATTGACTTTTCCTGCAAAACATCTCCAGCCGATAATCGCGACAAACTACGGCGCCGGGGAATGGGCAAGGAATCGCGGGATAAGGAGAATGTCCTACCTCACGATAATCGTTATGGGACTGATTCTTTTGATGAGCGGCATACTGTGCCCGCTGGGAATATGCGGAGTTTTCATGGAGGTCGGCGTGGACGTTGATCAGCTTGCGCAATGCGCGATACGCACCTGTTTTACGGCGTTCCTGCCGATGGTCAAGACGGTGGTGCTGGTAGTAAGCATTCTGTTTTTGACGGTGATAGACCCGAAAAGGTTGCGGACTAGCAATTAATGCTATTGTCTGATTTGCATAAAACGAGGGGAGAAAATCTGTTGGTATCGACAAATTTTCTCCCCTCCGGTTGACAAATGGGTTAGTTAGTGCTAATATAGTCCTGTGACCGAAAATTGAAAAACAGTCACAGAAAGAGGAAACGATGTGCCGACCGCATTTACCGATGAAGAATTGGAGCATATCCGCAGCGCGCTGATACAAGCCGGGATACGTCTCAGCAAAGAACTTGGATTGCAGAAAATGTCAGTTGAAAAGCTGACCGCCGCCGTTGGGATAGCCAAGGGAAGCTTCTACATGTTTTTCGGCTCGAAGGAGGATTTCATTCTTGAGGTAGCCGAGTACACGGGAGCACAGACGCAGAAAATGCTGCTTTCAAGGCTGAACGGGCGCAGGAAGATGTCCGCACACGAGTTCATGGAGTTCTTCAGCGAGTATCTTCATTCCGATTTTGACCTGATGAACGGACTGACCGTGGAGGACTTCTTCTGGCTGAAAAAGCACATAAAAAAGCAGGTGCTTTTCGACCCGGACGAGCAGATAAAAACTGCTGAACTGTGGCTGTCGCTGATAAACGACGTCAGACCCGGCGTTGACGCGGGCACGTTCGTGAATCTGATAAAATCCATCTACGCGATAAGGGAGCACGGCGACACAATGGTGAAAGCTTCGATGGAAAGCAGCGTTCAGGTGCTGCTGCGGATGATAGAGGTCTACGTCAGCGGAAAGGGCAGTATAGTATGAGAACATTTACCGAAGAGTACAACGAGTTTTTAACGACCCATAAATTCACTTCAGTGAACGCCGGCGGGCTTGATTTTGAGATAATAGACTCCGGCAGCGGCAGCCGCACTGTCGTGTTCCTTAACGGCGTGGACATGTATCAGTTCTGGATAAAGTACGTCTGCGCACTGGAAAAGAATTATCGCGTGGTGATGATGAAATATCCGCTGAAAGTCTGGAAGAACACCGAAATGGCAGCCGCACTCAAAGCGCTTTTCACAAAGCTTGGTATAGATTCACCGATACTTGTCGGCATCAGCGACGGAGGAGTCCTCGCGCAGCTTTACGCAAAGCTGTACATGGTCGGCGGACTGATAATGGTGTCCACGCTGACCGTTGATTCCACCTATGTTGAATCAGTGAAAAAGGAAAAACTCTACATGCCGCTAATGAAGGTTTACATAAAAAATACGAAATTCGATAAGCTGAGGGTAAGGCTTGTCGAATCGGTCAAGAAGCACTTCCGGAACGAAACTGATGAGGAGAAGAACTATGCGGTCTCGTTCCTGGAATGCGTCGGCTCGGACGAAAGCTACCGATACATGTTCCTGCGCGCCATTCAGGCGACCAACGACATAACCAGGCTGGAGAGATTCAAGAAGAGCGATTTCGGCTACATTGCGGGAAAGGTGCTTGTTCTTATCCCGGAAAACGACATGTTCGACAAGGCGGACTCGCAGAAGCTTGTGGATATTTTCACCGACCCGGTCGTAAAGCAGACCTACGGCGGACATATGGGGCTTGTCATGCGCCCCGACCTGTACCTGCCGGAGATAGAGCATTTTTTGAGTGAAAGGTTCTGAGAATGGAAAAGTACGACATCACAAAGCCGATGAAGATTCCTGTCGGAATGCATAAACTTAACGGCGAACCGGGAATAAGCTTCCAGCTGAACCGCCTTGTCAACATGGACGGCTGCGACCTTGCAGTCGCAAAGGAGATAGGTCTGGCGATAAAGAGCGCGTCTGACTTTTACAGAGTGCTGAAAAGCAGAGCCGATTCCGAACTGGAACAGGGGCACATAAAGAACGCGGCGGCGCTGTACCGCATGTCCGAGTTCTACACCGACTGGGAGGACGAGAACGGGCTGAACGCATGGAAAAAGGCGCGGGAACTTTTCTTCCAGTACTACGCGGATTTTTTCAGCGGAGAACGCCCGATAGTAAAGCTTGTCAAAGTACCTTACGAGGGCTGTGAAATGCCGGTGCTGAAATTCAATGCCGAGTCGCCGAAGGGAGCTATCGTAATGCACGGCGGGTTTGACTCCAGCTACGAGGAGTTTTTCAGCGAGTGCGAGTACCTCCGCGAGCGCGGCTACGATGTTTACCTTTTCGAGGGGCCGGGGCAGGGAGAGTGTATCCGGCTGTACGGCGCTCCGCTGGTCATAGAGTGGGAAAAGCCGGTGATGGCAGTCACGGAATATTTCGACCTGCATGACGTTATACTCGTGGGGCAGTCACTGGGCGGATTCTTCGCGCCGAGAGCGTCCGCATTTGACGACAGGGTGACTAAGTGCGTCAGCATTGCGCAGTTCGGCGCGCTGAAAATGAACTTCTCAGACAACGCTATTGTGAACGGGCTGACGATAGGTCTGCTGAATGTGGTACTTTACGGCTTCGGCTGGTTGATAAACATTCTTTACGCCGCGAAAAAGGGAAAGGGAATGCCGTTCTTCCGGACGTATTTCCACCGCATGGGGACAACGAACGTCTACCGGCTGGCGAAGATACTCTGGAGCATAGACCTCCGTCCGATTGCCGACAAGCTGACCAAGGACTACCTGATAATCGGCGGCAGCAGGGATTCAATGGCATGCCGCGCGGGTCTGGGCAGGCATCTGCTGATTCTGCGGAAAGCGCAGTCAGTCTCCTCCCGCGAGATAACGGAGTTCGAGCAGGGTGCAGACCACTGCTGCTGCGGAAATCAGACCGTGGCGATGGACGCAGTACTACTGTGGGCAGAAATGATAGAGCGCCGCGACAGGTCGTGTAATCAACAGAATAAAATGGGAAATAAACGATAAGGACTAACGAAAAAAACGAAAAACGGCTCTATAAAGCCACGTGATTTAAAATTTACTCTCGTTTTATTTTGTAGTCCAAGGTACAGAAATACATTGTTTTCATTGAAAATAAACGACAACAAAGGAACTAATTCAAATAGTCTTTAAACCCTGACCAAGAGCGGGTTTAAGGGCTATTTGTCTTTTTCTTAGGTTTTAAAAGTTGTCGTTTATACTAAAAACCAATTTCTGCAAGTTTTACATATATGCATTGCAAAATACAATTTATTTAGGGCAACGCCGCACAAAGCCCACAAATTAGGAATTAAGCACGATTAGTAAACAAACTAGTTGCA
>ERZ773192.2611-NODE-2611-length-14852-cov-3.474894_pt1 | contig 14852 bp, 5 predicted proteins | sample MGYA00581010_ERZ773192 | MGnify/ENA primary metagenome ERZ773192 (study PRJEB29015, sample SAMEA2737741) | human gut metagenome | biome: human gut; feature: human-associated habitat; material: faeces | place: China | collected 2012 ...
CTAAGTGCCGATACGGCGGGAATTGTGCGGTGTTGCCCAAGGTCAGGCCGCCGGGGCGGCGGTTTCGGGGGTATCCTCTGCCCTGGGGTCGTTGGCCGGGGGCGTGGGGTCTGTCTCCCCTGCCCGGCCCGTGCTTTGTGCGGGCCGGGGGTCGGCTTCCGCCATGGCGAACACCGGGCGGGCGGCATCCTCGGTCATGGCCTGGCCCTCTGTGCGCAGGGAGACTTCCAGCCGATCGGAATCGACGGTCTTTTCGCCGTTGCCCACAGCCCAGATGGTGACCTTTTCGGTGTACTTCTCCAGTGCTCTGGTTTCGTCGTTGTCGCCGTCGGCGCGCTGGGTCATATCAGGCAGGGTAAGGCGGTAGCCCAGGGAATAATCGGTCATCTCGGCCTGGCGCAGGGCAGGCACGGTCTTGATGCGGTAGCTGGGGTTATCGTTGTCGATCGCGTGGTGGCCGGTCAGCGTGATGGGCTGGCTGACCAGCTCCGTCACTTCGGACGTCGTACCGTCATCATTCGTCACCGTGCTGGTCACCTGCACAATGCTCAAATCGTACCAGACATACTCATCCTCGGTGCCCTCGTTTGCAATGTTGCGGGCGGCCTTGGTGATGTCCAGCCAGTTGGCCGGGTCGTTTTCGTCCGAGCCAGACGGCAGTTTTTCCACCTTCAAAATATCGCCGCGGTGGGTCGTTATTGTTTGCGTACCATCGTCATTTTCCGTTACCACATCCGCCGGGGCCACGGTAAAGCGGATGTCGTAGCCTTCCTTGTTCGGGTCGTCAGCGGGCATATCCGCGGCAGGCGTCACGTGGAAGCGGTACTTCTCGGCAAAGTTGCGGGTGGTGCCGTCGGTATCGGTGTACTCGTTGACGGCAGGCCACTGCACAGCGTACTGGTGGATGGTGATCTCTGCGCTGTCAGGTTTCCATGCTTCGCCCTCGGTGCCGTACAGCTTGCCCTCCACCGTGGATTCCACCGAGGTCACGCTGAGAACGCCGTCTTTTTCCGGCTTGTCCAGCTGGATCTTGGGCAGGTGCAAAGCGCCTGCGGCCCCGGCATAATCGTCCGGCACGTAGAACTTCCAGGAGGAGGAGGTAGCTGCCGACTCGCTGTTGGCCACCATGGCGCGCAGGGCGGGCAGCAGGTAGCGGTTGGCGTCGGCGGGCTGCATGGTAAAAGCGTTAGCGTTGGGCGTGACCGTGTAGGACACGGTGATGCCATCGCCGCTGACCTGGGTCTCGCTGCCCACGGTCTTGGAGGCTTCGGGGATCATCAGCGTTGCCTTATCCTCACGCAGGGCGGCATTCAGGGCGTCCAGGTTTTCCTTGGTGGGGTCGTCCATCCAGGTCTTGGCCTTGGCGCAGGCGTCGATGTAGCCAGCCTCATCATCAAACAAATAGCCGGTAAAGAAGTAGCTGGCGGCGTCGGCCTTGTCCACCGTCATCCGGATGGTCAGGTCATTACAGAAAGCGTTCATCAGCGGCAGAGCGTCATTGACGGCCTTGCCCGTCCAGGTAAAGTCCACCTTGCGGATGGCCGGGGCCTTGGTGCGTTGGATGATGGTCTGCGGGTCGCTGACCTCGCCGTTGGGGCTGCGCAGCACGGTGGTGTCGCCGTCTGCCGGGCAGGCCACCACGTAGAACACCAGCGTTTCGCCCTGGTAAGCTTCCAGGTCCACGATGGTCTGGGTGTCTTTGATGAGCGTGGTGCTGTCGCCATCCGCCGGGTGCAGCTTAAAGGCTTCGCCCAGGGTGGTGCCGGCGGCGTTGGTGGTCTGCACCTGTGCCCACAGCTCATAGTGGTCCACGCGTTCATCCGAGACGGCAGGCCAGCTGATCTGATAGCGGGTCTGTTCGGCATTGCTGGTATCCACGGGGAACACCTGGCCGGGCTCGCCCACCTGCTGCAGGCGGCGCAGCACGGTATAGACGGCGGTGTCGGCTGCGCCGATGCCCTGGGTGGTGCCGGTGGTATCGCGGGTGACGCGCAGGCGCACTTTATCAAAGCGCCAGCTGTTGCTGCCGCCCGCAAGGTCGGTATCGATAGGGAGGGTGTAGCTGTAGATGCCGTCCTTGTACTGGACTTTGCTGTTGGCATCATCCGGCAGGGTGATGGTCTCCTCCGCCGTAGAAATTACATTGCCGTTTTCATCCCTGGTTTCGGTCACACCGTACAGCGTCAGCTTATACTTGGTGTTGCCGCCGCTGGCAGCCGCCTCGCCGGGTTGGGTCCAGGTAAAGGTGTAGGCCAGCTGGTTGTCGTTGGCCAGCTTGTCGGCGTCGTAATTCAGGTACAGGTCGCCGTCGGCAGGCACGCCCGTCAACTTCGGGGCCTGGGCAACGGTGATGTTGTTTTGTTCAAAAATGACCTGGTTCGCGGCATAGCCGGCCCAGTTGCTGTAGTCTGTCAGATTCTGGCTTACAAAATACAGCGGGGTCAGGTTGGCAAAGCTGTAGCCGTTGCTTTCCCGCACGATTTCCAGGCCGCCATACCAGGACGCCGGGCGTTCGGCGGTGGAAGCCTGCAGCTTGGCCAGAGCTTCGGCATCGGCAGCATCCCAACGGGTGACCACATCCCCCAAACCGCTGGTGACCGGCACAGCCACGACCGTCCAGTTATCATAGTTGGTCAGGGTGTCGTCCGGCAGGTTATTGAAGGTAAAGGTAGTGTTGCTGTTGGGCACAACGTTCTGGCGTGCAGCCAGCGTGATGTACTGGCCTTTGAGATAGACATCCTCGCCGTTCAGCGTGACGGCCTCATCGCCCAGGTAGCGGCCCATGAGCATGACGCGGTAGGTTGGCTGTGTGCCGCTGACGCTGGCAGTAAAGTTCAGCGTAACCGTTACGGTCAGGTCGTCGATGGTAGCGCCGGTAATTTCGACATTTTTGGCAGCAAGTCTGCCCTCGGCCAGGCCGGAGTTGCTGTTGCCCCATGTGTTGTCGCCGGGAACCACGACCCAGGAGACCGGCATGTACACCGTCTCGTCATACTGGCCGGAACGCATCCAGCGCTGGTCGCTGCTGGTGGCTTCCGCCGTCATACGCTGGCTGCTGCCAAGTCTCTCCGAAATGCGTTTGGGCGTGGTATTCCCATTGCTGAACTGGTAGGTGTCGCCGTTATCGCCGCCGACCTTGACTGTGACGCTCCAATCGGCCAGGCCGCTGTTCTGCATCAACTTATCGTATTCATCGGCATTGGTCAGCACCAGCTTTTGGCTGAACTGAACATGGCCGCCCTCCTCCGGCGTGGGCATCAGGCGAACCTCCAGCTCCGGCGTGGGCAGGGCGCGGACAAACTGCTGCCGGCCCGAAGCAGCTGCCGTGCCGGTACCCTTGCTGTTGACGCCGGCCACGCTGACCTTGAAATAGCGGCCCTTCCACTCGGCCTTACTTTCAAAGGTAAAGCGGGTGTCGTAGGCATCGGCCTCCAGCAGGGAGGTATTGCCGATACGGTCGCCGTTTTCATCGGTCTCGTAAACGGTGATATGGTAGTAGATGGCCGGGCTGCCGGTGGTGGGGGCATTCCAGGTCACGTTATAACGGCCGTAAATACTCTCGTTGCCGGAACCGGTAGCATCACTGCGTTCGATTTTCAGCCCTGTGGGGGCATCCGGGGCACTGTTGTCCAGGATATTGCTGTAGTAGCGTTGGAGCACCTCATCGGTAATATCTTCCTTGCTGGTCTTGTTGTCACCGTTGACGTCGTCGAAGAGGAGCAGGATCTTGCCGACATAGCCGACATTCCATTCCTCCGGCACAGGATACTGGGTCAGATCTTTGGCATCTTTTGCAAAGATATAACGCACAGACGAAGTTTCCGAGAAGTTTTGGCCCGGCAAGGTGGTAATATACGAGCTGCTCTTTTTTACAGCCTGCATCGAGACGACCGGTCTGCCATCGCTTGAAATCTTTGGCAGCATCGCAAAGAAGTGATAGAAGTTGTCGCCATCCTGGGCGGCGTTGGCACCGCTGTCCACACCGGCATACAGGCGATGCGCGTTTACGGCGGTAGTCGCACCGCCGCCTTCTTCGCTTTCATTGGTACCCTGGCTCCATCCCCCTGTAACCTTGGTGCGGCCCAGGCCCTCTTGCAGCCCATTAATGCCGGAATAACCAGCGAAGCTCTTATCCAGCTGCATGTAGTAGTTGTTGGAACCGGTCAGTTGTTCATTGCCTGTATGGCGATAGGCAATCGGGTACCAGATGCTGCCCGTATTGTTCTTGCTTTTATACAAGGCAAAACAATTGGTGATGGTCGTTTTCTTGTTAGAGGTGCTGCCTTTGCCGCGGTTGCCCCAGATGCCTGCCGAGCGGTTTGTACCCCACATTTCGGTGCAATAGTTACGGCAGCGGTCAATGTTGACCTCAACGTTGGGGATAGCCGCCCACGGACCAATATAGCAGAAGATGCCGACAGACATCGACTGTGCCTGTAGTTCGACATTGGAGCCGTTGACGCACTCGATCACGTTGATGGTCATGGCATCGCTGTTATGGTCATTCGCCAGCTGTACTTTACCAAAAACGCCGCCTACGTCGTTTGCACCATTGGTCATCTTTTTTACGCTGCCATAGTTGCTGCAGCGATACAGGTTGGCCGCCGTACCGGCAACAGGATTATTGAAGTAACCTGCCACGCCGCCAACGGTGCCGGAGCTTTCGCCATTGTTGGAGTTGGTGGTGATCTCGCCAAAGTTATAGCAGTTGGTCAGCGTACCGCCGTAGCTGAGCCAGTAGGCCAGCACACCACCCGCGTTGTTGGAGCGGCTGTTGAACACCGTGCCAATATTGATACATTTTTCCAGCGTCCAGCGGTCGCCGGTGCGGTTTTCCTGCGTACCAATAACGCCGCCTACATAGTTATCTGCTGCATTGTCACCTTTGGTGGTAGCATAGCGGTCATTATTAGCGTTGCTATTGTCATCCGCCGTTCCCCGCGTGCCGCGCACAAAGCGGCGCACGGCGGCAAAGTTGACAAGGCCGCTGGTGGAATCCGCATTGGATTCGTTCTGGCCGATGACGCCGCCCACGGCGCCCCAGCTCTGGTTGATGTTATCGGCGTAGACGAACCACTGGCCGCTGGCACTGTTGGTGATCTGGCCGGTGACATCGTTAAAGCCGGTGATGCCGCCCAGGTAACCGTCGGCCAGGCCGTTGCCATGGCTGGTGCTGCCCCGCAACGAGACCAGCAGCTGGTTGACGCTGCGGTTGGTATAAACTGTATTATAGTTTTTATCGCCATAGGTCAGGGTATCAAAGCCCTGCATGGCCTTAAAGTCGATCTGCAGTTTTGTCTCTGCATCACCGCTGGCCTTGCCGGTCAGTACGCGGACCATCTGGTTCAGGTTGGCGTTCTGTTTGTCGGTGTCTACCACTTTGGCAGTGACTTCGTTGCCGTTTTCGTCGGTGGTGGTCTCGTCTTTATAGGGCACATCCAGCCAGGCGTTGATCTGTTTTACAAGGGGCTGTGTGTCCAGGCCGCCGCTGGTGGAGATGCTGCCGCTGTTGGAGCCGGCCACGCCGCCCACAAAGCCGCTGCGGGCGGTGATGATACTACCCGTTTTGTCTTTGTTGCCGACGGTGCTGCCGGTGATCTCGCCGCGGTTGCGTCCCACGATACCGCCGATATGGGCGGCGCTGTTCATCTTGGTGGCAGCGTCCTGGCTGGCGCCCACGTTGGAGGCACCCTGCACTTTCAGCTCGATATAGCCGACCTTGCAGTCCTTCACCTTGCCGGTGGCGGCGGCAGTGCCGTCGGTGTTATACACCACGTCGTTGCTGCCCACGATGCCGCCCACGGTGCTGCCCACGGTGGTAAAGCCGTTATCCTTACCGATGGCGCCCGTATAGCTGCACGCACTTAAGGTGCCGCTGCTGCTGCCAGCAACGCCGCCCAGGTTGAGATATTTTGCCATGCTGTCCTGCAGGTTGGTGCTTACGGTCACGTTCTTAGCCGTGCCGGTGTTTTCGCCCAGTGCGCCGCCCGCCGTGACAGTGCTGTCGCCGGCCGTCAGGTTGGCAAGGCTGAGGGAATTTGCACGCACATTGCCCTTGCTGAGGGAGCCTGCGTTATAGCCGACCAGGCCACCCACCCGGGTAGCCAGACCGTACAGGCGCACGTCGCCGCCGAAATTTGCCATATTGAACAGGTTCGCATCGCTGATCACTGCACCGGCTTCGTTGCAGGCTGTAATGCCGCCGATGGCGTCCGACGTGCCGCGAATATCCGAGCCGTAGACCCGGGACATTGTGATGCTGCCGTAGTTATGGGCGGTCACGCCGCCGGCTTCGCCGTTGGCTGCTGTAACGCTGCCGTTCATGGTAACGATCTCCAGCTCGCCGCCGACCTCGTTGCAGCCGGTAATGCCGCCTGCAAAGCCGCCGCCGGTATACAGCACACGGTTGCCGCTGGCTGCGTGCATGCAGAAGCAGATGCGGCCGCTGTTGCTGCCGGCAATGCCGCCCGCATACTGGTTTACCACCTGGATAGAGCCTGCGCGGTTCGTGGCGTTCTGGATCAGGCCCTCGTTGCGGCCTGCTACGCCGCCGCCCTGGGTGGTGGAGGAAACGGTCGTGCCGTTTTGCACGGTGATGGATATGCTGTTCGGGTCCCACGGGTCCTGGCCAATCGTACCAGATGCCGCATTCAAGCCCGCCACACCGCCGGTCTGGGTGGTGCCGCTGACTTTTACCGTCACGCTCTTGGCGGTGACGGTGCCCAGGTTATAGCCTGCCACGCCGCCGGTGGCGGTGATGCCGTAGACATTGCCGCTGGCATTTTCCAGCGTAATAACGCCGGATTTACTGTTATAACCGGCCACGCCGCCGATGTCCAGCCCGCCGCGGATGCTGCTGCTTTCCGCCGGGGCGGAGTTGGTGATGGTGCCGTTGTTGATGCCCGCGATGCCGCCCAGGTAGCGGTAGCCCTCCTGCTGGCTGCCCATGGAGTTGACCATCCGGCCGTCGGTGATGGTGCCGTTGTTGACGCCGGTCAGGCCGCCTGCGGCCACGGGGTGCTGCACGCCGCCGTAGTTGGTGCAATGATTCAGCGTGGTTTTGGCCGTAGTGCAGCCGATGATGCCGCCCGCAAAGTAGCCGTTGTGGTCGGGGTCCAGCTTGCCCAGCGAGACACCGCTGTCCAAGATATAGGCTCCGCCGTTGGCCGCGTCAGCCCTGGGGCTGAGGGCCAGGCCGCCGTAGGACTGTGCCTGGCTCTGGTTGCCGTTGCTGGCGTTTTCCAGCGTGAGGGTGGTGTCGGCTGCGTTGTAGCCGATGATGCCGCCCACGTAGGCGTTGGCGTAAATGTTGAACTGGTTGCTCAGGCTCGTCAGGGTGATGGCACTGCCGCTAGGGTTCAGCGCCGGCTCGTCGAGGGCGTTGCCGCTGCTGAACTTAGGCAGCAAGGTCTGCAGGTCAGCCGCGATGGTGCCGTTCTTGTTCTGCAGGGCGTTTTTCAGCGTATCTGCGTTGACTACGCGGTTGTAGCCGATCATACCGCCCGCCACGCCGTCGGCTACGATGCGTCCGGTGCCGATGGTGGCGGCGTTGGCCGCCGCGCCGTCGGCGTTGACAAATTTGAATTCGTTCGCGGGCAGGTTGGCGCCGATGACGCCGCCCACAAAGTGGACGCCCTCGATGCGGTTGGCGCTGACCTGCACGGTGGGCAGGCTGGCCGCGCCGTTCAGGCCGATGACGCCGCCCACGCAGTCGCCGGTGGCCACGATGGTGCCGGTGACGCTGAGGATGGTGGCTTGGCTGTTTGTGATGGTGGCGGTGGCGTCGTTGTAGCCCGCCACGCCGCCTACAAAGCTGCCGCCGTACAGCACCGCGCCCAGGGTCGCGCCCTTGTCGGACTCGGCCTGCCAGCTGATCTGACCGTGGGTGCCGTTGCAGCCGGCCACGCCGCCCACGAAATCGGCATAGCGGGGGGTGCCGTCCCCGGTCTGGCTCAACTGCTGCAGCAGCGCAATTTTGTTTTTATCCGTTACCTCAACAGTAGACATACTGTTGACGCTGTCCACCAGTTTGGTGGTCTCGTTTTTGGCAAGGGCCGCGCCGTCCTGCTTGCCCCAGGCAGCATCGTTGACGCCCGCAATGCCGCCCACGTAGGCCGCATTGGCGCCCAGGCCTGCCACCAGGCCCTTGTTGGTCATGTTTTCGATGGTGCTGTTCAGGCCGTTGACCGAAACGATACCGCCCACGTAACGGTTGCCGAACACATAGCTGTTGTTGGTGCCGCCGCTGGTGTACAGGTTGCTGCCCACAAAACCGCCGACAAAGCCGCCCACGAAGCTGCGGCCCAGCACATACCCGGACTCGGTGTAGCAGTTGGTCATCTGGACGTCGCGGCCAAAGCCCACCAGGCCGCCGACAAAGTCGCCCTTGAGGGGGCTGTTCTCGTTCAACGTACCGTCGGCGTTATAGCCCGCCTGCACAAGGTTGGTCAGGGTCGTCTCGCTCAGGCCGCTGCGGGTGGCGCTGTGGCACTCATCCAGTACAAGGCTGCGCGCATAGCCCGCAATGCCGCCGAAGAACTGGCCCAGCACGCGGCTTTGGCCTGCGGTACTGCCCTGGTAGTTGGCCCCGGCCAGCACGGTGCCCTGGTTGGCCAGGCCGGTCAGGGTGTTGGCGGCGCTGTCGTTCTCGGTGGTGGAGTACAGGTTGCCCGTGATGCCGCCCACGAAGGCATTGCCCACCACGGTGGACTTGTTGGTGATGTCCTTGAGGTTTTCGGCGTTCCGGGTGCCGGTCAGGTTGGTGGCGTCCAGTACGCCGGCCACGCCGCCCACGCCCACGGCGCGCCAGAGGGTCTGGCTCTCGTTTTCGTTGGCGATGGCGTTATAGCGTGCTTTTTCTGCCGTATCGGCGCTGGTGCCGGTATCCGCACCGCTGTTGTTGGCGGCGTCCTCATCCTGGAAGATGCCCGCCACGGTGACGTTCTGGTCCAGCGTCAGGCCGGTGAGTTTGGCGCCGGTTTTGGGCATGGCAAAGCCGACGAGCCCGCCGATGCCGTGGGGTTCGTCTTTGTACGAGGTGCCGTCCACCCGGTTCACGCCGGTGGTCTTGCTGCTGAAGGTCAGCACAGCGGTGACCTTGGCCTCAGCGCCGCGGCGGCTGCTGCGGTCAACGGTGCAGTTGGTCAGGCTGCCGGTGTCCACGCCCGCCAGCGCGCCCACCGACCAGATCTCGGTGCGGTAGTCGGGGTCGGTATCGGCCAGGGCCTGCAGGTATTGGGTGCCGTTGGCATCCATCGCCATGGCGGTGTCGGCGTTTTGCCCGCCTGCGGATCTGGCCTCGGCGTTGATCTGCACATCGGGGTCGCGCAGGGTGATATTTTTCAGTGTACCGTTGTTTTCACCCACCAGGCCTAGGTAGTGGTCGCGGGCCTTGTAGGCAGCTTCACCGGCATATTTCCGCTCCACGGCAGCGATAGAACTGCCCCGCAATTGCAGGTTGCTGATGACCACTTGCCCGCTGCCGCCGGTGCTGCCGTTGAGGGTGACGTCCTTGCCGATGGCGGGGATGGTGGGCCAGGCCACGACCTCGCCGGTGCGGCTGGGCACCTTGGCCACAGGCTCCGCGTCCTTCTTCTCGGGCGAGCAGTAGACGGTGACGCCGCCGTCGGTCCAATCCAGGGCGGTGTTTTTACCCGTAAAGGCATATTCGCCGCTATTTACCCAGCGCAGGTTGTACAGGTGGCGGAAGTATTTCAACGTGCCGCCGCTTGCATTGCTGCCTGCGGCAAACAATGTATTTTCGGTATTGGACTGCTGCGGTTTGCTTTCGGTATAAAGATCCTGAAAGTTCGCGTTAGGACGTGCTTTCATCTTAACGTAAACATCCTTAGGAGCATTTTCCGTCAGGCGTGTAATGCTGAACAGGGTGGTCTTGGTGGAGCTCAGGTCGGCACCGTCATTTTCGGCGGCGCGCAGCAGGTTGGCGTCGCACATGGCGTCCAGCGTCAGGATAAAGCGGCCCTTGCTGTAGCTGAGGGGGAAGGTATAGTCCTGGTACGTTTCGCTCCAGCCGTTTCCCTCAGCGTTGGGCCGGTACACCTTGATCTGGGCGTTGTTGTGGGTGGGGTCGGCAAGGACGCGGCTCCACTCGATCTCCAGCTTAAAGAGGGGGTCATTGGTCGTTGCATCGTAGAATTCAGCGTCATAAATGGTGTCGATGTCGCCGTTTTTGCTGTTGCCGCTCCAGTTTAAGGTCAGGGTCTCGTTGTTGATGAGCTGCGGGTTTTTGACTTTCAGGCGGGTCTGGCTCAGGGCCACCACGTTGACGGTGTCCTCGGCCGAGTAGTAGCCCACCAGCGAATCACCGCGGCGGTGGCCGTAGCTGCGGTCGTCAATAAGCATCGCGCCGTCGGCACCGTCATCCGAGGCAAAGCGCAGCTTATCGGACGCTGTATCGTAAAAAGCGGAGTAGACCTGCCCGGTCAGGCTGTCCACCTCCACCACAATGGACGCGTTGAAAAGCGACTCATCGTAGACGTAGGGGTCCAACAGGCCGCGCACCATCCTGCTGGCGTCGCTGTCGGGGTTCGCCTTATCATAGTACAACGCGTAGATCTGGCTGTTGAAGGCATTGGCTTTTTCCGCGGCTCCGTCACCGAACTGTTCGCTCAATCCATCAGCGCTGAAGTGGTCGCCCAGCGTGCCGACTTCGCGCAGCTCCGTCAAAAATGTATCCATATCGCCGCTGGTATCCTTGCGGGTCAGGGCGATCTGGGCGGTCTGGAACACGGTGCGGGCGCCGGATTCGTTATGTTCGAACCGGGCCAGGCGGACATAGGCGATCAGCCCGGTGCCCGCCAGGGCAGCCAGGATGCCAAGAATGAGCAGCACGACCATCAGCTCCACCATCGTGAAGCCCCGGGCGGTGCGCAGTTTTTGTTTGATTTCCTTTATAATAGGTATAATAGGCAGCACAAGTGTACCTCGTTTATATCCGGGTGGTCGACGAAAATCGACAGATTTTCCAATATAAGTAGGTTCATTATAGTATAACAGTTTGCAAGTTGCAAGAGGAAATATGGTAGTTTGCCTTGGCGGCGGGCACTAGTTGTAGGTTTTTGTGGTGGCTGCCCCTTGCCGCCGGTCAAAAAATTCCGTTCTTATATAACATAAAATTTGTCGAATCGCCTTGCATATTGTCGCAAGGTACAGTATACTTTAGTCTGTATAAAAGTAAAGGCAACTGAAGGGGGGCGGCGGGATGCTGTCTGATCGTATCGGCGCGAAAGTCCGGGGTTTCCAGGATGCTCCGCCGCTCTCGATGGCGGAAAAGCTGCTGCTTGCGTTTTGCGCCGCCGCGCTGGTCTTTGTCTGCCTGGCCGGCTATACCCAGCTGGACCGCCAGGGCAGGGCCCGCGCCGCGCTGACCCAGATCAAGGCCGCCCAGCTGGCCGCCCGCGCCGTGTCGGCCCAATGCTACTCTGCCGGTACGCCGTTTGCCGACCAGTCCACCCACGATGGCTTCGCTGAGGGCATCGCCGGACAAATCGAGACCCTGGGCGCTCTGCCCGGCGCTGTGACTCTGCTGCAGATCAGCGAGGACGGCTACACCGTGGAGCAGCTGCTCTACGCCGAGGGCGACATGCGCGCGCTGTACGACGCCGAGACCGGCTATACTGTCTGGCGGGCCGAGCAGCGCATCCGCTTTGACAGATCGGAGGGCGCGTGATGCTGCTGGTGGAAGGTCTGCTGGGGCTCATCGCGTTTTTGCTGGGGGCCGCGCTGTTCAGCTTTATGAATGTCGTGGCCTGGCGGCTGCCCCGGGGTAAAAATCCGTTGACCGGCCGCAGTTTTTGCCCGCAATGCGGGGCTGCGCTCACCGCCGGGGATCTGGTGCCGGTGTTCAGCTGGCTATTCCTGCGCGGGCGGTGCCGCCACTGCAGGGCGCCCATCCCGGTGCGCTACCTGTTGGTGGAGCTGCTGGGCGGCGTGCTGGCGCTGGGCTGCCGTTGGCGGTTCGGCACGGCCTACACGCTGGGCGAGGGGCTGTTCGGCATGCAGTGGCAGGGGCTTCTGGCCCTGGCGCTCTGCGGCGTGCTGCTCAGCATCGCGCTGATCGATGCCGAGACCCAGCTTATCCCCAACCGGCTCAACGCCGCGGTGGCCGTGCTGGCGGTGCTCAACCTGCTGCTCTCCCCTGCCCGGTGGGCCGGGGCGCTCATCGGCATGGTGTGCATCAGCGTGCCGATGCTGCTGCTCTGCCTGGCGATCCCCGGCGCGTTCGGCGGCGGGGACATCAAGTTAATGGCCGCTGCCGGGCTGTTTTTGGGCTGGCAGCATACCCTGTTGGCGATGTTTTTTGGCATTTTGGGCGGCGGGTTTTACGGCATGTATCTGCTGGCCGCCCGCAAGGCCGACAAAAAAGACCACTTCGCATTTGGACCATTCCTCTGCGTCGGCATTGTGCTGGCGCTGCTTTTCGGCGATCCCGTGCTTACATGGTACTGCCGGTTTTTATAACGTTTCATCCTGATTTCGGAGGTTTTCCATGCCGCGTTACCGCTACACAGCCACGGCGCTTTCGGGCAAGACACTGCACGGTGTCACCGAGGCCGCCAGCGCCGAAGCGCTGTACATCACCCTGCGGGAGCAAGACCTGTACATGACCGACGCCAAAGAGGTCGGCACCAATGCCAGCGTCTACCGCCCGCTGAAAACGCCGGAGCTGGCGGAGTTTTGCCGCAGCCTGGGCACACTGCTTTCGGCAGGCGTGCCGCTGGTGCGCGCGTTTCGCATCATGGCGGACGAGCGCGGCCTGAACGCCCGCACCAGGCTGCTGTACAACACCTTATTAAAAGAGCTGCGCAAGGGCGTGCCGCTTTCCGACGCGATGCACCAGTGTGCGCCCGCTTTCCCGGAGCTGCTCATCGCCATGACCCGCAGCGCCGAGGGCACCGGCAGCATCGACGCCAGCTTTTTGCGCATGGGCCGCTACTACGACCGCGAGCACAAGGTCAACCAGCAGGTGGGCAACAGTTTGATGTACCCCATCATCCTGTCGGTCATGATCGTGGGTGTTATCGCTATTTTGATGGGCTTTGTGGTGCCCCAGTTCATGCCCATGTTTGAGCAGATGGACTCTCTGCCGCTGCCCACGGTAATTTTGTTTGCTGTATCGGACTTTGTTTCGGCCAACTGGGTGCTTATCATTTTGGTCGCAGCCTTTTTGGTGGTGGGCGGCCGCATCGCGCTGGCCCAGCCCGCCGTGCGCCGCCAGTGGGACCGCATGCAGCTGCACGCGCCCGTCATCGGCAAGCTGAACCAGAAGATCTGCACGGCCCGCTTCGCCCGCACGCTGTCCAACCTGTATTCCAGCGGTGTTCCCATCGTAGCTACGTTGATTGCCAGCCGCGACGCCGTGGGCAACCGCTGGATCATCAGCCAGTTTGATGAGGTGCTGGACAAGGTCCGCGCCGGCAACAGCCTGTCGGAATCGCTGGCACTGGTGGACGGCTTCGAGCAGTCGATGTCCTCCTCCATCGCCGTGGGCGAGGAGACCGGCAAGCTGGACGAGCTGCTGGCCACCATCAGCGAGACGCTGGACTTTGAGGCGGAGGTCGCCACCAAGCGGCTGGTAACGCTGCTGGAGCCCATCATGATCGTCATCATGGGCCTCATCGTGGCGTTCGTGGTGGTCGCCGTCATCCTGCCCATCTACCAGTCCTACGGCACGATCGGGCAGTCGAGTTCGACGTATTAACGTATACTTATAAAAGCCCCCCTGCGCGCCAGAGGGGGAACAGTGGCTGCGCGCAAGCGCAGACGGAGGGAGAGACAGTTCCACAAGCTGGCGATTCCCCAAATAAAAACGGTATCCTACTAAAGGAGAATGTCTATGCCCGTTTTAACCTCGCTTTATCTTTGCAACCGTACCGTGTATGCGGCGGTGGGCTCACCGACGGCGAATGGGGCCAAAATCACGGCGGCCTGCCAGACCGAACTGCCGGAGGGTTGCCTGATCAACGGCATCATCACCAACGAGGCCGAGCTAACCGCTGCGCTGCAAGGCTTTTTTGCCGCCAACGAGCTGCCTACCCAGCGTGTGGCGCTGGCGGTGGGCGGCAGCCAGTTCAACCACCGGGTGCTGACCCTGCCCCGCATGAGTGAAAAGAAGCGCGCGGCCGTGCTGACGCGGGAGTTTTCCACCGGCGGTGCCGACGTGACTGCCCCGCTGGACGACTACATGCTGCTTTCCACCGACAAAAAGACCAAGGCCGACACGGTGCTGGCCACCCGCGTGGAGAGCGCGGTGATCGAAACTTACATCAACCTGGCCGCAGCCTGCGGGCTGAAGCTGTACAGCATCGACCTGGCGCTGGCCGGGCAGATCAAGCTGGTGCGCGCCACCCCGGAGCTTGCCGGCAAGAGCTTTGTAATGCTGCAATTTGACGGTGATTCGCTGATTGCAGGGCTGTACGAAAAGGGGCAGTACAAATACTCCACCCGCAGCCGGTTGTTCAATCCCCGCGGGACCGAGGCTTCGGGCGCCGAGATCGGGCAGAAGCTTTCCGGTTTGATCCAGTTCCAGACCGCTGCCAAGAGCGAGCACCCCATTAAGGCCGTTTATTTCGGCGGCAGCACCGCCGCTGACTTGGCTGTCTGTACGCCGGCTTGCCGCGGCCTGCAGTTGGAGGTCGCCGCCTACCCGGAGACGGAAAATATCAAGCTGCCGGAAGGCATCCGGCTGGCGGATATTGCTTTAGCGGCCGGCAATTTGATTGGTCGTTGATTTTTTGTTCGCGTTCAGCGGAAGCCGCCACCATGCGGCGGCTTCCTTAATATAACAGCATACTGTTTTTAGGCCTTCCTTTTTGTGACCAAAAAGGAAGCGA
>ERZ773192.2621-NODE-2621-length-14777-cov-5.526695_pt1 | contig 14777 bp, 11 predicted proteins | sample MGYA00581010_ERZ773192 | MGnify/ENA primary metagenome ERZ773192 (study PRJEB29015, sample SAMEA2737741) | human gut metagenome | biome: human gut; feature: human-associated habitat; material: faeces | place: China | collected 2012 ...
TCACTTTCTGTGGGTATTATTGGCATTTACACGGTTCGGTATTCAGACTCAAATACAAAAACAGAAATCCTAACCGAACCGACCGCAGTCCGTTCAGTAATGAGGAAATCGAGGCACTCTGGGTGCAGCGGAACAATCTCTACGTCCAAATCGTACTTATGTTGATATACAGCGGAGTTCGTGTATCGGAACTGCTTGACCTCAAACGTGAGAACGTCCATATTGATGAGCATTACTTCAATGTCGTTGAGAGCAAGACTGAAAACGGAATACGCATAGTTCCCATAGCGGACAAGACCTACTCATTTTTCAGGAAGTGGCATGACGATGGCTGTGAGTATCTGCTGCACACTCCAGAGGGCGCCCATTTTGACTATCGGAACTACTATGATTCCTACTGGACGCCTGTCATGGAACTCATAGGCTGCTCTCACAAGCCGCACGATACTCGCCACACCTGTATTTCCATGCTTACTGAAAAGGAAGTATCTCCCACGATGATAAAGAAAATCGTCGGGCACTCCGGTGCTATGTCGCTGACGGAGAGGGTTTATACTCATGTTAATGTGCAGGAGCTGCTGAGGGCTATAAACAAAATATAGAAACAAAAATAACCGCTGAATTCCAAAACAGCGGTTATTTTACTGATATAAAACGCATTGGCTGACAATGCTGTGGCAGCCACACTCCTAGAAATTACTGCCGTGTTTTTGCTTATAGATTTTATGAGTGTTTTTACAGTCACTTTGGTATGTAATATTTTCTTCATACTATCTCCTCCTCTTTTGTTTTCAGTAATATCTTCTAATATCGTTGATATAAAAGATATTACTAACATCGCAACTAGGAGGTTAACTGTCGGCATTGAAAGTCCTTGCATTGCAAGCCAATGCGTTTTATTACATGATGTATAAGGCACTCATCTTTCGATAAGTGCCTTATACTTTGTTAGTTGCTCGTTAGTTATGTGTTAGTTACGGCTGTGACTTTACTGTGTTTCAAGCAGTCCCACAGCGCCACAAACCGCATAAACAAGCGCTTTGTAAGCTCCCATAAGGGATAAAGATTATCTCTTGGAGAACTGAGGAGCGCGACGTGCAGCCTTGAGACCGTACTTCTTTCTTTCCTTCATTCTCGGGTCACGAGTGAGGAAGCCTGCCTTCTTGAGAACAGGACGGAGCTCGTCAGAGTACTGGAGGAGCGCTCTGGAGAGACCGTGGCGGATAGCGCCTGCCTGACCGGTAACGCCGCCGCCTGCAACGGTAGCAACGATGTCAAACTTCTCGATGGTGTCTGTGAGGGTCAGGGGCTGACGAACGATCAGCTTGAGGGGCTCCAGACCGAAATAGTCGTCGATGGAACGGCCGTTGATTGTGATCGTGCCGCTTCCGGGATATACTCTTACTCTTGCAACAGAGTGCTTTCTTCTGCCGGTGCCATAGTAATAAGGCTTAGAATCGTACATTGTTCAGACCCTCCTTATATTTTGTATTCAACGGGCTTCTGAGCCGCGTTGTTGTGCTCTGCACCTGCGTAGCAGCGCAGTCTGGTGAGAGCCTTTCTGCCGAGTGTGGTGTTGGGCAGCATGCCGTTTACAGCGATGGTCATTGCCTTCTCGGGGTTCTCCTTCATCAGCTTGTCATAGCCGACTTCCTTGAGGTGGCCGATCCAGCCGGTGTGCCATCTGTAAACCTTCTTCTCCAGCTTCTTGCCGGTGAGGACTGCCTTTGCGCAGTTAATGATGATCACATGATCGCCGCAGTCGCAGTGGGGAGCGAATGTCGGCTTGTGCTTGCCTCTCAGAATGTGAGCGGCTGTTGCAGCTACACGGCCCAGGGGCTTGTCTGCTGCGTCGAGAATATACCAGCTGCGCTCAACTTCGGCAGCCTTAGGCATATAAGTTGACATATTTGTTTCCTCCTTATTTAATGATGATCCTGGCATTTCTACACAAATGCCACATGCAACATTTGATATTATACACGTTTTGTTTCGCTTTGTCAAGACTTTTCAGGCGTATATTTCAAATATATTATATTTTCTTTCGGTTTCTCTGCAAATCTCTCTGCTTTTCTCTGTTTCTCTGAATTCGTTTCACTTTTTATCTTGACAACGAATGCAAGAGAAATAATCAGGATACGCAAGAAATAAAGAGAATATCTAGAATATATTGAATTTGACAAAGCGTACTCGGAAACTCCACTATGGGGCTGTTATTTTGTCCTGACCACATATGAATGTTTTTCGCCAGCAACGCTGAGCATCGGCTGAGTCACAGCAGGCACCTGCCCAGGAGCCTCTTTTTCATATGAAGCCTTCCCAGTGTTATACTATAAAAATATAATACCAATCAGGACGGTGGAAGAATCGTCTTAAAAATCAACTTTTTTGATACGTTTTGTAAATGCTGCTCAAAATATGACAAACTGTCGATTTATATAACAAGGCGTTCGTAATATTATTATTAAAATATACGCATTGTATATAACTTATTGCGCTTAATACAAGGCGCTTTTCGCCTGCAATTGACAAAAACGCGATATAGGTGTATAATAAATAAGTGTGCGTTCCTTTAACCACACCCGGACGGTAAAAAATCTGTATAAAATTTTACTGAAATGCTGAAACTTTTTTCAAATTAAGCCTGACTTCTATTATGCAGGCAGTTAAGCGAGGTGAGCAACTGCGTGGGAAATCCAGATTTAGACAGCTATTTTGACGCTGTATACGCCGAAACCTTCAATTCCGTTTCAAAATTTGTGGTTAGCCACGCAGCCCGTTTCCAGGATTCTGAGGATATCATTCAGAATGTCTACACGAGATTCTATAAGAGGATCTCCGAAAAGGGCTTCGCTGATATCGAATCAGCGGAGGCTTTCCTTATTAATATAGCCAAGTTCGAGTGCCGGAGCGTGTTCTCCGGTTTCATGCGCCGCAAGGAACGCGACGTTATCCTCTCGGAGATCGACGAGGAACAGTCCGCCGCCTTTGAGGCTGAGATGTCCAGGGATCAGAAGCTTCTCGAGGACGTCATGGCCGACAAGATCCTTGCGAAGCAGATTTTCGACGATATAATGTCCGGCGACGAGACCGTCGGGAAAATTTTCTACCTGCATTTCGTGTGCGATATGAAGCTTGAGGAGGTTGCGAATCGCCTGGATATGCGGCTTTCCACCGTAAAAACCAAGCTATACCGCACCATTGAAAAGCAAAAGAAGAAATTCGGCATTTAACGCCGCGGAGTATTACCGCCGGTTGATATTACCGGGAGTTTCGATAAATTTCGGCATGCGTGCAGTTCAAACGGTAATATCCGCACGGATTATTACGCAGAGTTACAACAAATTCAGCTAAAATCACATATAATATTACATGAGAAAGGAGGTCTGCCCGTATGAACAAGAACGAATTCTACAAACAGCTTATGAGCGAATATTCGTTCGACGCCGACAAGATACGCGAAAATGCGAAGCGCGGAAAGAATGCGCGGCAGAAGCTCCAGCCCATGTATATCGGCATGACGGCGGCAGCGGCTGCGCTGGTTGTCACGGTGGGTACGCTGGCAGCAGTGAACCTTACGAAGGACAACGGCGTTTCTCTGACCGATTCGGGTCTTGCGACGCTTTCCGCGAACGACCGCGTTATCCACGCGATTGAACAGCTGGAAAAAGAGCGCGGCAGCGAGGAATCCAAGGATTTCCTCGTGAACTTTGCGGCTCCGATGTCCCCGGCTGAGGTTCAGGCGGTTCTGACCGGAGCGGTGGGCGGCTCCATGCCGGTAAAGACGCTATATTTCGCGGACGGCACCAAGACGACTAACACAGACAGCATCGAAAAGGTGTTCACCTCCGGCGCTGCCTGCCAGATAACCGGAGCGGCGGTTTACTGCACAGGCGACACCGCAGCGAAGCTCCAGAGCGACCCCGCAGTATTCCTTGTTGAATCCATGACAGAGAGCGACTACGAGAACGCCGCGCCTGTCAACATCAGCGAGGTAGACACTTCTGAGGTCACACTTCCTGATAATTCCAATGTTGTTGCTCCGCCTGAGAAGCCGGATAACAGCAGCGTTTCAGTAGCGGGAACGTCCGAAGGGCTTGACGGCACGGTAGAGCCGGAGGTCACCGAGGAAATGGACGGCACCAGCGAGTACGGAGAGGACCCCGCCACGGCAGAAGCTGTGACGGAAGAGGAAAGCTCCGAGACGCCGGCGGATACGTCCGTTCCTGAGAATCCTGCGGAGACCGACGTCCCCGGAACCGTCGACACACCGCCGGCTACAGTTCCCTCTTCGGCTACAGTTCCCTCTGAGGTTGAAAATGCTCCGTCCGAGCTGCCCGCTGATAATAAGCTCCCCGAGGGAGTTACGCTCACAGCGAACGGCCAGTCGCTCGACAACACGCTTTATATAGACGCTGACACGGCGTTCTTCCTCACGGAGGATACCTTCTTTGTGAAGAGCAGCAGCGGGGTAGCGCTCTATCGCTATGCCGACGGTGCCGAGACGCTGATATGCTCAGAGAACATTACTGACCCGAAGATCGTTTGGGTCGATGAAAACGGCGGTAAGCTGCTTGTAAGCGGCATGAGCGATTACGATACCCGCGGAAGGATTCTGTGCGTGAACGCTCAGGGCGAATATATCGAGGACCTCCGCACTGAGGACATGGTAATGTCCGGCGTACTTCAGAGTGCAAGCTATAATGCAGACAGCAGGCTCCTTGTACTGAATGTCCGCGAGGACGGCAGATACTACGTCATAACTGCTTCCTGGGACAGCGGAAAGGCTGAATATATCGCGACTCCGTATGATTCCGACAACAAACTGACTGTTGCGGCGGCTTACGGCGGCACGGTCTACTTCGCTGAGAATTCCGGCGGCACCACTAAGCTGTATTCCGTTGACCAGAACGGGAATGCATCTCGTGTCAACGACTTCGGGCAGTTAGTTTCCGTCAGCAGGAACCTTGCGTTTACACACGCAGTATTCACGCCGGATTCCGGTTCGGCGGCGGGTTCCGTTGAGGTGTTCGACCCTGAATCGGGGAAGCTCATTCAGATCTACGGTTCGGGTAACAGCAGCGTAAGCTTCGGCGCTTCCAGACACAGCTACTCCTGCGCGGGAAGTGTTTACACTATCTCCGGCGGCATGGCGGCAAGCTCCGGCGGTCTGAATGTGACCGCGGCAATCGACTACAGAAAGAGCTTTTCGGAGAAGTATGCGGCGTCAACGAATTCTGCCGGATATGTAAGGATCACCGACAGCATCTACACCGCTGCTAACAAGTCTGCGCTGATGACGTTCAGCGATATCACGGAGAATTCATCTGCGGAGCTTCGCAGTGTGGTGAACGGCGCGATCGGCGTCAACAATGTGATAGCTCTCGGCGAGTGCCGTCAGAACGGCATTACAAAGCCGGAAACCCTTGTGGAGTGCATTGAGTACTACTACACAAACAGAGCTGTTTCCGAGCTGATGAAGCGCTGTGGAATAAGCACGCTCGGCGCACTGCATTACTCCGACGGAGGTCTGACCGCTGTAAACACTTCCGATACGGTGCTTGTGATAAGCAGCAATAACGGCGCTTCCGCTTCCGGAATGCTGTATATCCGTGCTGGAAGCTTTGCGGGAAAAACCGCTTACCGCTCCGTGAGCGTAAGTTTCACAAAGTCTGACGGCAGATGGAAGCTCGATTCCGTTATTTAATCAAATAACTCAGAACCGTCCGCGGTTAAACGGGCGGTTCTTTTTTACCCCGGAAAGTGAAAATTTTGAAAAAAGTATTAACATTTCATTAGAAATGTGCTATAATATAATGTGTATCCCTGCTAGAGGGTACACTCCGTACAAGACATGGACAAACCGCGCCGCACGGGCAGCGCAGGGGTGACTAAAGGTATGAACAAAAAGAAGATACGATACATCAAAATCAAGGAGGAACAGCCTAAGAAGCGTTCCTCGAAGAAGTCGCGCAGCCGCGCGGCAAAGAATTTCGGACATGCAATGACCATAGTTGGCACGACATTCTCCGCGATGCTACTGATATTGGTCATCATGGTGTGCATCGTTGCGACGGTGCTTGCCGTGTATGTTCTGGACTTCGCGGATAATTCCTACGACGCGAACCTGAAGGATGTCGAGATGAAGTACACGAGCTTCGTCTACGGCTACGACGAGGATAACGAGCTTGTCGAGATAAAGCGCCTTGCCGCAGAGCAGAACCGCGTCTGGGTCGACTACGAGGACATGCCCAAGTGCCTCATCGACGCTGTCGTAGCTTCCGAGGACAAGCGTTTCTACACGCATAAGGGCGTTGACTGGTACAGAACCGCAGGCGCGTTCTTCTCGAACGGCGACAGCGGCGGCGGTTCTACGATAACCCAGCAGCTTATAAAGAACCTCACCGGCGATAAGGAAGTAAGCTGGGAGCGTAAGCTCCGCGAGATCTTCCGCGCTCTCAGCCTGGAGGAGAAGTACACCAAGATCGATATCCTCGAGAGCTATCTCAATCAGATTTGGTTCAACGGAATGGTCTACGGCGTCGGCGCTGCTTCAGAGTACTACTTCGGCAAGGACGTTTCCGACATCAACATCGGCGAGGCTGCCGTTCTCGCGGGAATGATACGTAACCCCTCCAAGATGTCGCCGTACTATGACCTCGCCCGCAGCAAGCAGCAGCAGAATTACTCGCTGCGCTGCATGTACGAGCAGGGCATGATCACCACGAAGGAATACGAGGATTACCGTCTGAACCGCATTCAGGTGCACTTCGCAAAGCCGGTCTACGGCGATGATTACGGCTACATTGACGAGCGTACGCTCACCGACAGCACGGACGACAGCGATCTCGACGCAGAGGTGCAGGATAAGCCTTATCGCGCATACAAGTGGAACGGCGACTACGAAGTCAGCCAGGACTGGTATGTCGACGCGGCGATCGACCAGGTCATCAACGATTTCGCCGACCTCAAGGGAATCACCTACACATCGGCGAAAAACGAGCTGTACAACGGCGGCTACAAAATCTATATCAATGAAAATATGAAGCTCCAGAAGATACTGGAGGAAAAATACCGCGACCCGTACACGGTGCTTTCATACTACAATGAGAATGCGGCGGAGAAGGATCTGATACAGTCTGCGTTCATTGTTATTGACTACACCGGAACAGTTCAGGCTGTTGTCGGAGGCCTCGGAGAGAAGCCGGGCGACGGTGCGTTCAACCGCGCGACCCAGGCAACGAGATCGCCGGGTTCAACGATGAAGCCGATATCCACTTATTCGCTGGCGGTGCAGAAGAATCTCATCACATATTCTACGCTGATACCCGACGAGGCGATAAACATCGGCACGCATGACGAGCCGCAGATATGGCCGCAGAACTACGGCGAGGTATGGGGCGACGGAACGCTCCGCACTGCGTGGTACGGCGTTCAGCACTCGCTGAATACGCTGGCGGTAAGGGTCGGCAGAATGAACACCACCAAGGCGATGTACACTCAGCTCACGCAGATGCTCGGGTTTACAACTCTGGTGGAGTCGGATATCGCGCTCTCGCCGCTGTGCCTCGGTGCGCTGACTAACGGTGCGAAGCTGGTGGAGGTCGCCGGAGCTTATCAGATCTTCGGAAACGGCGGCGTTTATTACCGTCCGATGTTCTACAGCAAGGTCGAGGACAGCAAGGGCAACGTCATTATGGAACAGGATTTCTATGGAACTCAGGCGATCGACAGCGATTCCGCGTGGGTCACAAACCGTATGATCTACAAGGTGGTAAACGGCGACAGCGGTACAGGTCCGAAGGCGAAGCTTCCGAATGTGGAGGTAATCGGTAAGACTGGTACGTCCAACGCCGGAACCGACCTGCTGTTCATGGGACTTACGCCTGAGTATATCGGCGGACTGTGGATAGGATACGACGACAGCCGCGTTATCGGCGGCGCTGACGGCTGGAAGGCAGTAGCGCAGATCTGGCATGATGTTATGATCGACATTCAGGACACCTCGCAGGTGCTGAACTTTGTTCCGGATCCCTCGGTTGTGGAGCGTCAGTACTGCACGATGACAGGTCTGCTTGCAACGAATAAGTGCAGCTCTACTAATACGGGCTATTACCGTGCAAGCAACCTTCCTGAGTACTGCAACGGCGATCACGGAACTATCAGAAAGCAGATCAAGGCAAATAATCCGCAGTGATTCTGAGATACTAAGCCGTTTCAGACGGTAAAAAAACGGGCAAGCTTCATGCTTGCCCGTTTTTATCATCAGTAGAATAATCAGCCCTGTCCGTAATAAGCGTTGGCTCCGTGCTTTCTGAGATAGTGTTTATCGAGAAGCTCCTGCTGCATTCTTCCGGCGGTCGGAGCTATCGTCAGCGCGTGGTAGTTCATGAACGCGACTTCCTCCAGCACCACGGAATTGTGGACTGCTTCGTGCGCGTCCTTGCCCCAGGTGAACGGACCGTGGCTCTTTACGAGAACCGCCGGAATGCTCATCGGGTCAACTCCGTTGAACGTTTCAATTATAACCTTGCCGGTCTCCTTTTCGTACTCGCCGCGGATCTCCTCCGGGGTCATAGCCCGGGTGCAGGGGATCTCGCCGTAGAAGTAGTCGCCCTGGGTCGTGCCCATCGGCTGGATTCCTACTCCTGCCTGCGCAAATGAAGTCGCCCAGCGGCTGTGGGTGTGTACAACGCCGCCGATGGCCGGGAAAGCGCGGTACAGCTCCAGATGAGTAGGCGTGTCGCTGGAGGGCTTCCACTTGCCCTCTGCGACCTTACCCGTCGCAAGTTCGACTACCACCATGTCCTCGGCGGTCATTCCCTCATAGGGAACGCCGGAGGGCTTTATAACTATCATTCCGCTCTCGCGGTCGATGGCGGAAACATTCCCCCATGTGAACGTTACAAGATTGTATTTCGGAAGCAGAAGATTGGCTTCAAGTACTTCCTGCTTTAATTTCTCTAACATTTACTTTCTCTCCTTACTTTGCCGCAGCGTATTCCGCCGCAAGTCCGCGCTTGTAGTTCTCCATGAATTTTCGGAATCCCTCCGCGCCCTTTTCCTCGGGCTGTAAAGTTGTGGATTCCATGCCGCCGAACACCTCGCCGTCGAGGAACTCCGGCAGGGATTTTCCGCCGCCGCATACGGAGTAAGCCGCCAGCAGAGCCATTCCCCAGGCGCCGCCCTCTCCGGCGGTCTTCATGACGGAAACCGCGCAGCCCAGACCGTCCGCAAGGAACTGCTGAGCAACTCCCTTCGTCTTGAACAGACCGCCATGTCCGGTTATTTTGTCAACGGAAACCTGCTCCTTGTCGAACAGGATATCCATGCCGAGTTTCAGCGCCGCCATCGTGGAGTATACCTCCGCGCGGAACAGGTTCGCGAGGTTAAATTTGCCGTCCGGGGTGCGGAAGTACATCGGTCTGCCGTTCTCAGCGCCCGCGACAGGTTCGCCGGAAAGAAAGTTGTACACAACGGTATCGCCGCAGTCCGGGTCGCCGGTCAGCGCGTGGTAATACAGCATGTCATAAAGCGCAGGCTTTGCGATGGGGTGACCGCTCAGTTCCGCAAATTCGCCGAAAATCTTCACCCATGCGTCCAGCTCGGAGGAGCAGTTGTTGCAGTGAACCATCGCAACCGGAGCGCCGTCCGGGGTGGTCACTACGTCTATCTCCGGGTAGTAACCCTTCAGCGGCTTGTCAAGGACGAGCATTGCAAATATGGAAGTTCCGGCGGACACGTTGCCCGTGCGCGGGAGTACGCTGTTTGTCGCCGCCATTCCGGTGCCTGCGTCCCCCTCCGGCGGGCAGACGGGAACTCCGGGCAGGAGCGTGCCTGTCGGGTCAAGGAACTTTGCGCCCTCGGCGGTCAGCGCGGCTTCCCTTGCGCCTGCGTTGAGCACTCCGGGGAGGACTTCCAGCAGTTTCCCGGAGAATCCCTTATCAGCAAGCAGTTTATCTACCTTCGCGATGTACTCCGCATTGTACCCGATACCGTCAACAGGGAATATTCCGGAGGCTTCGCCAACGCCGACCTGGCGCTTTCCGGTCAGCTGGTAGTGGATAAATCCTGCCAGGGTGTTGATGTGCGCGATATCCTTGACGTGCTCCTCGCCGTTGAGCACCGCCTGGTAGAGGTGCGCAATGCTCCAGCGCTGGGGAATGTTGAATCCGAGAAGTTCCGACAGTTCGGAAGCCGCCGGCTCGGTGATGGTATTTCTCCATGTGCGGAACGGAACCAGCAGGTTGTCGTCCTTATCGAACGCCATGTATCCGTGCATCATGCCGGATATTCCCATTGCGCCGTAGCCCGTGGGAACCACGCCGTATTTGCTCTTGACGTCCTCCGCAAGGCTTGCGTAGCAGTGCTGTAATCCGGTGGTGATGTCGTCGAGAGAATAAGTCCACACGCCGTTTTCGTAGCGGTTCTGCCAGTCGTGGCTTCCGGAAGCGACAGGTGCGAACGTGTCGTCGATGAGAACCGCCTTTATTCTGGTGGAGCCAAATTCTATGCCAAGATAGGTTTTCTTATTCTGTATTTTTTCCTGTATCGTCATACTATCACCTCTTGAGAGCCGCGGCAGCGTCAAGTAATGCAAGCTGCTGCTCAAAGCTGTTTATGTCGGTCTTGTCGTCGATGACCACAAGCTCCGTATTCGTCATCTTTGCAAACAGGCGGATATCATCGACCGTGAGCGCCGTGGAAACTACCGCATGATGAGCGCCGCCGGCGTATATCCACGCAGCCGCTCCGGTTGCGAAATCGGGCTTCAGCTTCCACATCAGCCTTGCGACGGGGAGTTTCGGCATGGGAGCCGGCTGCTTTACAAGCGTGATCTCAGCGCATACAAGGCGGAATCTGTCGCCAAGGTCTATCATGGAAACCGCGATACCCTCGCCGTCAATGCCGTCGAATACAAGGCGCGCCGGGTCAGATTTCCCGCCGATCCCAAGCGGGTGCACCTGAATTTCAGGCTTGTTGGCTGCGAACACCGGGGATACCTCCAGCATATGCGCCGCAAGCTCCAGCTCCTCGCCGGAAGTGAGATCGTAGGTGTAGTCCTCCATGAATCCGGTGGAGCCCTTTCTTCCCTCAGACATCTTGAACAGCACCGCGCCGAGAGCCGCAGTCTTGTAGTCGCCCTCCGGACCGAAGCCCACGCCCTTTGCCATGAGATTCTGCGCCGCGATTCCGGGGAGCTGGTTCAGCCCGTGGAGATCCTGGAACGTATCGGTGAACGCCCCTATCTTTTCCCGTGCAATGAACTTGTCGAGAGCCGCTTCATATTTAGCCTGCTCGCGGACAGCGGCGATGTTGTCCGTCGCCATCGTGTACTTTTCGGTGTATTCAGCCATTTTTGCGTCTATTTCGGATTCGGTAACGCTGTCAGCGATCTCCGCTACGTCGCCGATACCGTAGTAGTTCACGTTCCAGCCGAAGCGTATCTCGCTTTCAACGCGGTCGCCGTCAGTGACTGCGACATCACGCATATTGTTTCCGAGCATTGCTACCCTTAAAGTCCTGCTGAAAGATACTGCGGAAGCCGCATGAGCGAATCTGCGGATCTTCTCTATAACGTCCCCGTGCTGATAGTAGCCTGCAACGACCTCGCGCCTGATTCCGAGCCTTGTGCAGATGAAACCGAACTCTCGGTCGCCGTGCGCGGACTGGTTGAGGTTCATGAAGTCCATGTCGATGCTGTCGTAGGGGAGCTTCTCGTTGAACTGCGTATGCAGGTGGAGCATTGGCTTTTTCAGGGCTTTCAGCGCTCTTATCCACATCTTGGCGGGTGAGAACGTGTGCATCCACATGATAACGCCTATGCACTCCCTGTCGGAGGAGGCGCGCACGCAGATGTCCTCGGCTTCGTCGGCGGTCTTCACCACCGGCTGGAATACTACTTCTGCGATGTCCGAGAGCTTTTCGTTCAGGAAATCAGCCATCTTGGTGCTGTCCCTGGCAGCCTGCGCGAGGGTCTCCTCGCCGTAAAGATCCTGGCTTCCGGTAACAAAGTATATCTTGTTCATAATAATTCTCCTTCACAGAAAAGCCGCACCGAACAAGTATTCAGCGCGGCTTGTGTTTATGCCTTTTTCTTGTTCTTTCTGGAAAGAACAACGCTCTGGATAACAAGGAACAGGCAGATCATTGCCGCAACGGTAATATTCGTCCACCATGCGTCGTCAAGTCCGAGGGAGGAAACGATGTTCTTTATCGTACTCAGCGAGATGACGCCGAACAGCGTTCCTATGATGTTGCCCGAACCGCCGGAGAGCATCGTGCCGCCGATGATGGAGGAAGCGATCGCATTCATCTCGGCTCCGCTTGCATGGGAGGGTGAACCGGAGCCGACATGAAGGAAGTAAACAAAGCCGCCTATACCTGCGAGCACTCCGCACATCAGGTAAGCGAAGAACTTTGTGCGCTTGACGTTGATGCCGAGCATATTTGCGCTCTGGCTGTTGCCGCCGATAGCGTAGAAACCGCGTCCGAGCCTGCCCCACTTGAGGAACACGAACAGTATCGCAACTATCAGCAGCGCGACTACCACGCCTATTTCTATGTACGCCGGAACAAATACGCCATGCTTGTTGGTGGAACCTATTCCGGGGAGTGAAATTCTTGTTTCCTTGAGTGCTTGGAATTCTTCGTTCTCAACGTTGAACTGCGTTGCGTTGACGATGGTGGTCATGCCCTTTGCGAAGAACATTCCCGCCAGCGTTACGATGAACGGCTGTATCTCCAGATACGCTATAAGATAACCCTGAACAAGTCCGAAAGCGGTGCCTATTCCAAGGGCTATGAGAACAGAGGTGACTACATTGCCACCGCCGTAGTCGAGGTTCATTGCGCAGCACATACATACCAGCGCCGTAACAGCGCCGACCGAGATGTCGATACCGCCGGTTATCATTACAAGGCTCATTCCGCAGGAGAGGATTATCAGAGCCGCGTTTTCGTTGAGTATGTTGAAGAAGGTCTGCACCTTCGTGAAGCCGGAGCCGATGAACGCCACTGCGCAGATATACATTACAACGAATATCGCAATGGTGATGACCAGAAGCAGATTAGAGTCAGATAATCTCCGTGAACTGCCGTTGGCGTTTTTCAGAAATTTCATACTAATTCGCCTCCTTGACGGGATTTCTGCGGGAAGCTATCTTCTTGCGGAAAGCTGCGAGCTTGTTTCGTACAGTGGGAGCGCTGAGAACTACCAGGATAATTACTACTACCGCCTTGTATGCGGGGAGCGCGGTAGGAGCTACCTGGAACTTATAAAGAGTTGTCGTCAGGAACTGGATAACATAAGCTCCGAGTATCGAGGACGCCATGTTGAACTTGCCGCCGCTGAGGGCGTTTCCGCCGAGTGCTACCGCAAGGATAGCGTCCATCTCGATGTCCTTTGCAACTACCGAGTAGTTGATGGAGGAGATACGGCTGACCTTGATGAAGCCTGCGACTGCAACGCACAGACCAAGTATGACGTAGGTCATGAACTTGATGCGCGCAGGGTTCAGACCGTTAAGTCTGGAGGATTCGGAGTTTATGCCGACCGCCTGGGTGAAAAGTCCCAGCTTTGTGAACCGGAGCACCAGTGCGATGATTATAATGCATATCGCCGCAATGAATATCGGGGTCGGAAGCGGCAGTCCGGGAATGAAGTTGCCGAACCAGCCGAAGCTCTCATCATTGATGACGGGGAGCTGATTGTTGTTTATCCATGCCGCGATGGAACGTCCTGCTGTGAATAGGATAAGCGTTGCGACCATCGGCTGTATCTTGAAGTAAGCCACCAGGGTGCCGTTGAACGCACCAAGGAGCATTGATACGACAACGCATGCGAGGAATGCAACGATTATCGGCGCATGGAGCGCAGCCGGGCTGACTTCGCCGCCGCAGAGGACTCTCAGAACAACGCTGCCCGCGACCGCGATAGTCGCGCCAACGCTGATATCCTGTCCGCCGGAGGCTGACGTTACCAGCGTCATGCCGATAGCAAGTATCGCAAGCTCCGAAGCGTTGTCGAGTATCGTGATGATGTTGCCCGAAATTACCATATCGCCGGCGCTGTTCGGAGCATATTTGATCGCGAAGAACGAAGGGTCAGCGATCAGGTTGAACAGCACCAGTATCAGCAGCGCTGCCAGCGGAATAAAAATCTGATTCCTGACCGCTCTTTTCAGAAAAGCAAGGAACTTGTTCCCGCCTGTTTTTTCAAGCGTTTTCATGAACCTTTTCACCTCCTGCGATCGTTTCCATTATCTTGGACTGGTTCAGGTCGGAGCCGGTAAGCTCGCCTGCGGTCTTTCTGTCGCGCATTACTATAAGTCTTGAACATACGTTCAGCATTTCGTCTATCTCAGAGGAGATGAACGTTACGCTCTTGCCCTCGGCGGCGAGTTTGAGCACCAGCTTCTGTATCTCGAGCTTGGTGCCGACGTCGATACCTCTTGTGGGTTCGTCGAGGATAAGGTATACGGGGTTCGCAAGAAGCCACCTTGCGAGGATAACTTTCTGCTGATTACCGCCGGAAAGCGACTTTATCGGCGTATCCGGGGAAGCCGTCTTTATTTCCAGCAGCTTTATGTACTCGTCGGCATATTTCGCGGCGTCCGCCTTGGATATCGGCCGGAACATTCCGCGCATTACCTGAAGCGCAAGGATTATGTTATCCTTGACGGACAGGTCGCCGATTATACCATCGTGCTTTCTGTCCTCCGGGAGGTAGCTTATGCCGTGCTTCATTGCATCAAGCGGCTTTCTTATTCTGATTG
>ERZ773192.2624-NODE-2624-length-14770-cov-9.642474_pt1 | contig 14770 bp, 15 predicted proteins | sample MGYA00581010_ERZ773192 | MGnify/ENA primary metagenome ERZ773192 (study PRJEB29015, sample SAMEA2737741) | human gut metagenome | biome: human gut; feature: human-associated habitat; material: faeces | place: China | collected 2012 ...
GCTGCTCCTCGTCGGTCATGGTAGAGCACTCGCCGGTGGTGCCGCAGATGACGATGGCGTCGGTGCCGCGGGCGATCTGATCCTCAACGATGCGGCCCAGCTCATCGAAATTGATGCTGCCGTCCTCATACATCGGGGTGATGATGGCAACACCCGCACCAGTAAAAACAGGATTCTTCATAGCAAAAAACTCCTTTGCAGCGCGTTGAAGTTCAAAAAGCGCGCAGATCAGTCAAAATAGCCCTTGGCTGCCAGCAGCTCAGCCAGCAGCACTGCGCCGCCAGCAGCGCCGCGCAGGGTGTTGTGGCTCATGCAGGCGAACTTGTAATCAAACAGGGTGTCCTCACGCAGACGGCCGATGCAGACGGCCATGCCGTGCTCGGTGTTGCGGTCCAGCTTGGGCTGGGGACGGTCGTTCTCCTCGAAGTAGTGGAGGAACTGCTTGGGTGCGCTGGGCAGGTCCAGCTCCTGTGCGGGGCCGCGGAACTCGGCCCATGCCTTGAGGATCTCTTCCTTGCTGGGCTTCTTATCAAAGCTCACGAAGACAGCGGCGGTGTGACCGTCAGAGACAGGCACACGGAAGCACTGAGCGGTAATGACAGGCTTCTCGGCGTTGACGATGTGGTCGCCCTCGATGTGGCCCCACAGCTTGAGGGGCTCACGCTCACTCTTTTCTTCCTCGCCGCCGATGTAGGGGATGACATTGTCGATGATCTCAGGCATCCGGTCGAAGGTCTTGCCGGCACCGGAAATGGCCTGATAGGTGCAGACCAGAGCCTTGCTGACGCCGAAATCCTTCATCAGGGGGTGCAGGGCAGGGACATAGCTCTGCAGGCTGCAGTTGGACTTGACGGCGATGAAGCCGCGCTTGGTACCCAGGCGCTTGCGCTGAGCGGGGATGATGTCGATGTGGTCGGCGTTGATCTCCGGCACGACCATCGGCACGTCGGGCGTGTGGCGGTGGGCGGAATTATTTGATACGACCGGGCATTCGAGCTTCGCGTATTTCTCTTCCAGCGCCTTGATCTCGTCCTTTTTCATATTGACGGCGCAGAAGACAAAGTCGACCTGCCTCGCGATCTCCTCCGCGTCCGCCTCGGCGTCCATCACGATCATGGATTTGACGCTTTCCGGAATTGGTTCAGCCATATGCCATTTTCCTTCGATCGCCTGCGCATAGGTCTTGCCTGCGCTGTGCGCGCTGGCGGCCAGCACGACCGAGGTGAACCACGGGTGGTTTGCCGTCAGCAGCACGAACCGCTGCCCGACCATGCCCGTTGCGCCAATGATACCAACTCTGAATTTCTCCATGATGAAAGCTCCAATCCTCAAACTCGCCGGAAAGTTCCGGTTGCATATCATTTTGGAATGTAATATAATACATTTGCTTTGTGCAGAAATAAGATGTTCTTGCACGATGGACAAATGTCCGCGAATTCCAGCGGCCTCATCATATCATATTCATTCCTGCCTGTCAATGTGAATCGCGGAAAAAAACGGCGTATTGGAAAGGGCTGTATTTGTTGAAAACACATGATTTTTATTACGATCTGCCGGAGGAGCTGATCGCGCAGACGCCGCTGGAGCGCCGCGACGCGTCCCGGCTCATGACGCTCGACCGGAAAACGGGCGAGGTCACGCACCGGCATTTTTACGACCTGCTTGAGCTTCTGCAGCCAGGAGATTGCCTGGTCATGAACAACTCCCGTGTGCTGCCCGCACGCCTGCTCGGCCATCGGGTGCCGACCGGCGGCGCGGTCGAGGTGCTGCTGCTCAAGGATCAGGGAAACGGCATCTGGGAGTGCCTTACGAAGCCGGGCCGCAAGACGCACACCGGGACAGAGCTGTCCTTCGGAGACGGCGATCTGACGGCGACCGTAGTAGGGGAGAGGGACGACGGCAACAAGCTCGTGCAGTTCCACTATGAGGGGATCTTCCTTGAGGTGCTGGAACGGCTCGGAAAAATGCCTCTGCCGCCGTACATCAAGGAAGAATTGCAGGACGGCGAACGCTACCAGACCGTCTATTCCAAAATCAACGGCTCTGCCGCCGCACCGACAGCCGGTCTGCACTTTACGCAGGAGCTGCTGGACAAGCTCGCCGCCAAGGGCGTTAAGGAAGCGTATATCACGCTGCACGTCGGCCTCGGCACGTTCCGTCCCGTCAAGGCTGCGGAAATCACGGAGCATCATATGCACTCCGAATTCTGCATGATCTCCAGGGAAACCGCGGATATCATCAACGAAACCAAACGCGCAGGCGGGCGGATCGTCTGCGTCGGCACAACTTCCTGCCGGACGCTGGAATCTCTGGCTGACGAAAACGGGTATTTCCATGAAGCCTCCGCATGGACGGATATTTTCATCTATCCCGGCTACAAATTCAAGGCCATGGACGCGCTCATCACAAACTTCCACCTGCCGGAAAGCACGCTCGTCATGCTCGTCTCCGCATTCGCAGACCGTGAAAAGATCCTGAACGCCTACAACATCGCCGTGCAGGAACGCTACCGCTTCTTCTCCTTCGGAGACGCGATGTTCATTGGAGATGTGATGCCTTCCGAGGCCGAAAACGGAGAAAAGCCCGAAAAATAAGGGTTTTCGGGGAAAGCGGCTTAACTGACGAAAAAATCAGGAAAAGCCGCGCGGATAAGCGAAAAGCATCACGCATCGTAAGCTTTGAGGGGATGCGCATAAAAATGAACAACTTTTTTGGTGCATAATGTTGCAGTGATGCTGCATGGACTGCATAAGATGGGGCTGTCCTTGCCACAAAATATGTATAACATATTGACTTCAAGGTACAGCGTGATATAATACACGTAAGGAAATGAATAGGAGTGATTTCAGATGGCGAAAGTATCAACCAGTATTTCCATTGATGCCGACGTGAAAGCGCAGGCTCAAGAGTTGTTCGCAGATTTCGGCCTCGACCTGTCCACTGCGATCAACATCTTCCTGCGGCAGTCGATCCGTGAGAATTGCATTCCGTTTTCTATCCAGCGCGAGGTTCCCAATGCAGACACCATAGCTGCCATGAAGGAAGCTGATGACATGGTGAACCACCCTGAGCGGTACGAAACCTTTCACAGCATGGAAGACCTGAAGAAGGCATTAGAGGAATGAAGTATAACGTGAGGATATCCGCCCGCTTCAGGAAAGATATGAAGCTGGCGCAGAAACGCGGGTACGACCAGCGGCTCATTTTTGAGGTGATCGAGCTGCTTGCCAACGGCATGAAGCTCGACGAGAAGTACAAAGACCACCTCCTGACCGGCGACTACGGCGGGTTCCGCAAGTGTCACATCACACCCGATTGGCTGCTGGTATATCAGTACAGGGAGCAGGAGCTTTTGCTGCTGCTGTCCAGAACCGGGACGCACAGCGACCTGGTTTGAATGATGGAGCAGGCGGCGATGACGTACAAGGGCTTGGAGGAAGAGTTTCAAAAGGCGGTGGACGACTATCTGGCGGTCTGCTCCGAAACAGGGAAGCGGCCCGAAATGCCTAACGCCTGAAAGCACAAGAAAGATTGCAGAGTTGGGCGCGGCGGTCTGGACTGCTGCGCCTTATATCTGCGAAGTATGGAGGAAATGATGAGGGTGTTTTGATGTATATTGCCGATGGCATTGCGTATCCGGATGCCGAATACGGAAAAAGAGTACAAGACTATCTGAGCAGAGGATTTGACCGTAAGACGGCGGAGTATTTTGCAAGCGGAAGAAAACGAATCACGTCGGTGACGGCAAACGATGATTTTTCCCTGCGATTGTGCTTTGACAACGGGGAAGTGCGGCTGCTTGACTGCGAACCACTGCTGGAGGTCGGAACGGTCTTTGCACCGTTTCGGGAGCTGTCCAATTTCAAACGGGTATATCTGGACGAATTCAATTGCGTTTCCTGGGACATCGACCCCAATGTAGACAGCAATGAGGTTTGGTCAAATAAGGTCGATCTCTGCCCGGATAGCTGCTATATACAGAGCGTTCCCATTGAAGAAATTTAAGGCTGGAACACACCAAGTTTGCGCAGAGAACAACAGACCACAGTTGTTCTATAGAAATCTTCGACAAATTCGAATGCACTTGCGTACTTGGCCGTAGGGGCCGATGCCCACATCGGCCCGTTGGGAAGTATCGAATTCGCCGCAGATTTTTGTAAAAACGGTGCAAACTGCCGGGCCAATGTGGGCATCGGCCTCACAAAGGCTCCCCTCGGACTCAAGGGGATCTGGCACGAAAGGTCTGAGGGGATTTGAATGCTGCAAATTTACAAATTATAGATTATTCTAAACCTTGTGTTTGAATTAGTTCGATTAGAACAGGAGAAGTGATAGGATGAAACCAAAACGGATTGTAAGTCTATTTCTAACGGTCGTTCTTTTGCTGTCACTTGCAATTCCACTGCAGGCTGCAAGCTCCGGCCTGTCGAATTTCAAGAAACAGACAGAATATACGGGGTTCTCTGATGTGCCTGAAACAGCGTGGTATGCGGAAAGCGTGAAGACTGTTTGCGAATATGGGCTGATGAACGGCAAAACAGTGTCAACGTTTTCACCGTCTGGAAACATGACCATTGCGGAAGCTATCGCGATTGGTTGCCGGCTTCATGATATTTATAGTGGCGGTGCTGGTTCGTTCAAGCAATCATCACCGTGGTATCAGGTCTATGCTGATTTCTGGGCTACATTTGCGTCGTTCCCCCACTATTTCAGTGGGAAGGGATCTTTGTTCTGGACGAGTAACGTAACCAGAGAGATTTTTGCTTTCATTATGGATGAAGCACTTCCGGAAGAAGCATATAAGAACATCAATCATATTGCTCCTGGAATACTTCCTGACATTGATCTGTGTTCTGACCATTGGGGCTCAATTTACACCCTGTATAATGCTGGCGTCCTAACCGGAACTAACGATAAGGGATATGACGGTGTCTACTTCCCGGACAAAACCATAACGCGGGCAGAGGCAAGTACAATTCTTTCGAGAATCATCATACCAGAACTCAGGCAGAAAGATGTTCTTGACCTCCCGACGATAAATCTGTTTCTTGTAGATGGCTCACGCGAAGCGTCTAGTTCCACTACTGTTACGGTAGGGCAGATTACATGGGTCTGTGCCTGCGTATCTGAAGCTGCACAATCTGGACAGGTTAAGTGGTCATCCGAAAACCCGGAAATCGCAAAAGTTGAGGCTGATACTGCACCGGGCGACTTGCCAAATTTCAAAATGGCAAAAATATATGGAATATCGCCAGGAACAGTTTTGATATATGCGGAAAATAGCCTTGGCGATCAACTTCTATTTGATGTCGAAGTCCTACCAGACAAAAATAGCCAGTCCAATTCGAATGGTGTTAAATCAAGTAAAGCTGATTCAAGCTGCGTGAATAACGAAGATAACACCACCAGCGCAACGACACCGTCTGCAAATTGCAGCTATATCATCAACACCAACACTGGAAAATTCCATTATACATGGTGCACGAGCGTCAGCAAAATGTCTGAGAAGAACAAGTGGTATTACACCGGCACACGCGACAGTATAGTTGCGATGGGCTATGACCCGTGTAAGAACTGTAACCCGTAAATTTGTCGCCCGCCGTCTGCGGGAATATATCTGCAATTCAGAAATTCAGAAACTTGCGCCATTTATTGAAGCGGCAAATAAAATTTCGAGGTAACTATGTTTAAAGTATTGAAAACAGAGGGTGCTGCCCGCAGAGGGGAGTTTTCCTGCCCGCATGGGACAGTTCAAACTCCGGTTTTTATGAACGTCGGTACACAGGCTGCCATCAAGGGTGCGCTCTCGGCCGCAGATTTAGAAAAAATCGGAACCCAGATCGAACTTTCCAATACCTATCATCTGCATCTGCGGCCCGGAGACGAGGTCGTGCGCGATATGGGCGGCTTGCACAAATTCATGACGTGGGACGGCCCGATCCTGACGGATTCCGGCGGATTTCAGGTCTTTTCCCTGGCCGGACTCCGAAAGATCAAGGAGGAGGGCGTGACGTTCGCGTCCCATCTTGACGGCCACAGGATCTTCATGGGACCGGAGGAGAGTATGCGCATCCAGTCGAACCTCGGCTCCGATATTGCCATGGCGTTTGACGAGTGCGTGGAAAACCCCGCAAAATACCAGTATGCCAAGGCGTCCTGCGAGCGCACGGCGCGCTGGCTTGCCCGGTGCAAGGAGGCGCTTGCCCGATATAACGCTGAGCCGGGCGCTGTCAATCCCGGTCAGCAGCTCTGGGGGATCAATCAGGGCGCGACGTTCAAGGATCTGCGCATCTGGCACATGAAGGAGATCGCCAAGCTCGACCTGCCGGGCTACGCCATCGGCGGTCTGGCCGTCGGCGAACCGACTGAGGTCATGTATGAGATCATTGAGGCGGTCGAGCCGTATATGCCAAAAGACAGGCCGCGCTATCTGATGGGCGTCGGCACGCCGTCGAACATCATTGAATCCGTCGCACGCGGCGTGGACTTCTTCGACTGCGTCATGCCGGCCAGAAATGCGCGGCACGCCAAGCTTTTTACATGGCAGGGGAGCATCAACCTCAAAAACGCGAAGTACACGCGTGACGACGGCCCCATTGATCCGCAGTGCGTCTGCCCGGTCTGCAGGCGCTATTCCCGCGCGTATCTCCATCACCTGTTCAAAGCGGAGGAGATGCTCGCCATGCGCCTGTCCGTCATGCACAATCTGTATTTCTATAATACGCTGACCCGGCGTATCCGCGACAGCCTTGACACCGGGACCTTCGGCGATTTCCGCGCGGAGTACTCGCAAAAGTTGGCGGAAAAAATATAAAACGGAAATTTATTCAGAAATCCTGTCGCGCCGACTTGAAATGTTGCCGCAGACACGATATAATAAACGAAATTCAAATATGGAGGAAAGACCATGTACCTTTTCTTAACCGCAGCGGATTCCACCGGTGCAGCAGGCGGCGGCGCGTCCATGATCCTCATGTTCGTCGTGCTGATCGCAGTGTTCTACTTCTTTATGATCCGCCCGGAAAACAAACGCAAAAAAGAAGCGCAGCAGATGCGTGACTCGCTGAAGGTCGGCGACAATATCACGACCATCGGCGGCATCATCGGCGATATCGTCTCGATCAAGGACAACTCCATCGTCATCGAAACGACCACCGACCGCGTCCGCGTTGAGTTTGCAAAGTTTGCTGTTTCCACCAACAACACGGCGGAAAAGGAAGCTGCCAAGCAGAAGGCCGCAGCTCTGGCTGCCCGCAAGGAGCAGAAGGAAAAAGAGAAGAAGGCCAAGAAGGATAAATAATTGTCTGACCCCGTACAAGGCGGCAGAAATGAAGTGTCCCCCAAAAGTTAGACAAAATTATGAACACAACCTGTTCAAGCAGCCGAAAGGGCCTGCTGCCTGCGGATCGCAGACGGCAGGCCCTTCAGCTTTGCCTTGATCCTGCGGTTGCTGCCGTGCTCCGAAGAAGCGCCCGATCACAGTCCTCTTGCACTCTGGCGTATGGCGCCGATTGACAGCTCCTTTTGGCATTGAAAAACACCCCATTTCTTAGTACCAAGTATGTTATCATACTTGCCTAACAAATGGGGTGCTGTTCATATGCCGTGCGCACAGGGCGCCGTTCTGCATGATTGTCAGTGCAGCGCTTCATGCTCCTTTTGCAGCTCCTCGCGCAGCTCAAGCACGTTCCAGCCCTTATTTTCGTCCGTCAGGACGGCTTTCAGTGCAACGGGCGGGAGCTTTGCTGCGCGTATGGCCTGCAAAAACAGGTTCAGCTGCGCATCTGAAAAATGCGCGAAGACGAGCAGCTCACCGGGGAAATCCTCACCGTCATAAAAGCTCTCAAAGCTGTCGAGATCGCCCGTCAGGGCGCCGACGGCGTTCAGGTACTCCCATTTTTCCACGACGCGCACCTTCGCGCCCAGCCGCATCGCGGCCATGCGCAGCTTTGCAAGCTTTTTGGCAGGGAAGTGGACAGCCAGGATCACGGGCATCATGCGCGCACCTCCTGCTTGTCCTCCCGCAGGAAGCCCGCCCACATCAGAAGCCCGGCCAGCGACCAGAAATAGGCCATCATGTACGGCTCTTCAAAGATGTTTTCAAATCCGCAATGAACGAAAACGCCGCACAGTCCGGCAAAAATCCCCGCGCACAGCGGGAACAGCCGGGACAGGGCCTGTTTTTTCTGCTGCGCCGTGCGGTAGAGCGCGCGGCAGCCGTTTGCAAGGAAGCTGATGACAGTGATCAGGAACGCGGCGAGGCCCGTATAGCCCATCTCGATCATGAGCTTGAGATAGTAATTATCGACGTAGAAATACTCCTGATGGTCAATGACCTGATTCTGCATGGCGACGGCTCCGCCGAACATTCCGAGGCCAACGCCGGCCGCTTTTCCGCGCTGCTCCAGAAGCGTCATCGCGACGAGCTTGCGGCCCGCGCGGCCGCCGGAGGTGTTGGCCTCCGCGAAATCAGACGTGAACAGGAAGCCGATGCGGCTGCGCACAAACGGCAGCGTGCACGCGACGCACCCCGCCGCAAGCAGCAGCACCAGCAGCCGCCGGTCGACCAGCAGCACGAAGATCACAATGGCAAGTGCCAGCGCCATCCATGCCCCGCGCGACATCGTAAACAGGCAGCCGAGGCACATACAGAACGCGCAGACCCACGCAAGCACCTGCAATTTGCGGTTCTTCGTGTAATAGGCGAGTCCTGCCGCCATCGGTGCAAACATCGTCATGAAATCGCCCATGATATTGGGGCTTCCGAAGATCGAGTAAACACGCGTGCGCACAGAGGATTCCGAGTGCGTCATCCAGCTGGACGGGATGGGAACAGCGGCGATATACTGATAAATTCCGTGCAGCGCAATGACCGCCGCCAGAATGACCAGCGCCAGATATATCCGCATGAAATCCCGGTCGTTGTGCACCAGCCGCGTAATGAGGAAGAACCAGAGCATATACTGCACAGTCGCGCGGAAGCCGGAGATCTGGATGGAGTAATATGGCGTAACGACGTTCATGAGAACGAAGCAGACCGTAATAAACAGGCAGACCGGCAGATCGAGCGGATTGCAGCCCGTTTTGAGCGGCGTTTCGCGCCCAAGACGCTCATAGACCACATAGCCAAGCGACAGCAGCATCAGACACTCATCCCAGCACGACGACAGGACCGGCACGGCCAGAAGATCGCGCAGCACGTAGTCGATCACGACATACATGGAAAGCGCAAATAAGATCACGCCATGCAGTCCGTCAGAGAACAGCCACGAAAACAGACGGCTGTTCTGGCCGCAGCGAACGAAAAAGCGCCAGATGCGGCAAAGCAGCGAGTGATCCAGGCAGTCCTTCAGCCCGTGCCGCGCGGCAAGGCGGGCGTTCAGCCGTTCAAAGCGCTTCGCCGCACGGCTTTCACGCGTCGGCGCGTCAGCGCTCGCCAGCCGACGGATGCACCACGCGCGCGTCCGGCTCGAGCGCCACGTGCGGCCCAGAAAGGTCAGGACCTTGCTCGAATGCGCCAGCGCCGAAAACCAGCCGCCGATGGCAAGCAGCACCCGCCACAGAAGGCTCGAAGCCAGCATTTCAGCCATCGGTGACCTCCAGCGCGGAGATCAGACCCGTCAGCTCAAATTCGCTCGTCTTGAGGATGTATTCATAGCCGACGCGGATCTCCTGCGGCCCGACCTTGTAGACATTGCCGGTAAACGATGCGCTTGCCTCGACAGTGATATACAGGCGCAGGTGGCCGTTTTCACCGGCGTAGTCCTCAGTCTGCACATCGGTGATGGACGCAGCGATGACCTTGGAGTCGTTGACAAGGGATTTGCCGATCTGCGTCTCGGCGAAGTGCGCGATATCAGCGGGAACATCCTCAAATTCTACGGTATAAACAGCCTTTTTCTCTGTACCGGCCACAGCGGCTGCGGCTCTGCTGCCGCCGAGCTTCCAAATGACCGCCGCCAGAACTGCAACGATCAGCAGCACGACCAGCAGGTCGATCAGATTGATCTTGCCGAACAGACGGCCTTTTTCATCGATCAGTTTCATGTAGTACCTCCCAAAGAGTTTGCAGTTGATTTGCCTCATGGAATCAGATATAATATCAGGAGACATTCCTGCCTATTTTACTGTATCTTGCCGCAAGAAACAAGTGGCAATTCAAAAATGAGGGTTCCGATATGAAGGTATTGCATTTGATCTCCGGCGGTGACGTCGGCGGCGCAAAAACGCACGTGCTGTCGCTGCTGCACGGTCTTGGGAAAACGGAACAGGTGCGGCTCGTCTGCTTCCGCGAGGGAGAGTTTGCCGAAGACGCGCGGAAGCTCGGCATCGATACGGTCGTCATGGAAGCGTCCGTACAGACGGCCATTGGCCGTCTTGCGCAGATGATCCGCGCCGAGGGCTTTCAGATCGTCCACTGCCACGGCGCGCGCGCGAACCTGACCGGCGCTGTCCTGCGCCGGAAAATTCAGGTGCCGATTGTCACGACCGTCCATTCCGACTACCGGCTCGACTATCTGGGCAGACCCCTGCACCGGCTGACCTACGGCACGATCAACACCGTTGCGCTGCGTATGTTTGACTATCACATCGGCGTATCCGACGCCATGGCGCAGCTGCTTATTTCACGCGGCTTTGACCCGCAGACGATGTTTGCGATCTATAATGGCATTGATTTTTCTCCCGTTGTGCCGAAGCTGGACAGGCAGGCCTATCTGCGCTCTGTCGGCATGGAGACGGCGGAGGATACCGTCGTGTTCGGCATCGCCGCCCGCCTTGATCCGGTCAAGGATGTGGGGACGCTCATCCGCGGCTTCTCCATCGCCGTAAAGACCCACCCCAATATCCGCCTGCTCATCGCGGGCGACGGCGAGCAGCGACAGACGCTGGAAAAGCTGGCCGCCGACACCTGCCCGCCCGGCAGCGTCGTGTTTGCGGGCTGGGTCACGGATATGGACAGCTTTTATCATGCGCTGGACGTTAATACACTGACGTCTCTTTCTGAGACGTTCCCGTATGCCATCACAGAGGGTGCGCATATGCGCTGCGCGACGATCGCGTCGAATGTCGGCGGCATCCCGTATATCATCGAGCATGGCGTGACCGGCCTCCTGTTTGAGCCGCAGAACGCCGAAGCGCTCGGCGGCTGCATGGCCCGGCTGGCTGAATCTGCGGCCATGCGCGCGCAGCTCGGCGAAAATCTGTATGAAAAGGCCTCGCGCGAGTTTTCCATCAGTGCGACCGTCGGCAAGCAGATCGAAATTTACCAGACCATCCTGCGCCGCACGGCCATGCCGAGGAAAAAGAAATATGGCGTATTGATCTGCGGCGCCTACGGCAAGGGAAACGCGGGCGACGACGCGATCTTAAAGGCGATCCTTGCCCAGATGAAGGCCATCGACCGCGATATGCCGGTCTACGTCATGTCGCACGATCCTGCCGAGACGCGCCTGCGGTACCACGTCGGCTCCGTACACGTATTCGACCCCTTCCGCTTCTGGCCGCTTATGCGCAGATGCAGGCTGTTTATCTCCGGCGGCGGGAGCCTCATTCAAAACGAAACGAGCACGCGATCCTTAAATTATTACCTCACGACCATCCGCATGGCGCATACCGCAGGCTGCCGCGTCATGATGTACGGCTGCGGCATCGGCCCTGTCAGCGGAGAGGGCAGCCGCCGCCATACCGCGCGCATTCTCAACCGCTGCGTGGATAAAATCACGCTACGCGAGGATCTTTCCCGGAAGGAGCTTTCCGACATGGGCGTGATGCAGCCGGATATCTCCGTCACGGCAGACCCGGCGCTGCTGCTGCAGCCCGCGACCACCGGTGCAGTAGACAGCTATTTCCTGAGCAATGACCTCGACCCGAACGGAAGCTATGCCATGTTCGTTCTGCGCCCGTGGAAAAATCTTTCCGGGCATTTGCAGGCAATTGTAGATGCTGCAATTTATGTCAACCAAAAGCACGGCCTGACGCCGGTTTTCGTCGCTCTTGAGCCGACGCGTGACCTTGAGATTAACCGGCAGGCCGCCGGAATGCTGTCGTGCCGGTCATTCGTGCTGCCCGCCCCGCGCGACGAGCAGCTGACCATCGGCATGATGCAGAAAATGCGCGTGATCGTCTCCATGCGGCTGCACGCGTTGATCTTTGCCTCGTCTGTCGGCGCGCCGCTGGCCGCGATCTCGTATGACCCGAAGGTCACCGGCTTCATGGCCTATCTCGGCCAGAAGCACTGCATGGAGCTGGACGACGTGACGAAGGACAGTCTGTGCGCCCTGATCGACGACGCCATGCAGACGGCACAGCCGTATTCGACCGACCGCCTGCGCCGCCTTGCGGCAGAAAATGAAGAAGCGGCGCGCAAGCTGCTGGAGGAGACCATATGAGAAAAATCGTTTGCCTTGCCACCTCCCCGTGGTACCCCATCCCGACGCGCAAGCAGCAGGTCATGAGCCGCATCCCGGACGCAGAAATTCTCTATTTTGACCCGTCTATCACCTATATCGCACCTATGAAGGACAAGGCTGCACAGCCGGGACTGACGAATTATAAAAAGGATGGCGCCCACCCGCAGGAGAATATTACGGTTTATGCGCTGCCGCCAGTTCTGCCATTCTTTTATAAGTTCCGCTGGATAAACAGGCTGAACCAGCGGAAAATTGCCCGCTTCGTCCGCGAAAAAATGCGGGAGCACGGATTTGAGGACGCTGTTTTGTGGGTCTATTCGCCCGTCACAGCCGATCTTGTCGATCTGGTCCCGCATAAGGCGCTGGTCTACGACTGCGTCGACCGGCATTCGGCCTACGGCGGACTCATGGACCCGGCGCTCGTCGACGCGATGGAGCTGGAGCTTGCGAAAAAAGCGGATCACGTCTTTGCCACCGCTGACGCGCTGGCTGACCGCCTGCGCACCGTGCAGCCGAAGACGGATATGATCCCGAACGGTGCAAATTTTGAGCGCTTCGTGCAGGCCGCACAGCCGCAGCCGCTCCCGGACGATATGCAGGGCATTCCGCACCCGATTTTCGGCTTCGTCGGCGCGCTGCAAAGCTGCATTGAGTATGGCTATCTCGAAGCCGCAGCAAAGGCTCGTCCGGACTGGAGTTTTGTCCTGATCGGCAAGGAAAAGCCCGGTGTCGACCTGTCTGCACTCCACGCCATGCCGAACGTGCATTTCCTCGGCCTCAAGCCGAACGAGCAGCTGCCGCAGTATCTGGCGCACTTTGATGCCTGCCTGAACCTGTTTGCGAAAAGCGATCTCAGCAAGGACGTGAGCCCGCTGAAATTCTATGAATATCTGGCCACGGGCCGCCCCATCGTCTCGACGAAGCAGCCGGATCAGATCCTCCAATATGCGCCGCTCATCGAGATCGCCGACAGCCAGGAGGAATTCATCTCCGCCTGCGAAAAATCGTGCTCTGATACCGCGCCGGAGCAAATCGATGCCCGCATTGAGGCAGGCCGCGCCTGTTCTTGGGATAGCCGTGTCGCGCAGATGTGCGGCATTCTGGAAGGGCAGGGGATTTTATGAAGAAAAAATTGCTTATCACCGGCTTTGACCCGTTCGGCGGAGAACAGGTCAACCCCGCATTCGAGGCCGTGCGGCTGCTGCCGGATGAAATCGCGGGACTTGAATTATGTAAACTAGAAATCCCAACTGAGTTTATCAAAAGCGGCGTGATCCTGAAAGACGCGCTTCGCGCGGTGCATCCCAACGCAGTCCTTTGCGTGGGACAGGCCGGGGGTCGCACAGCCGTCACGCCGGAACGCGTAGCGATCAACCTGATGGACGCCCGCATTCCGGACAACGCCGGGTATCAGCCGATCGATACGCCCGTCGTGCCGGATGGCCCCGCCGCGTTTTTTTCCACGCTGCCCGTCAAGGCAATAGCAGCCCGGATACAAAGCGACGGTCTGCCCGCTGCGGTATCCAATACCGCTGGTACATACGTGTGCAACAGCCTTCTGTATACGCTGCTGCATACGGCGGCGCTCGAATATCCCGGCCTGCGCGGCGGCTTTCTCCATGTGCCCTATGCCGCGGAGCAGCTTTCCGGCAAACCGGTCGGCACCTTCGCCATGCCCCTGCCCGATATCGCTCGCGCCTTGACCCGCGCCGTCGAGGCGATTTCCGAAAACCTGTAAGAATAACAAAATGACCACCGGCTGTATGCGCTTACGCATATGGCCGGTGGTTTTCTTTATACAATAAAAAACAAAATCGCAACCCAGCGATAGCGGTTGCGATTTTGAACGAAGAAAGACCTTTGCTGTCGAGGTGGACGCGCTTGCACGGTCACCTGACATCCAAAGGTCATTTCTGAGTGGCACCCCAGAGACGATTCGAACGTCCGACCCTTCGCTTAGGAGTAGACCCGATACGACATCGGGAAGTGGCATCTAATGCTTAAAAATGCTTGGAAATACAAGGTTTTTCAGCATTTCAAATCCCATCTGATACTACGCTGTGATAGCTAATTCAGAGGGATTTTACACCGTCCGATTGGCTCGAAATTAGCAAGTCTTTCGATTTTTGGTGGACGTTGCAAGTGCAAGTAAATGTCACTATGTAACTTCTCGTGATGCGAAATGATAGGAAATCCTATTCATTCTCGTGTGAGGGTGCGGGTGTCCTTAGACACAGATTTCAGTCTGTTTTATATATCATTTCAAAATGAATTTTTCAACCAGAATTATTAAGAATTTCAAAGGTTTTTCAGACTCAATGATTCTATGTAATTTAGACCCGCCGAAGCAGGTCTTTTTT
>ERZ773192.2632-NODE-2632-length-14741-cov-14.127945_pt1 | contig 14741 bp, 9 predicted proteins | sample MGYA00581010_ERZ773192 | MGnify/ENA primary metagenome ERZ773192 (study PRJEB29015, sample SAMEA2737741) | human gut metagenome | biome: human gut; feature: human-associated habitat; material: faeces | place: China | collected 2012 ...
TGAACGGCTGCTCGTCGAGCAGCATCTCGCAGAAGACGATCTTGCGGTGGCGGGTTGCCGTGATGTCCGTGACCTGCGCGGAGTAGTCGTAGGCGGACATGACGCGCGCCGTGCCGAAGCGCCGGCACATATTCGGCGAGTAGAAATTATAGATCGTGCACAGGGCGTGGTAACGCTCCTCGGGCGTGACGGTGGATGTGCCGTCCTTGTTGCCCTCGGCGCGCTTGATCATAACGTTGGCGTCATTCTGCTTGTAGCTCATGGCCTCATTGTAGCGGTTCTGGTTGATATACATGGGCGACTGCTTGTAGGTCGCGCAGCACACGGCGAGGATGAGCACCAGCACGGCGATGTAGCGCTTGGAGGTGCGCGCCTTGCCGGTCAGCACCAGCACGATCGGCACGCCGAGCGCGACGACGGCGATCGAGAAAAACGCCAGACGCGTTCCCATGAGATAGAGCTGACCGAGCGCCGCAACGCTCGTGAGCGTGAAGAGCAGAAACTGCCTGCGGCGGTAGCAGAGCAGGATGACGATGGGCGCAAGTATGCTCATGATCGCGCTCTGCGCGTTGCCGAACGAGTACCAGCCGAGGATGCCCACGTTGGTGGACTGATAGGTCGCCGAGGAGGTGTGCGTGAGCACGCTCACGATGACGGAGGCCGTGATGATCCAGAAATCGAGCAGCAGGCCGGTCTCAAACGCGCGGCCGCACTTGTCGTTCGCCCGCAGGAACGAGATGAAGCACAGCACGAACAGCGGCATCTGCACGACGCGCACGAAGTTGGTCAGGTCGTAGACGATGCGCTGGTAGCCGACGATGAAGCAGGAGATGCAGTGCCCGATGAGCAGCACGGCACAGGCGGCGACGGCGATGCCGTAGACCTTCTTGCGCGCGGAGGTGAAAAATCCGAGCAGGCACACGACGGCAAACACGGCAAAGCGCAGCAGCAGCGTGATGGTGTTGCTCATGCCGAGCCGGTCCGTCCAGAAGGACAGGATGTCCATCAGCGGCTGGATCGCCATGAGGACGATGACAAACGTGGGCAGATGGCGCGCAAGTGCGCCGGAGACGTGGGTTTCTTGACTCATGAATGTGTTACTCCTTTGTTTGGGTGGCGTCGGAAGGAACCGGCCAGAAGACGCGCAGGATCAGCAGGATCAGTATGCCGAGCACAAGCCCGAGCGCGAGGCCGATGCCGGTGCGCAGCAGCGAAACGAGAAAGTGCGCGCGAATGTGGCAGAAGGTGTTGGCGACGGAGGCAAATCCGATCGCACCGAAAACGCCGAACAGCCACGCGGTCAGGCGGCTGCGGTGCGCGGCGCAGCAATAGGCCGCGGCGATGGCGGGGTAGGCGATGAGAAATTCCTTTGTGCGCGGCCGGAACAGCAGTACACGCTCCAGCCAGTTGCGCGCGCGCTGCTCACCGACGGAGACGGACAGCATCCCGTCGCCGGTGCGCAGGATGTAGACCGTGCCGACGGCGGCGAGGATCACCAGCAGGCACAGCAGCTTTCGCCGCCAGTGGCGGCTGTTTTCCTGCCGCAGCGTCTGCAGGTCATCGCGCACAGAGCAGCCGCGCGTGTGCAGCAGCGCCATAGCCAGAAGCACCATGCCGCCGGCGTATACGGTCAGCTGACTGAGCTTCACACCGCGAAACAGCCGCAGCACGAGCAGATATTCCGAACCGCTGAGGATCGCGCCGATGTAGCAGCAGCCCCAGAACGTGATGGCTGTGCCGAGCGCCGTCGTGCCGATGTAGCGGCCGATGCCCGGACGCGTCTGCACGCTTTCGCGCAGCATGGCTGCAAGCACTGCGACGGCCAGACAAGGGAACACGATGGCAGCCAGCAGCGCAAGCGCCGTGCTCTGCAGGGTGGGCGCAAGCAGCGCGCCGCCCACGCTCTCCGCGCAGCCGAGCGCGAACAGCAGCACGCGCAGCCAGCGCGCACGCAGGGACACGAAAACGCCCAGCAGCACGATCGCTGCGGCGAACACGCCGATGCCGCACAGCATCAGCAGCACGGGGCTGACCGTTTTGGCCGGGATGCCGGTGATGCCGCCGTAGGAATAGCCGGCCGGCGCGATCCGCTGCGCCAGATCCTGCAGCAGCTGCGTGTACACCTCCGGCTGCGCGACGGTCTCGCCCGCGGCGTCCGTCAGCGGTGTGAGCCACAGCACGGTCATGCCGCGATCCACGACGGCGCGGTAGAGCATATTGACGATCTCCTCCGCGCCGCTGTAGCCAAGCGTCTGGTAGCGCGCACGGAACGTCTGGTTGAGCCAGAAGCCCTTGACCATGCTGCCGGTGTACCCGTCGAGCGAGTACCCATCCGGAAGGACACAGCCGGTCTGGTTCCTGTCTTCAATGAGCACGAGCGTGCTGCCGCTTTCGCGCAGCGCGTCGAGCACCTGCGCCTGCGCCAGCGGCTCCGTGTCGGTGTCGACGCCGGTCTGTCCGGCGGCAAGCGTGTCATACCGCGCGGCAAAGAAATATGTGCCGCCCTGTGCAAGGCCGCCGGCCTGCGCCGTGCCCAGCCCCGCATCCTGCGCGGCGCGCATGATGTCCGGATCGGCAAGCTCTGCCGGTGTGACCAGCAGCTCACGCGCGCCGGCATCCGCCAGCTGCGTCAGCCAGTCCTGCACCGGGATGCCGGATGCGTCCGAGAGCGCACAGACGTCCTCGTAGCTGACGACCACGTCGACCTGCCGCTGCGTCTGCTCAACACCGATTCGGGCGCCGAGCAGCCAGAAGGCCGATAGCGTGCACAGCGCTGCCACGATCAAAAATAGACGGTAAGAGTGGAGAAATTGTTTCATAATCACGCACGCTTTCTAAATTTTTGCACGATCGTCTGCAGTGCTTCCCGCTCGTGCAGCAGCCAGCAGATACCGGCGTACAGCCCGATGCCGACAAGGCCGAGCGCGCAGAATTCCAGCAGGGTCAGGAGCTTGCTCAGCTCCGGGCGGTACAGCAGCGTCTCACAGCCCCACATCGCCGCGCCGGTCAGCACGGCGGCAGCGAGGTTTTTGAGCAGCTTGCCGGTGCGCAGACTGCCGCGCGTGTCGCGGAAGAAGCAGACGAGCGCAATGACACCGCCGACGGTCAGCGACACGGCGGTCGTCCGCGCGATCAGACCGCAGCTCTGACCGCTCCGGAACACGAGGTTGAGCGCAATGTTCAGCGCCAGCACCACGGCATTGATGAGCAGCGGCGTCAGCGTCTTGTGCATGGTGTAGTATGCCTTGTTGATCAGGTCCAGCACGCAGAAGCCCGCCATGCCCAGTGCGTACATGGCAAACACGCTGCTGGTCATCTGCGTGGAGACAGTGTTGAAGTTGCCGCTCTCAAACAGGACGTGGATGATCGGCACGGCAAAGGCGGAAAACAGCGCCGAGAACGGCAGGATAACAAACAGCGTGTTTTCTACCGTGCCGCCGACATAGCGCTTGTACTCCTGCGCATTTACCTGCGAATAGGTCAGATTGTATTTCGGGAACAGCACAACGCTGATGCTGTAGATAAGCGTCGTTGCGACCGGCGTGAAGAGCTTGTCCGCGTAGTACACGGCGCTCACGGCGCCGCTGCCGAATGCAGACACGGTGTTGGAGTCTGCCAGATAGCACAGCAGGAAGATGGACGTGGTGAACACCGTCACGACCGTTGTGCGGGCGAAGAGCTTGAGATCGGGATCACGGAAGTGCAGCCCGGGGATGAGCCGGAATTTTTCGCGCACGATACACGGGATCGTCATGGCAAACTGCAGCAGCCACGCAAAGCAGATGACCAGCACATATTCGAGCACACGCTCGCTGCTGGAAAACAGCACGAGAAACACGATCAGCAGCAGATTGTACGGCAGGCTCAGACTGCCCTGCAGCGTATAGTGCTCCATGGACTGGAACACGGCGACCAGCAGGTAGATGACCACGATCAGCGGCAGCGTCAGCAGGCAGATCTGCAGATATGTCCGCAGGGTCGGCAGATCTGCGTCGCTCATGCCGAGCCAGTGGCCGACGGGGGCGAAGCGGATCAGCACCGAGGCCAGCACGACGACCAGCGCACTCACGAGCACACTCACGCAGATCAGGTTCCCGGCTACGGCGAAGGCCTTGTTCCGGTCCTCGGCAAGGTGGCGCGAGATCACGGGCACGGCCGCAATGCACAGCGCGTAGGCGACGGTCGTGAAGATGTAGATCGTATAGTTATAGGAGATCGTATAGAGATCAAAGGCCGTCTGCGTGCCGAATACGCCGGCCTGCAGCGCCTCGCGGACGATGCCGAGGATCTTGGTCAGCAGCGTGACTGCAACGACCAGCCCGATGGTGCGCAGGGTGCGCTTGTTCTGATTCTGATTCATGATGCGGATGCTCCTTCTTCGCGCGGCGCAGCACCGGCGCGTGCCGTCAGGCAGTAGAGCGCGGCCAGCGCGGCGGAGAGATAAAACGAGGCGTTCGGCCGCCGGAGAACGCTGGCCGAAAAATAGGCGTTGACGATCAGGATCACCGCTGCCATGCCAAAGGCGCACACCGGAAGCGTGCAGGCTTTTCCGGGCTCGCGCAGCATGCGCCAGAGCGCGCGCCCGATGAAATACAGCAGGAAGCCGGCCATCAGCACCAGACCGGTCAGACCGTAGAGATAGTACACACCGTGGAAATCATTTTCCGCGTCAAAAATGGCGCCCTGACAGCGTGTTGCCTCCAGCTCGAAGCCAAACAGCCGGCTCGTGACCGGCAGCTCTGCCATGAGCAGGCGGCAGTAGACGAGCTTTGTCAGGCGGATGTCGCCGATAACGGACACGTCCATGGAATCGTGAAAGGCGTGCTCCACCTTTTCCAGACCGAAGCGCTCGACTGCCACCTGCTGGTATTTGCGGTAGAGCGCATCGCGCGTCTCCTGCTCGGAGGCGCCCAACTCACCGGCCGACTGCTGCTGCTCACTCACGCTCTCGGCATAAGCCTGCCGGTTGCGGTACATGGGGCTCTGGTGATAGAGCCCGCCGCACAAAGCGGCACACAGAAGCACGACGGCCAGCGCGCGCGCGTTCCACTGACGGGTCAGCGCCATGCTCACGCACACACCGGCGGCAATGCCGAAGATCTCGGCATAGGCCAGCCGCGTGCCCAGTACTAACAGCAGCGCAAAGCCGACCACGCAGCGCAGCACGGCGGCGGTGAGCTTCTTGCGGCGAACGGCCGCAAGCAGAGAGATCACGGTCAGCACGCCGAGCACGGCGCTCTGCGAATTGGGCAGCCAGAACCAGCCGCTCCAGCCGATGTGAAATTTCGCATAGGTGGGCATGCTTGTGCCGGTCACAACGGACACGAGCGTGATGAGCGCGATCAGGTACAGGTTGATCGTGCAGGCGTCCTCCAGCACGTCCAGAAAGTGCGGCGTGCGCCGAAAGAGCGTAATGAGGGCGAAGGTATAGACCGGAAGCTGTGCAACACGGATGAAGTTGATTAGATCGGACATGGGTGCGGCGTAGCCCACGCGGCGGCAGGCCAGCACATGCGCACCCCAAAAGAGCGCCAGCACACCGCACAGGATCAGGTAGGCGCGTTTGCGCTCCGAGAGCACGAACGCGAGCACGGCGGCGGCGGCCAGCAAAAGCATCCGCAGTGCAAGTGAAACGCTCGTTGCGCGGCCCAGAGTCTGCGTCCAGAACGACAGCACATCCAGCAGCGGCTGCGCTGTGCACAGGCCGATGAGCGCACCGGCCAGCCAGCGCGGGGCAGGGCGCTCCTGCGGCGATATTGATTGCATAGTTTTTCCCCTTTTTCTCACAGGATAGTTACACTACATCATACGCTTTTTTCGCGTTCAGGTCAACCTGTGAAGGCGTACTGTTTCCGTTATTCTTATTAGTATTGTGTGGACGAAACACCCCCGGCCGGAAAATGCCCGGTCGGGGGTGGCGGAAACCGTATTTACAGGAGCTTATCCGTCTCGTGCGTGTAGCTGCAGATGAGCTTGTCGAGCAGACGCAGCAGCTCGGCGGCCCTGGGCTCCGTGACAGCCTGCGCACGCAGCCGGTGCAGCCCGTCGATGGCCTCCTGGCTGAGACCGAGGGCGTTATACACGTCGCTCTCGCCGGCGCGCTGCGCGTCCTCACTGCCGATCTCGGTGTCAAAGCCGAGCAGGAAGTTCGGCGTCGTGTGGAAAAACCGCGCGATGCGGCTCACGACCAGCGCCGACGGCACCGTGACCTCGCGGCGGTCGTTGGGCTTGATATATTTGCGCACGGCGGGGCGGCTGATGTCGATCTCATCTGCCAGCTCCTGCGTGTTGACGGGCTTGCCGTAGACATTGTTGCCGTTCATCAGATAGGTCAGCCGGTCGCGGAACACGTTGCCGAAGCCGCTCGCGGCCTCGTCGATATCTTTGCCCATGAATGGCACCCTCCGTTCTTGCAGAAACAAAAAATATTTTTTTCGGAAAAGGACTTGACAAACCTGTAGAAATAGTTTATACCAAAGTTACGTTAATCAAAAAACGAAACTTTGGTTTCTATCCACGGGCCGGATGTAACTTTTCTGACCACAGTAAAACACAACCGCCTGCAAAAGTCAAGACATATCCCCCAAAGCCGCAAGGAGGTAAGCTTATGAGCAAGAACCGTGACCTGATCTATGATATGACCGATGCTCCGGAGACGGAGGACTTCGAGCAGCTTGACAGCGAGCCGCTGCAGCTTGGCGGTGTCGGCGAGGATGCACCCGTCACAAACGACCGTCAGGTGACGACGCCTGGCGACGTGCACGTTGCGCCGCAGATGCCCACGCCGATCGACGGCACGCTGCGCCAGTTTGCACTGCGCGTGCCGAGTGTGATCGACGAGTGCAGCGGCATCATGGTGTTCGGCAAGCGCATCAAGTCGCTGGTCTTTTCGACCGACCTGAGCATCATCCGCAACGTCAACGCCGACGCGGTGTTTGCGGTCTATCCCTTCACGCCGCAGCCGATCATCACGCAGGCGCTGCTCATGGCGAGTGACCTGCCGGTGTTTGTCGGTGTCGGCGGCGGGCTGACGACGGGAAAGCGCGTCGTGAACCTCGCCATGTACGCCGAGATGCAGGGCGCGACCGGTGTGGTCGTCAACGCGCCGACACCGGGGCGCATCCTCAACCGCATCCGCAGCAGCGTCGATGTGCCGGTCGTGGTCACGGTGGCCAATTCTGACACAAACTACCGCCATCGCATCGAGGACGGCGCTGCGATCATGAACGTGGCCGCCGGTACGCAGACGCCGGAGATCGTGGCCGAGATCCGCGAGCGCTTTCCGGATTACCCCATCATCGCGACCGGCGGCGCGGATGACGAGAGCATCCGCACCACCATCCGTGCGGGCGCCAACGCGATCATCTGGACGCCGCCGTCCAGCGCGGAGCTGTTTCGCGACGTGATGAAAAACTACCGCGAGGGCAAGCCGCACCCCTGAGGCCGCATTTCGTTTGCTTTCTCTTTCTGTTCCCCTGTTTGTTATCCGCGCGCGAGAGGCGCAGTCACACATCCGGCCGGATGTGCGGCTGCGCCTCTTTTGCGGTATCTTATCTCGGTTTTACAGTGCGCAGAGCACAACACACGCCTGCTCGCGCGTCATGTGCTCGCGCGGGCGGAAGCTGCCGTCGGGCATGCCGCTGATCACGCCTGCACGCTGCAGTGCCTGCACGGCGGGCAGGGCATAGGCTGCGATGTCACCGGCGTCCGTGAACGTGACGGGCGGGACATCCGTGCCCAGCCGGATGCCGAAGCGCTCGGCGTAACGATAGACCATGACGGCCATATCCTGCCGCGAGATGTTGGCATCGGGCGCAAACGCGGTGTCAGAGACGCCATGGACGACGCCGTTTTCGGCTGCCCAGCTGACATAGGGTGCATACCACGCATCTGCGGGCACGTCGGTGAATTTTCCCGTCCGGTACGCGGACACGTCCGCCCCCTGCAGCCCGGCGAGCATGGTCACAAACTGCGCGCGCGTCATGTTTTCGGCGGGGGCGAAGGTCGTCGCCGTCATGCCGGAGACGACGCCCGCATCATAGAGCTGCCGGATGTACGGATAGCTCCAGCGGCTCTCGGGCACATCCGTGAACAGGAAGGGTGTTTCACCCGGCTGCACGGCGCGGTAGGTGCTGTAGATATCGTCCATCAGGTTCAGATAGAACAGGTGCGTCTGCACGATGCTCTTGTTGGCGATGCCGCCGACAAACTGCATATGGTCGGCGCGCGTGACGGGCATGACGTACCAGATGCCGGGACGGAAGGCGACATCGGAGTAACCGTCATAGTTGACCCAGCCCTGCGAGCCGTCCTGCTTGCGGCACTCGGTGGTGTTTTTGTCCGTCGTGGTCGGATAGAGGGCGGAGACGGTGTTGACCAGTCCGTCGTTCGGCAGCCAGCTTTTGTCGATGTAGATGCCGCCGGCGGTGTACTTGTCATAGTATTTGCCCATGTTGTACGAGAACGACAGCATCAGCGCGCACATACCGTTCGACGGGATGGCGGACACCGTTGGATAGTGGTTTCCGGTGCGCGGATCGGCCGAGGTCTGGTCGCCTGCGTAGGAGAAATAGTAGACGTTCGGCTGGATAGCGATGCCCTTGTTGATCTTCAGCGACTTGTCGATCGTGAGGTCGAGGAAGGCGTTGTCGTTGTGCGACAGGAAATCGGATTTGAGCACGCGCTCGAGCGCCTGCGCGAAGGTCTCGTTTTCGTCCTTGCGGATGCCGAACTGGTCGAGCTGGAAATCATACACGCCCTTGAATTTGGACAGCCCCAGCGCCTTGGATGCGGAGGTGGCAAGCTCGGCCGCAGCCTTTGTAAAGTCTGCGTTGCACTCAATGAACGACGTGCCGTTGTGCGGCGCTGCGATGGCGGTCAGCGAGTGCACCCAGCTGCCCTTGCCGCCGAGGAAAAACGGGCTCGGCTCGACGCCGGCGGCCCTGGCTGCGGCGACCTCCTCCGGGCAGCCGTTGGTGAGGATCTCAAGGAACAGGCGCGTGGTCGCGCCGCCGAAGCTGTGGCCGACGAGGTTCACGGCGCGCTTTGTGCCCCAGCCGTCAAAGAGCGGCTGCTCGTAGTCAATGCCGTAGCGCTCGTGCCCGAAGTCCTGCGCGTGCTTGACGCCGTAGTCCGTGCGTGTGCCGGCGAGCTGCGCATAGAGCTCACACGCGCGGTCCCACGCGCTCGAGAGCGGACCGACGGAGGCGGCATACGTCTCGTAGCCCTTCGCGGACAGATAGTCTGTGAGGCTTCCGGTGGTCATGCCCCAGTAGGGCATGATGCGGTAGATCTTGTCGCGCTGTCCCCAGCCGAGCAGACCGTGCACAAACACGACCGGGTCGTCTGAGCGGGCTTGGTCATCGGCAGCTGCGGCCGGGATGACGCACAGGCTCAAGGTGAGCACAAGCGTGAGCATCAGGCACAAAAATCGACGTGCTTTTTTCATGGTTTACCCCCTTGTCTTGTTGTTTTCACAGGTTCATCCTTCTCACATAACCGGCAATGTGTCTATATTATACTTGCGGAATTTGTTGATTGCAAGACATTTTGACGAAAACCTGCCGATCATTTCCCGGCGCTGTGTGCAGTGCGCAACAGTGTTTGGCGCGCACGAAAAAAGGGACGCATCCAAGCGGATGCGTCCCTTCTGCTGTTGGGTCATGCCGGGCAGTGTGCGCCCGTCACGGATAGGTGCTGTAGATGTCCTGCACGATGTCGCGGTAGAGCGCGCGCGTGTTGAGGATGCTGCCGTTGAGCATACCGCCGATGAACTGGATGTGATCGAGCGTCTGCACGGGCATCACATACCAGAGACCGGGGCGGAATGTGGTGTCGGTGTAGCCGTTGTAGTTTTTCCAGCCGCGCGCGCCGTCACCGGTCAGGCAGGTGCTGTCGCTGTGGGTGGGATAGAGGGCGGAGACGGTGTTGACCATGCCGTCGTTCGGCAGCCAGCGCTTGTTGATGTAAAAGCCGCCGGCGGTGTAGCGGTCATAGTATCTGCCCATCTTCGCCGAGCCCGGGTGAAACAGTCCCCACATAGCCGGCGAGGGGGAGAAGCTGTCGCCGGCCGCGTTCGACACGGTCCGGTTTCCGGCGTAGGAGAAATAGTAGACGTTCGGCTCGATGCCGATGTCGTCGTTGATCTCGAGCGCGCGGTCGATCGTGAGGTCGAGGAAGGCGTTGTCATTGTGCGAGAGGAAGTCCGAGTGCAGCACGCGCTCGAGCGCCTGCGAGAAGGTCTCGCCGTCGTCCTTGCGGATGCCGAACTGGTCGAGCTGGAAGTCGTACACACCCTTGAATGCGGACAGACCCAGCGCCTTGGAGATCGAGGTGGCGAGCTCGGCTGCGACCATCGTAAAGTCACCGCAGGTCTCAATGAACGTCGTACCGTTGTGTGGTGCGGCGATGGCGGTCAATGAGTGTACCCAGCTGCCCTTGCCGCCGAGGAAAAACGGGCTCGGCTCGACACCGGCGGCTTTGGCTGCGGCGACCTCTTCCGGACGTCCGTTGGCGAGGATGTCGAGGAAGAGACGCGTGGTCGCGCCGCCGAAGCTGTGACCGACGAGGTTCACGGCACGCTCTGTGCCCCAGCCGTCAAAGAGCGGCTGCTCGTAGTCAATGCCGTAGCGGTCGTGGCCGAAGTCCTGAGAATGCTTGACGCCGTAATCCGTGCGCGCGCCGACGAGCTGCGCATAGAGCTCGCACGCGCGATCCCATGCGCTCGAGATCGGGCCGACGGAAGCGGCATACGTTTCATAGCCCTGTGAGGAGAGGTAGTCTGTCAGACTGCCTGTGGTCATGCCCCAATAGGGCATGATGCGGTTGATCTTGTCGCGCTGCCCCCAGCCCATCAGGCCGTGCACGAACACGACCGGGTCGTCTGAGCGGGCATGGGTATTCGCGGCGGCAGCCGGGATCACGCATAGGCTCAGCGTGAGCACGAGTGTGAGCAGCAGGGACAAAAATCTGCGCGTTTTGTTCATAATAACCTCCAGTCAAGTGATTGTTTCCGCATTAAAAATTCTCACAGTAACCGGCAATTTGTGTACATTATATCGGGACATAGTGTCGTTTGCAAGACATTTTATGGGACAACGGCGCTGATTTGCGTAAAAATCTTCCCCGCGCGGCAGCGCGGGGAGATTCAGTCGTCCAATTCGGTAAATCGGTCCCACGGATAGCAGTCCGGCGGCTGCTGCTCGAAGTAGAGCACCTCGCCGGTTTCCGGGTGGGCAAAGTGCAGGCAGTGCGACCAGAGCGCGATCGGCCCGTCATCTGGCAGGGTGCTGTACTTCCGGTCGCCCCAGAGCGGCAGACCGCGCGACGAGAACTGGCAGCGGATCTGGTGCGTGCGCCCGGTCTGCAGATAGATGCGCACGAGCGAGAGCTCCGCGCGCGTGCCGAGCACTTCGTAATCGAGCACGGCCTCCTGCACGCCCTTGGCCATCCTGTCCGTGACGTAGGTCTTGCGCTCGTTCGGGTCGCGGCGCAGCAGGTCACGGTAAGTGCCCTGCAGCGGCGAAGGCGCTCCGTGCACGACGGCCAGATACGTCTTGCCGAAGTCGTGCTCGCGGATCTGCGCCGAGAGCTTCGACGCAGCGCCCGGCGTGCGGGCGAGCACCATCAGCCCGCTGACTACGCGGTCGAGCCGGTGCACGGTGCGCACGCAGGCCTTCGGGTCTCCGAGCGCCTGACGCACCAGCTCGGGCATGCCGCCCGGCTCGTCCGTGGACAGCACGCCAGCTGGCTTGATGCACACGAGGATGCTGTTGTCCTGATAGAGAATGTCCATGTCGTCGCCTCATTTTTCAGTCTGCCGCGAGTATACCACAAATGCACTGCGCGGGCAACAGCGAGCGGCACGAAGGGCCTGAGACGCAGCCGGAAATGACCGGCGAAGACCGTGTGAGCGCATAAAATTGCCCTCCCGGACGGCTCCGGGAGGGCAATGCGGTGGATTTAAGAGCTTGTCTTACAGGGCACACAGCACGACGCACGCCTGTTCACGGGTCGCAGTGCCGAACGGCTGGAAGCTGCCGTCGGGCATGCCGCTGATGACACCTGCACGGTGCAGCGCCTGCACGGCAGGCAGAGCATAGGCGGAGATGCTGCTCTCGTCCGTGAAGGGCGTGACCGTCTGCTGCTGCAGTGCGACATCGTAGCGCTGCGTATACTGATAGAGCATCACGGCCATGTCCTGCCGCGTGATCTTTGCGTCAGGTGAGAAGGTCGTGGCGCTCGTGCCGCTGACGATGCCATTGGCGAGGGCCCAGTTGACGTAGGGCGCATACCACGCGCCCTCCGGCACGTCGCGGAACGAGGCGGCCGGGTATTTCGACACATCCGCCTTTGCAAGACCGGCGAGCATGGTCACGAACTGCGCGCGCGTGACATCGCCAGCCGGCTCAAAGGTCGTGGGCGTCATGCCGGAGACGACACCGGCATCGTACATCTGCTTGATGTAGGTGTAGCTCCAGCGGTCGGCTGCCACATCCGTGAACGGCAGACCGGACGCCGCGCTCACGTGGGAGAGATTGTCCATCAGGCTCAGGTAGAACTGGCGCAGCGCGGTCATGCTCTGCGACGCCAGATCGGGCACGGGCATGCCGGCGATGAAGTTGCCGTGATCATAGTGGCGCACAGGCATCACGTTCCACACACCGGGCTGATAGCTGACGTTGGAGTAACCATCCTGCTGGATATAGCCGGTCTGACCGTTTTTGGTCAGGCAGCGGCCGGCGCTGTCGGTCGGATACAGGGCGGAGACGGTGTTTACGAGGCCGTCGTTCGGTGCCCAGGTCTTGTCGATGCGGAAGCCGCCCGCAGTCGTCTGGTCATAATAGCTGCACATTCTGTTTGCAAACGGCACGAACAGCGGCGTCATGTCGACAGCCGAGGTGCGCTCACCGGTGACGCTGCTCTGGCGCGTCTTGTCGCCGGCGTAGGAGAAGTAATAGACATTGGGCTGGATCTCGATATCGTCGTTGAGCTCCAGCGCGCGGTCGATCGTCAGGTCGCGGAAGACATTGTCGTTGTGCGACAGGAAGTCCGAGTGCAGCACGCGGTCGAGCGCCTCGAGCACGGTCTCACCGTCCTTACGATAGAAGCCGAACTGTTCGAGCTGGAAATCATACACGCCCTTGAAGTCCGAGATGCCCAGCAGCTTTGCCATCGCGGTCGAGGCCTCGGCCGCAAACTGTGCCATGTTGTCGCAGCACTCGAGGAAGGTCGTGCCGTTGTGCGGGGCAGCCAGTGTCGTCAGGGAATAGACCCAGTCGGCCTTTCCGCCCTCGAAGAAGGGGGAGACCTCCGTGCCGGCGGCCTTGGCCGCAGCCTGCTCCTCTGCAGAGCCGTCGGCCAGAACATCCAGGAACAGACGGATCGTCGCGCCGCCGAAGCTGTGGCCGACGAGGTTGATCTTCTTGCTTGCGCTCCAGCCCTCAAACAGCGGCTTGTCATACGTCGCACCGTAGCGCGCATGGCCATATTCGGCGGCGTGCGCCGCGCCGTAGTCCACGGTCGTGCCGGTGAGCTGGGCGTAGAGCTCGCACGCGCGATCCCACGCGCTCGAGAGCGGGCCGACGGAGGCGGCGTAGCTCTCATAACCCTTGCCCGTCATATACGGCATCAGGTCGGTCGACAGACCCCAGTAGGGGACGGCGGAATAGATCTGGTCATGTTCGCCCCAGCCCATCAGGCCGTGGACATAAACCGTCGGGTAGCGCGTTGAGCCGGACTGCGTGTTCGCAGCGGCCGCCGGCAGGAGCAGAAGACTCCCGGCCATCACCAGTGCGAGCAGCAGACACAAAAACTTCTTGCTTTTTTTCATGGTGTATGCACATTCCTTTCCGGCGCGCCCGAGCGCGCTGTAATTTTCTTGCTTTCCGTTATATTATAGTATCGCGTGTGAGGATTTTCAATCCGGGCAACACGCCTGCTTTGTGTCGATTTATCCAAAATGTGAGGTTTTGTTACATATAGACGGAGTTGTCTGACTTTTGACTTGGCGCTCGCGGCGCATGGAAAAACGCCCTCCGGGGAATCCGGAGGACGTTTTGACTGTTTTGCGCATTACAGCATGCACAGCATGGTGCAGGCCTGTTCGCGGGTAGCGGTTCCGTACGGCTGGAAGCTGCCGTCGGGCATGCCGCTGATGACACCGGCGCGCTGCAGCGTCTGCACGGCGACCTGAGCATAGGCTGCAACGCTGCCCGCATCCGTGAAGGGTGTGACCGGCTGCTGCTGCAGATGCACCTGGAAGCGCTGCGTGTAGCTGTAGAGCATCACGGCCATGTCCTGCCGCGTGATGCTGGCGTCGGGCGAGAAGGTCACGGCGCTCGTGCCGCTGACGATGCCGTTGGCGAGCGCCCAGTTGACGTAGGGCGCGTACCACGCGCCTTCCGGCACATCGCGAAACGGCGTGGCCGGGCAGTTCGACACGTCCGCACCGGCGAGCCCGGCGAGCATGGTCACAAACTGTGCACGCGTCACGTTCGCGGCGGGGGAGAAGGTCGTAGCGCTCGTGCCGCTGACGACACCGGCGTCATACAGCTCCTTGATATACGGGTAGCTCCAGCGCGACTCGGCCACGTCCGTGAACGGGAAGGCGGTACCGGTCGCCGCGGTGGTATAGGTGCTGTAGATGTCCTCCATGATGCCGCGGTAGAGTGCGCGCGTCTTGACGAGGCTGCCGTTGAGCATGCCGCCGACGAACTGGATGTGGTCAAACGACTGCACGG
>ERZ773192.2638-NODE-2638-length-14687-cov-9.624658_pt1 | contig 14687 bp, 10 predicted proteins | sample MGYA00581010_ERZ773192 | MGnify/ENA primary metagenome ERZ773192 (study PRJEB29015, sample SAMEA2737741) | human gut metagenome | biome: human gut; feature: human-associated habitat; material: faeces | place: China | collected 2012 ...
ATGCGAGTGGTAATGGAGGAGTTTATAAAGAAGAAACAATAAAGTGGATAAACTTTATGAAAGAAAATAATTTGAGTTATGCAGTATGGTCATTATCAGATAAAAATGAGTCATCAGCTTTACTTATTCCTGGTGCAAGTGAAAATAAAATTATAGATGACAATTTATCAGAAGCAGGAAAATTTATAAAAAGTGTAATAAAAGATTAAAATTTATTGATAAAACTAAATATATATAATATAATTTAATTGTAGTTAAAAGGAGTGTAAATATGGAAAAAGAAAATAATTTAAACAAAAATCAAGAACAAAATGATAAAGAAAAAAACAAAACTGCAAAAAAAGATACAACTAAAAATAAAACTAATTCTAAAAAGAAAGAAAATAACAGTGTAAAAAAGGAAAGTAAAAATAAAGAAGAAAAAAATAATGAAAAATTAGAAGAAGTAAAAATTGATAATAATGAAAATGAAGAAGCTATTAAAGTAGAAGAAACTATAAGTAGTACGACTATAGAAACAAAAGAAAATGGTATTTTAAGAAAAATAATTATAATTGCTATTACAATATTAATTTTAATAATTTGTGGAAAGTCAATATATAATGCTATAAATAAAGATGATAGTATTTCTGGTGTAAAAAAACTTTTAAATGCAAAATATACTAGCGTTAATTGTATTGATTCATCTTGTAATGGATTTATAGTAGTTGATGGTGATAAATTAAGTAAATATAAAATAATGCTTTATAATGTTAATGGAAAGAAAGTGGCAAATTATAAAGTAAATTATAATAGTTCAGATAAAACTACTGAAATGCCAAAAGAAATTGGAGATAATTATTATATTTCTGCAACAATGGATATAAAAAAATTAAAGATTTCTAAATATTCTATAAAAAATAAAAGAGGAAAATCTATTTATGAAACTGAAAATAAATTATCTGTTTTAAATGATAATTATGTATTAATGGAAGATACAAAAGCAAAAACTGGTGAATATACAATATTAACAAAAAAAGGTAAAACAAAGTATAGTAATATATCAGATGTAGACACATATCTAAATGGAAAATATATTGTAACTAAAATAGATGATACTTATTCAATATTAAATGAAAAAGGTGAAAAGATATTAACTAACTATGAAATAAGAAAAGTAGTTACAGATGAAAAAGATAATGAATTATATATGATTGTTAAAAATACAGTTGATAATGTTTATAATTATTATAGTATTTCAAAAGAAAAAATTATAGGTGATAGTTTTACTAGTTATACATCTTCTGATGAAACAGGAGAGCTTGTAATTACTAAAAAAGAAAATGATAATAATGTAAAATATACTTTATTAAAAGATGGAAAACAAATAAAATTAGAAGATTCAAAAGAAGCAATTCAAAAAATTAAAGAAAAAGTTGATTCAGATAAATATAAATTATATGAAGATAGTGTATATAGTTCTGATCAAAATAATGTACTTGTAGATAATAAAATTGAAAAATCATTTGGAGTATTGAATTTAAAAAATAATAAATTTAAATCACTATATAACTATAAATCAGATAAAAATTATTTTTATTCAACTGTTTCAAAACTTAATTCTATAAATAAAGAAGATAATATTTTAAAAATTTCATGTTCAGATTATTCTTGTGATAAAAAAGAATCAATAATATATGATGTAAAAAATAACAAAGAATTATATAAAGTAGATAATATTAATGTTTCAGATTATAAAGAATATGAAGATGGATATAAAGTTGTTAGTTTTTCAAGTGATAGAACTAATAATTATGGAAGTAAAAATGTAGTATTTGATAAATCAAATAAAGAAATAGAAGTATCTAATAATAATATAACAATAGTTGATAAAAAATTAGTTTATGGTGAAGAAGATAATTATTCAATTACACTATATTCTATTAAAAAGGGTAAAACATTAAATACACAAAAAGCTACAAAAGAAGAAGTAGAAGGTAATGTAGTTTATAAATATACAGATAAAAATGATAATATAATAATTATTAATTCAAAAGGAAATGAAGTAATAAAAGTTTCAGATAATGATTATTTTAAATCAAGTGATGGAAATTATATTTATATAAAAGAAAATATGTTATATGTTTATAATATTAAAAAGAATAAAACATATAAATATAAAATGAGAGATAATGAAAAGTTAAATGATGCTTCTGGAGATATAATAAGTCCTTATAGAAATACAATATTTGTTAACAATAGTAGTGATAAATATGTTAAGGTATTAAATTTTAAAGGAAATCAAATTAAAAAAATTAAAAATGTTGAAATATCTGAAGTAGAATTTAATAAAGATGAAAAGAAAGCATTTATTATAGTTAAGAAAAATACTAAAGAAGGAAGTTTATACGGACTTTATGTGGCAGAGTAAAAAATCCAAATTTTTGGATTTTTTTTGACATATTAAATTTATTTTGATAATATAATGCATACGAGAAATTGAGGGATAATATGGAAATTTTTATTGATACAAGTAAAATAATTGATGAAGAGGAATTAATAAAAGCATTAAAAAGTAATTGTAAAACGGCATCTATTTTAAGAAAAGAAATTAATAAAATTGAAAAAGAAAATGAAGAAAATGAAACAATGATTTTTGATGAGAATATTTTGTCAACTATAACTCCTGAAGTTGCAGATGAAGAAAATTTTGAATATGAGTATTATTATAGTGAAATTAAAAAGATTGAACGTGATAAATCTGAAAATGAAATTAATAAAATCATTAATGAAAATTTACCTTCTTTAGAAAATCCTAATTATGATAAAATAATAAATAGAATAAAATCTGAAATACTAAGTGAAATAATAGAACTTAATAATCTTCTATTATTATCAGGTGATGATATAAAACTACAAGAAGAAATAAAAGAAATGATTAATGTAGAAAAGTTTAAATTTAGCATTATTAATAAAGGAATAGAATCAAAAGATATTAAAAAAGAAAAAATTAATAATAATCTTGTTTTTTTGAAAACAGAAAGTGATAATACTTATTGTTTAAGAGATTTAAATGGTATAAAAAAGGAATATTATAAATCGTTTAAAGATTTATTAATGTCAATAAAAAATGGTACATTTAAAAATGTTAAAAGACTAACTACAACAAATAGTAAGTTAAATTCAATTTCAGAAGTTAGAGGATTTAAAACAAGAGTGATTTTTGATAGAATCGATTCAAAAACATATATTATATTAATGTGTGCAGTTAAGAAAAGTGATTTTGATTTAGGATACCAAAATTTACTTGAGGGTAGGTGTTTGAAATATAGATGTTTTAAAAATACTATATTTGAAAAAAAAGATGAGGATGAATTTATTAAGGAAAATATGAAAATAGAAGAACAACTCTTTTTAAAATTATCTAATAAATGAGGTGTGTAAAATGAATATTGAAATTATGGAGAATGATTTAATTAATAGAATAGATGAAAAAATAAAAGATTATGAAACAAAATTGGATTTATATAAACCTTTTGAGAGAAAAATGTTAGATAATATTTCATCACTTGATTATATTCTTAAACAGCAAACTATTTCTTTTCTTGATTTAGCACTTGCTAGTGTAATAATAAATGAAAAGTATGATGATGTAGAAGAATTGTATAATTTTTCTAATGAATTAAAAGTAACTGTTGACATGCTTAGTGTAGAAGATTTACAAATATGGATTGGAGAATTGAAAAAAAGTGATAATATAGATTTGATTGAAAAAGTGACAAATTTATTTTTTGATTTAGATGAATATGATTTAGATAAGAAGGAAGAAACAATTGAAAATATATTAAAATTGTTTAAATTTTTATCATATTCTGAAAAAGAAGATTTAGATGTAATTTTTAATCTTATGGATGTAATAGATCATTTGAATGAATTAACATGGGTATATAATGAAAATTTATCTATTAAACAAAAAATGTTATTGTTATCAGAAAATACACAAGATTTTTTTAATAAAATTTCTCTTAAAAAAGAATCTTTAAAAAAAGAAAATAAGAAAATTAATAAACAAAATACTTCTGAAATAACAAAATTATCTAAATTAAAAAGAGAAATATTAAATAATATTAATAAAAATGAAATAACAAATATAGATATTATATTATCTTTATGTGATGATGAGTTAAAAAAAGATATTCTTTTATATATAAAAAGTAAAAATCAATTGTATTATGAATCATTAGAAAAACAGTATAATGATTTAAGAAAAAATTCAATATCAAGTTTTATTAATATTTTTGGACAAAATAATGTAAATTTTTTGAGTTATTCTGAAAATGAACAAAAAGAAATTATATTATATGGTTATGATTATATTGAAAAAATCTTTGATTTCCTAAATAAAATAGAATTATCGTTTGATAAAAATGTTATTTCTATTATTAAAAGAACTAATATTGATATAATAAATCAATATAAAAAATTTCTTCAAGATGGATATATAAGTTCTAATTTTATCAGAGAAAATATATCAATTTTATTTCCTTTAGAATATCAAAAGTTATTAAGAAATATGAAAATACTCATTGATAAAAATATAAATATAAAAGATTTAGAAATAGATGGAATGTACTTTTATATTGCAGATTCAAATTTAGTTCAAGATAATATTCAGATTTTAGAAAAATATAAAATTAATATAAAAGCAAGAAATATCAAGAATTATAATTTTTTAACAAAAGAAAACTTAGAAGATTATATTTTATCATTGAAAGATATTGATATAGATTTAAATAATAATCTTTATATATTAAATTGTGATTATAATATTATTAAAAGAATAAAAGTGTGTAAGAGTATTGGTGTTGACATATATGAAAATAATAGAATTAAATCTGATATATTAGATAAAAAATTATTTTTTATTCCAGATTCAAAAATTGATAAATATGTAAGTGATAAGATCTTAATTTTGATTTAAGGTCTTTTTTCCTTGCTTTTATTTGTATTATAAAGTAAAATAGAGGTGTTGTAAAAAAATAAGTGTGGTGAAAAATATGTTACAAGTAAATAATTTAAGTTTAAAATTTAATACAAGAGTATTATTTGAAAATGTTAATTTAAAATTTGAAAAAGGGAACTGTTATGGTGTAATAGGTGCAAATGGTGCGGGTAAATCTACATTTTTAAGAGTACTTAGTGGAGAAATAGAGTCAACAACAGGTTCTATTGTTATGTCTAAAGGTGAAAGAATGTCAGTATTAAAACAAGATCATAATGCTTATGATGAATATAAAGTACTTGATACAGTAATAATGGGTAATACAAAACTTTATAGCATAATGAAAGAAAAAGATGCATTATATTCAAAAGAAGATTTTACAGAATCTGATGGTATAAAAGCAGGTGAGTTAGAAGCAGAATTTGCAGATCTTAACGGATGGAATGCTGAAAGTGATGCTGCTATACTTTTAAGTGGACTTGGAATAGATGTTAGTTATCATGAAAAACTAATGAAAGATTTAAGTGGTGCAGAAAAAGTAAAAGTGTTACTAGCATCTGCCCTTTTTGGTGATCCTGATATCCTAATACTTGATGAACCAACAAACTATCTTGATATAGAAGCAAAAGTATGGCTTGAAGAATTTTTACTTAACTTTGATAATACAGTAATAGTAGTATCACATGATAGACACTTCTTAAATAAAGTATGTACACATATGCTTGATATAGATTATGGTAAGATTACATTATTTATTGGTAACTATGACTTTTGGTATGAATCAAGTCAGTTAATATTAAAACAAATGAAAGATTCAAATAAAAAGAAAGAAGAAAAAATAAAGGAATTAAAAGACTTTATCGCAAGATTCTCAGCAAATGCATCAAAAAGTAAACAAGCAACAAGTAGAAAAAAATCATTAGAAAAAATTGAACTTGAAGAAATGAAAGCATCTTCTAGAAGATATCCATATATAAATTTTGAAGTAGAAAGACCTCTTGGAAAAGATGTACTTGAACTAAAAGGAATAAGCAAAACTATTGATGGAGAAGTAGTACTTAAAAATATGAACTTAACTATTAATACAAATGATAAAGTAGGTTTTGTTGGAACTAATGAACTTGCAATAACAACACTTTTTAAAATAATAACTGGTGAATTAGAACCAGATTCTGGTGAAGTAAAATGGGGAACAACAGTAAAATATGATTATTTTCCTAAAAATCATGATAAGTTCTTTGATAATAATTATGATTTAATTGATTGGTTAAGACAATATTCAAAAGAACAAGAAGAACCATTTATTAGAGGATTCTTAGGTAGAATGTTATTTTCTGGTGATGAGGCACTAAAGAAAGTGAAAGTATTATCAGGTGGAGAAAAAGTAAGATGTATGATGAGTAAACTTATGCTTAGTGGAGCAAATGTTCTTGTTATGGATGATCCAACTAACCATTTAGATATTGAGTCAATAACATCACTTAATAAAGGTATGGAAAACTTTAAGGGAGCACTTTTATTCTCATCACATGACCATGAACTTTTATCTACAGTTGCAAATAGAATTATAGAATTTAAAGAAGATGGAAAATATGTTGATAAAATGATGAATTATGATGAATATTTAGAATCTGTTAAGTAGGTGAATTATGGAAAGAGAAAACTTATTTAATCTTTATGTAGAAGCATATTTTGGAGTAAGAGAAATGGATGAATATGATTTAAAAGAATATGTCCTTAAAGATATTGAAAACTATATAAAAGATTTTGTATATACAAATGATATAGATATAAATTATGCCAAAGAAAATGCTGAAAGAATAAAAGATGAAGTAAATATAAAAACTAAATTACAATCTAGTTTAATACTCTTAAATAAAATGAATGCACCAGAAGAACTTATATTACTTGTTAGAAAAAAGATAAAAAATATAGATGAATAAGAAAGAAATAAAATTTTTCTTTCTTTTTATTATTTTTTGATGTATAATAATGAGCCAAGAGGTGAAATATATGAAAATAGAAGAATTAGAATTGTTATCAAGTAAAATAAGTAATATTAATTTGTTAAAAAGTATTGTTGAAACTTTTGATAACGTGCCATATGAAGTAAGAACAAGACTTTTTGAAGAATTAAAAAATCGTGATTATAATAAATATGCATGCAGTATAGCTATAGATGATAATGTATTAAATAGTAGAACAATAGAAGAACAAATAAAATTAATGGAAGAATTAAAAAAATGTTATTATAATTGGCATGTATATAATATAGCTACAAATAGTAATGTGTTAAAAAATAGAACAATAGAAGAACAAATAAGATTAATTGAAACATTAAAAAGCTATGATTATAACGAGAATGCATATAAAATAGCTATAAATAGTGATGTACTAAAAAATAGAACAATAGAAGAACAACTAAATTTAATGAGAGCTTTTATAAAAAAAGGAAAAGTAAGCCATAATGATAATTTACAAAAAATACAAAATATTAAAGAATATAAAAAATATTTAAAAAAATTGAAAAAAGAATTAGGAAAAGGTGCAGATGTAAGATTAGATACTATGGTACTTGAATTTATTCCAGATAAAAAGGATAGAAGAAAAGAAAATTAAATTTTCTTTTTTATTACTTGACAAGTGTATAAAATACACATATAATGAAGTTGGTGATAACATGGAAGTAAATAATCCTTTATATAAAAATCAAGGAATTCATTTAATAAGTACAATCTTTACTGTAGAAGATGGTATTACTAAAGTTTTACTTATTAAAAGAAAAAATAATCCTTATAAAGATTATTGGGCGCTTGTAGGTGGTGCACTATATAATAATGAAGATTTAATTGATGGTTTAAAAAGAGAGTTAAAGGAAAAAACAGGTATTGAAAATATTAAATTAGATATGTTTAATGTTTATGGAAAATTAAATCGTTCACCGGTATTTAGAATGGTTGCAGTAGGGTACATAGGTGTTATTGATAGAGAAAAGGTATCATTAATAAAAGAAACTTTAAAAACAAGTAATGCAGATTGGTTTAATATTGAATGTATTCCAACACTAGCATATGATCATAATGAAATATTAAATGATGCGGTTAATAAATTAAAAGAAAAAATATATGAAAAGGACTTTTTAAAAGATTTATTTCCAAGTGAGTTTACTTTACCAGAACTTCAAAAGGTTTATGAAACAATTTTAGGAGAAAAGCTTGATAGAAGGAATTTTAGAAAAAAACTTTTAAATTTAGATTTAATTGAAGATACACTAAAAGAGAAAAAATTTGATGGAAATAAACCAGCTAAATTATATAAATTTAAATAGAAATGCATATATGCATTTTTATAAATAAATTAAATGTGTATTTTGTACACGTGATAGAATTTGGAGGAATAATTATGATAAAAAAAGTAGTATTAACAGGTGGACCATGTGCAGGAAAAAGCACAGCAATAGCAAAAATATCAAAAGTATTTACTGAAAAAGGATATGAGGTATTAGTTGTACCAGAGACAGCAACTGAAATAATAAATATGGGAATTAAACCATTTGGGGATAATAAAATAAATATGTATGATTTTCAGAAATTTATATTATCTCATCAACTTGAAAAAGAAAGATTAATAGATGAATATATTAATTTAAATGAAAATAAAAATATATTAGTTATATATGATAGAGGAATTATAGATAATATGGCATATGTTCCATTAAATGAATTTGACAAATTATTGAAAGAATTTAATATTACAAAATCAAATTTATTTACAAGATATGATAGTGCTTTACATTTATTAACGGCAGCTAAAGGTACTGATTTTTATACAATTGAAAATAATTCTGCAAGAAGTGAAGGAAAAGAAGAGGCAATAATTCTTGATGATAAAATATTAGAATCATATTTAGGTTTCCCTCGCTTAAGAATCATTGATAATAGTACAAATTTTGAGAGTAAAATAGAAAAGGTCATAAAAGAAATATCAAATGTATTAGGTAATGCATATGTTCAAAAGCAATATAAATATTTAATTGATTTTAATACTATTGATTATAAAAAATTAGAAAGGGTTTCAAGAAAATTTGTAGTGAAACAAAAATATAATGTTAAAAATAATGAAGAAATAATGGTAAGAAAAATGAGTTTTGATGATGAAGATTTATATTTTTTAAGAATTAAATCTAATACGAATAAACCAAGTGAGAGAATAATAAAAGAAAAGGTTATATCAGAAAAAGATTATGATTATTTACATGATTCTTTTGATGGTAATGAAATTACTAAAATAAGGTATTGTTTTAGTTATCATGATATTGATTTTAGGTTAGATATATTTGATGATATTGCCTTATTAGAAGTAGAAGGAGAATATGATAACATAATATTTCCAGACTTTTTTAGAGTTTTAGAAGATGTAACAGAAGATGAAAAGTATAGAAATTATAATTTGTCTAAAGATAAAAGCAAAAAAAACTTGAATTATGAAATTTAAAATGTATTTAAAAGAATTAGGAAAAGAGGCAGATGTAAAGTCAGATACTGTTGTACTTAAATTTACTCCAGATAAAAATAAGGAAAGAAAAGAAAATTAAATTTTTCTTTCTTTTTTCTTTATAGAAACTAAAAAAATTGATATAATGAATATGGAAGTAAGGGTGGTAATAATGGATAGTAAATTAGAATTATTTTTAAGTAAATTAAATTTACCAAAAGAAGATTACAATTATTTTAATGAAGGTAAAATTTTAAAAATAAAATCAACAAAAGATAAATTAAATTGGGATTTTATAATTGAAACTAAAGAATTATTACCAATAAAAATCTTAGAATATTTAGATGAAAACATAAAAAAGGGTTTTCCCAATTTAAATACAGTAACATATGAAATAGTACCTAAAACAGTTAATAAGTCGTTAATAAATAGTTATTTTAACTATATAATTAATAAACTATCTTTAGGTAAAGCAGTTTCAATGATTTTTTATGGAAAAGAAATAAAGGCTACTACTAATGGAATGGTTATAACAGCATCAAATAAAGCAGAAGAAAATATGATAAATAGTAGATTAAATGAAATAATTAATACATATCATAAAATTGGTTTTGAAAGTCTAAATTTAAAAATAGAATTATTAGATTGCGGAAATGAATTAAAAGAAGAAATAAAAAAAGAATTAGAAGAAGAAGTAAAAGAAGCAAGCAAAGAAGCTACTGAATTTTTAAACAAACCAAAAGAAAAACCAAGAGAAAGAATGCAGATGGTATCTACTAAGAAAGATCCAGAAAGTAGTGCGATTATAGGATTTGAAAATATGAGTGATCCAGTTTCTGTACAAACTATAACTGGTGAAATGAATGATGTAACAATTGAAGGATACATATTTGGTAAAGAATTATTTGAGTCAACAAAAAGTGTATTTAAAATTATAACTTTAAAAGTATCAGATTTATCAGATAGTATTTTAGTAAAAATATTCTTTAGAAATGAAGAAGATTTTAATAGAGTAAATGGTGAACTAAATGAAAATTCTTGGTATAAAATAAATGGTAGAGTATCATTTGATACATTTGCAAATGATTATGTGTTAAGTGCTAGAAATATTGTTCCTATTGAAAGTAAATTTAAAGAAGAAAAAGATACTGAAGAAGAAAAAAGAGTAGAACTACATGCTCATACTATTATGAGTCAAATGGATGGAGTAGTTTCAGTAGAAGACTTAATAAAACAAGCAAGAAAATGGGGACATAGAGGAATAGCTGTTACAGACCATGATGGAGTACAAGCATTCCCAAATGCATTTAACTTAGTAAGAGGAATGAATAAAGATTTAAAAGAAGGCGAAGAACCTTTTAAAGTAATATATGGATGCGAACTTGTTATGGTTGATGACAATATTGATATTGTAATAAGACCAACAGATGAAGGAATATTAGATGCAACATATGTAGTATTCGACCTTGAAACAACAGGTTTTAATGCCGGTGGTGCAGACTCAATTATTGAAATAGGTGCGACTAAAATAAGAAATGGTGAAATACTAGATTCATTTGATGAACTTATTGATCCAAAAAGAAAATTACCACAAAAGATAATTGATGTAACGCATATTACTGATGATATGCTTGTAGGTAAGATGAATGAAGAAGAAGGCGTAAAGAAATTTATTGAATGGATAGGTGGAGAAAATGTTCCTATGGTTGCTCACAATGCAAAATTCGACGTATCATTCATTGAAATGGCATATAAAAAATATGATTTAGGTGAATTTAAAAATCCAGTAATAGATACACTTGAACTTTCTCGTGCACTTGATAATACAGAAGCAAGACATAGTTTATCAGCAATTACAAAAAGATATGGAGTTGTATTTGATGAAGATGCACACCATAGAGCAAACTATGATGCTGAAGGAACAGCATTAGTACTTCATAAAATGCTTAAAAAAATGTATGATCAAAACTTTAGAAAAATAAGTGAATTAAATAACTTAGTACCAAAAGATGAAATACATAAATATGGTAAAACACATGATATAAATATACTTACATTAACAAGAGAAGGATTAAAAAATCTATTTACAATCGTTTCTTATGCAAATACTAAATATTTATATAAAACCCCTAGAATACTTAGAAGTGAAATAGAAAAATATAGAAAAGGTTTATTAATAGGTAGTGGATGTTACCAAAGTGAAGTATTTACTAGCGCTAGTACAAAAAGTGATGAAGAACTTGCTAATATAATTAAATTTTATGATTATATTGAAGTACAACCAGTAGATGAATATTGTCATTTAGTACCATCTGTATTTGAAAATGAGGCACAACTTATTCAAAATATAGAAAAAATAGTTAGAGTTACTGAAGAAGCAGGTAAGATGATTGTCGCAACAGGAGATGTACACCACTTAAAGAAAGAAGATAAAATTTATAGAGAAATAATCATAAATCAAAATGTACCAGGTAGAGGAAGACATCCACTTATTAGAAATAGTAAAGGTGGACAAATACCATCACAACATTTTAGAACAACAAATGAAATGCTTGAAAATTTTGAATTCTTAGGTAAAGAAAAAGCAAAAGAATTAGTAATAACAAATCCAAATAAAATACTTGATATGACAGAAGTATTTGATGTAATAATTCAAACAGGAGGAGTACCTTTTTCACCAAGAGTAAAGGCAGATGATGGTAAAACTTATCTTGATTGTCCTAGAGTAGTTACAGATCTTGTATATGAAAAAGCAAATAATTGGTATGGTGATCCACTTCCATATAATATTGAATCAAGACTAGGTACAGAACTTTATGGTGATATAGTTTTAACAAGTGTAAAATATTATCTTGATAAAAGTTTAAGTGATGAAGAAAAAGAAATTGAATCATTTAAACAATTACATGATGTTATTGTAAAAGGTTCAGATGCTGTTAAAGACTTAGTTAGAAAGTATTTAGTAGATACTAGTGAAGAAGAATTAACCGATGATGAACTAGAAAAGAAACTAAAGAAAAGCCTAGGTGGAGTAATAGGTGCTGGATTCGATCCTATTTACTTGATTGCACAAAGACTAGTTAAAAAATCAAATAATGATGGCTTCTTAGTTGGTTCAAGAGGATCTGTTGGATCTAGTTTTGTCGCAACAATGATGGGAATAACAGAAGTAAATCCACTTGCGGCTCACTATAGATGTCCAAAATGTAAACATAGTATATTTGAAGAAGATGGAAAAGCATTAGGTGCGACTTATTCAAGTGGTTTTGATTTACCTAATAAAAATTGTCCAAAATGTGGTACTTTGATGCTTAAAGATGGACAAGATATTCCATTTGCTACATTCCTTGGATTTAATGCAGATAAAGTTCCAGATATAGATCTTAACTTCTCAGATTTAAACCAAGCAGCAATCCATGAATATACAAAGGTATTATTTGGTGTTGATAATGTTTATAGAGCAGGAACAATAGGTACTGTCGCAGAAAAAACTGCATATGGTTATACAAAAGGATTCTTTGAAGACAAAGGTATAGAAAAAAGATCAATAGAAATAGAAAGACTTTCAAAAGGATGTACAGGTGTTAAAAGAACTACAGGACAACATCCAGGTGGAATAGTAGTTATACCAGATTACATGGATGTATTTGATTTTACACCTTTCCAGTTTCCAGCAGATGATCCAAATTCTGCATGGAGAACAACACACTTTGATTATCATAAAATTGAAGATGATGTATTAAAACTAGATATATTAGGTCACTCAGATCCAACACAACTTCGTATGATACAAGATATGACAGGAACAGATGTTACAGAAGTTCCACTAGATGATAAAGAAACAATGGGAATATTCTTGTCACCTGCGCCACTTGGTGTAACATCTGATCAAATAATGTGTAATACAGGTACTCTTGGTATACCAGAATTTGGTACAAAATTTACAGTACAAATGGTTGAGGATACTAAACCAAAAACATTTGCCGAATTAATTAAAATATCTGGTTTATCACATGGTACTGATGTTTGGCTAGGTAATGCACAAGATTTAATAAAAAATAATATTGTACCATTCTCTGAAGTAATAGGATGTCGTGATGATATAATGGTATATCTAATGTATAATGGTCTTAAACCTATTACTGCATTTAAAATAATGGAATTTGTAAGAAAAGGTAGAGCAAGTAAACCAAAAGATCATGATCAATGGGTTGAATATGAACAAATATTAAAAGATGCTGGAATAAAAGATTGGTTTATTGAATCATGTCATAAAATAAAGTACATGTTCCCAAAAGCCCATGCCGCAGCATATGTAACAAGTGCATTTAGAGTTGCTTGGTATAAAGTTCATATGCCAGTATATTACTATGCATCTTGGCTTTCATGTAAAGCAACAGATGTTGATATTATTTCTATGATAAAAGGTTATGATGCTATTAAAGATAAACTTACAGAAATAACTAATAAAGGAAGAGATGCATCTAATAAAGAATTAGGTACATATGAATCACTTCATTTATGTTTAGAAGCAGCAGCTAGAGGTATAAAATTCTTAAATGTTGATTTATATAAGAGTGCCGCAACTACTTTTGGAGCAGCTAGTGAGACAGAAGTAATTCCTCCATTTAATGCAATTGAAGGACTTGGTGATACAGTTGCTAATAATATAGTTGAAGAAAGAGAAAAAGGTCCATTTATATCGATTGAGGAATTTCAGATAAGATGTAAAGTATCAGGTACTTTAATAGATAAAATGAGATTAATGGGTATATTTGGTGATATGCCTGAAACAAGTCAGCTTAGTTTATTTTAACAAAAATATACACAAATTATTGATTTTTGTGCATTACTTTGTTACGCTTTATTTGTAATAAAATATAATGTTTTAGAATCAAATTATCAATTTAATTTAAATTTTTAAGAATATTATTGATGTTATATTTGAAGAATTTTTAATGAAAAAATATTAGTTTGCAAAAATAAAATATTGTGTTATAATATTTTTAGTTTAAAAGTTGTGATGAGGAAGTAGTAATATAATTAATATTTTTTAAGAGAGTTAGCGTATGGTGGGAAGCTAATAAAATATATTATATGAATTCACCCTCTGAGTGTATAATGAAAAGTTATAACGTTTATCTAGCGTTAATAGATTAAAGAGCATAGAAATATCTATGAAGTAAGGTGGTACCGCGAAAAATCGTCCTTA
>ERZ773192.2639-NODE-2639-length-14687-cov-6.470749_pt1 | contig 14687 bp, 9 predicted proteins | sample MGYA00581010_ERZ773192 | MGnify/ENA primary metagenome ERZ773192 (study PRJEB29015, sample SAMEA2737741) | human gut metagenome | biome: human gut; feature: human-associated habitat; material: faeces | place: China | collected 2012 ...
AGCTTGTGTTGGTAGCCTTTGTTCCGGTGTAGATAGTTACCCACTTGCCGCCCTTGTACTGCTGTAACTGGTAGCCACTTGCCGTTGTGCCCTTGTTCCACTTTAATGTAACAGAGGTACTTGACTTTGAAGAACACTTGAAACCGCCTACGCCGTAAGGATTGGTATTTACCTTTACCTCACTGCTCCACGAGCCGTACTGCTTAGTATTTCCGTATGTCTTGTAAGCTCTGATTCTGAATCTGTAGCCGGCAGTACCTGCCTTTAAGCCCTTTACAGTATAGCTTGTGTTGGTAGCCTTAGTACCCGTATAAATAGTTACCCACTTTCCGTCCTTGTACTGCTGTAACTGATAACCGCTTGCCGTTGTACCCTTGTTCCACTTTAATGTCACTGAGGTACTCGACTTTGACGAGCACTTGAATCCGCCAACTCCATAGGGGTTAGTGTTAAGCGTAAGTACAGATGAACAATTGCTGTAAGCGTCAAGGTCCTTTCCCTCGATATACGCTCTTAAACGGAATTTGTAACCTGCTGTTCCGGCTTTGAGATTTTTAACAGTATATGTATTGCCGTAAGTTTTAGCTACAACCGTCCATTCACCGTTTGTATACTGCTGAATTTCATAGCCGTCGGCTTTTTCATCCTTATCCCACTTGAATGTGAAATATGTGCTTGACTTAGCCGAAACTGCAAAATTCACAGGAGTTTTTGGTGATGTCGTTGCCGTATAAACCTCCGAATATGCACCGAACAGCATTTTTTCACCGTCAGTAACATATCTCTTGATTCTGAATTGATATTCTGTCGAGGGATTCAATCCCGTAAATGTGTATGTGTTGAGCAAACCGTCTTTTAATGTTATTACTCTTTCCCATGTAGTGCCGCTTAGTTTTTCAATAACATATCCTCTTGCCGATTCGGTTTTATCCCACCAAACAGTAACAGAGCTTTCGGTTGCCGCAGTCTGCTTTACTTTGCTTATTTTCTGCGGATATGTTTTTACATTCAGCACAGTGCTGTAATCACTGTAATAACGCGTACCGCCACTTACTTTATAGCATCTTACCCTGAACTTATACATAGTTGCGGGAGAAAGATTTTTAAAAGTAAATCTCAGGTCGTCGTTTGCAGTGAAAGAAGCCGCTTTTTCAAATTTATTTCCGTTGAGCCATTCAAGAATATAGCCGTCTGCATTGCTTACCTTTCCCCATTTGACCGATATTGTATCGGCGGATCTGTTATAGTATGTAAGACCGCTTACAGGATTCGGTTTAGTAAGCTTTGCAATATAGTCGCCCTTATAGCTGTAACCGCACTTAGTGCATGTGTACTGTGTATAACCTTCGCTTTCAAATGTCGGTTTCACAACCTTTGTATTGTAATTATGATTACAGCCAATCTCGATTGTTGTTTCTGCGCCTACGCTTCCGCTACCATCCTTATTTCCGATAGGAGCGGCGTAGGTTTTAATGGTATATGTACCGGTTTTAACAGGAGTAAATGTATAACTGTTTATTTTCCCGGTACTTACATCAACTACATTTTGTCCGTCAGGGTCAAATACATCAAGCCAATAGTTAGCCAGCTTATCACTTTCGCTTGCTGTCCATTCAATCGTAATCTCGGAATTATCAACTAAATCGCCTGTAATTTTCGTAACCTCAGGCTTCGTCAGATGAGTACAGGTTGCACACAGATAATAATAATCTAAATTACCGCCGGTAAACTCCTTATATCCGCATCTCTGACACAAATGCGCATACTTATGCGGATGGTCCGCTTCAAAATATGTAGTGCCGTAATTATGCCCTAAAGCCGAAGTCGAACGGCTCTCTGTCGCTCCGCAGGAGCATTTACGCTCTTCCGTTCCTCCGCTCGTGCAGGTCGCAGAAGTCTTTGTATACCACGAACCGTAGGAGTGGGAGCCGGTTGTAGTAAATGATTGTTCAGGGCTCCAGTATTCCTTACCTTCTATTACAGCATAAAACTTATAATAATATTTCGTGCCGTGTCTTAATGTAATTTTGACCTCACTGTTCATATTGTATGATATGTACATATAGTCATAACCCGTCCATGTGCTTGCAGTATTATGGAACTCCGACCAGCCGTTATCATATGTGCCGTCTTCTCTTCTAATACGTATTCCCGCTTTTGTCAGTTTGTAATTTGACGGTTTATACACATCAGTTACAACAAAAGCATTTGTATCACTAACCGTATTTGATTTTTTTGAAGATATTCCGGGTAGTTTTACATTATCGGTTGAGGGTGTTGAACCGTTGTTTGCATTTGCCAAATACAATGTACTCATGGATTTTACATGATTGTAAAAATCGGTATATGTTGTATATGTAAAACGAGGCTTATCGCCGGAATTACCAAAATAGTCTAAATAATAAAAGCCATTACTGTCACTCGAAACGTACACTATTGAATGCTGATATGTTCCCCCTTCCATTCTTATATGTTCACCTGCTTGTGCATTTTTAGTAATAAAATCTCTTATTGCGGTCACACTATTTTTGTTTATATAAATTTTCGAGCCTTCTTTGCCGTATATTACTGTTGTAACATATCTTGCATACCACAAACAGCCAACTGCCTTTGTAAAACTAACCTTATTTCCGTAAACAGTTTCTTCCGGAAAAGATCCTTGACACGTCGGATATTTCGCAATAGTGTATTTATCTAATATTGCGTTATTGCCATAAACTGCATACTTTGAATCAAATATCATAAATCTAATAATATCACTTACTGATTTTCCCGATTGATTACATTTAGATACATTTGCCTGATTTGAAATAGCATTTATTGCGCTATTAATTCTAGAATTGCTTTTGTTGTTAATGAAAGTTCGTTTCCAATCTGACGCACTCGCCGTCAAACTCGTACTCTCCCTCACCGCCGGCAGATTATCACCGAGCGGCGTTGCAACGGCTGTCAGCATCATAACCGCCGACAGTACTGCCGCACCCAGTCTTTTTACACTTTTAATCATAATTTTCCTCCTTAAGCGACTGTATACAGTTGTAAAATAACCGCAATCTTCTTGTTTGATAATACCTTATATTTTTCCCTCTTTCAACCTGTGGGCAAAATCAACTTTCATAACGACAAAAAAAGCACACAAATTCCGATTACTATACATTGTAGCAGATAATATAAAAAGGCACACTCCACCCTACATGGACTGTGCCTTTATTACCATATTGAATTTTACGCAGAGATATTGTGCATTACTTACAGAGGCGCTTTCAGAAAGCCCCCCCCCGTTTACATAAATTGTAATTTATCATCTTGTACATATCTCTCACCATTTTATTTACTAAAGTTATATCTGTATACTTTCAATAACATAAGTATATCACTATAGTTAATGGGTGTCAAGTTTTTTGCAAAATTACCACTAAAATAAACCTGCTCTTATTCAAGCATCGTCTGCTCCGTCCTCTCGATACCGAGCATGGGTGCTAAATACCTGCCCGTATAGCTTACGGAATTTGCCGCTACATCTTCGGGAGTGCCGGTAGCAATCACCGTACCGCCGCCGCTTCCGCCCTCAGGTCCCATATCAATGATATAGTCGGCTGTTTTTATAACATCAAGGTTGTGTTCGATAACGAGAACGGTATTTCCGCCGTCGGTCAGTTTCTGAAGTACATCTATCAGCTTATGCACATCAGCGGTATGAAGTCCTGTTGTAGGCTCGTCAAGAATGTACACCGTCTTGCCTGTAGCACGCTTTGAAAGCTCCGAAGCCAGCTTTACCCTCTGTGCCTCACCGCCCGAAAGCGTCGTCGCAGGCTGACCTATCTTTACATATCCAAGTCCTACATCATAAAGCGTCTGCAGCTTTCTCTTTATCTTTTCGTGATTTTCAAAGAAAGCTATACCCTCTTCTACCGTCATTTCAAGCACATCGTAAATGTTCTTGCCTCTGTAGTGAACTTCGAGCGTTTCACGGTTATAGCGTTTGCCCTTGCAGACCTCGCACGGTACATATATATCGGGCAGGAAGTGCATTTCTATCTTGTTGATACCGTCGCCCTCGCAGGCTTCACAACGTCCGCCCTTTACATTGAATGAAAATCTTCCGCTTGTATAGCCCCTCATCTTTGCGTCATTGGTCGATGCGAACAGCTCTCTTATATCGTTGAATACACCCGTATAGGTCGCAGGGTTGCTCCTCGGTGTTCTGCCTATCGGCGACTGGTCGATAGCTATTACCTTGTCAAGATACTCCGTACCCTCGAATGTATCGAACGCACCGGGTTTTATTCTTGCACGGTTCAGCTTTGCGACAAGGTGCTTGTAGATTATCTCATTTACAAGCGAACTCTTGCCGCTGCCCGATACGCCCGTAATGCAGGTGAATATTCCGAGCGGTACTTTTACCGTAATGTTCTTCAGATTATTTTCACGGCAACCTGTTATCTTCAGCCATTTCTTAGTGGGCTTTCTGCGTTTTTCGGGTACTTCTATCTTTAATTTTCCCGTGAGATACTGTCCTGTTATCGAACGCTCGCACTTCATTATATCGTCAAGCGTACCTGCACAGATAACCTCACCGCCGTGAACGCCTGCGCCGGGACCTATGTCAACGATAAAATCCGCCGCCCTCATAGTATCCTCATCATGCTCAACGACTATAAGCGTATTTCCGAGGTCACGCAATCTTTTCAGCGTTGCGATAAGCTTGTCGTTATCCCTCTGATGAAGTCCAATGCTCGGCTCGTCAAGGATATACAGCACTCCCATAAGACTGCTGCCTATCTGCGTTGCAAGCCTTATACGCTGACTTTCACCGCCCGAAAGCGTACCTGCCGTTCTTGATAATGTCAGATATTCAAGTCCGACGCTGCTCAGAAATCCCAGACGTTCCTTGATCTCTTTCAGTATCTGACTTGCTATCATCATATCACGTTCAGACAGCTTTATGCTTTTGACAAATTCAAGCGCTTCGCTGATGCTCATATCACAGAATTCGTTGATATTCTTACCGCATACGGTAACGCAAAGAGCCTCCTTTTTCAGTCGCTGACCGTGACAGTCGGGACACACTGCATCGCCCATATACTGAGCTATATCCTCTCTTGAATATACGCTCGTTGTTTCCTTATAACGCCTTTCAAGGTTGTTTACTACACCCTCGAACGCCGTCATATAGACACCGCCGCCCTGCTCTTTACTGCGGACGACCTTTATCTTCTTTTCGCCTGTACCGTAAAGCACCGCATCTAACTGTTCCTTTGTCAGTTCCTTTACGGGCTGATCCACGCTGAAGCCGTATTCGTTTGCAACAGCGTCAAAATACATCTGCGCTATAGTTCCGTCCGCATACTTCCAGCCGCTCGCCTTTATCGCATTTTCACGGATAGTAAGATCACGGTTCGGTAAAATCAGGTCTACATCTATCCTTCTGAAAATTCCGAGACCGGTACAGGTAGGACAAGCGCCGAAGGGATTGTTGAACGAGAACATTCTCGGCACAAGCTCTTCTATACTTACTCCGTGTTCGGGGCAGGCATAGTTCTGTGAAAAACTCAGTTCTTCACCGTCAATTACATCTATAAGAATAAGTCCGCCCGAAAGATTTCCCGCAACCTCAAGGCTGTCGGATAAACGTGACTTTATATCCTCTTTCATAACAAGACGGTCCACAACGACTTCTATATTATGCTTCTTGTTCTTGTCAAGCTTTATCTGCTCGGAAAGATCGTAGATTATCCCGTCAATACGCACTCTTGCGTAGCCCTGCTTTACAAGGTCCTCAAGTTCCTTGCGGTATTCGCCCTTTCTGCCTCTTACTATCGGCGATAAGATCTGAAACTTTGTCCGCTCGGGCAGTTCCATTACCTTGTCAACTATCTGATCTACCGTCTGCTGTCTTATCTCTTTACCGCAGACAGGACAGTGTGGAATGCCTACTCTTGCATACAGCAGTCTGAGGTAGTCGTATATCTCCGTTACCGTTCCGACAGTGGAACGAGGGTTCTTCGAGGTCGTTTTCTGGTCTATTGATATAGCGGGAGAAAGTCCCTCTATACTGTCAACATCGGGCTTTTCCATCTGTCCGAGGAACATTCTTGCATATGATGACAGGCTCTCGATATACCTTCTCTGACCGTCCGCATAAATAGTATCGAATGCAAGCGATGACTTTCCCGATCCCGAAAGCCCCGTCATAACTATAAACTTGTCACGGGGCAGTTCTATATCAATATTCTTCAGATTATGCTCTCTTGCACCCTTGATGATTATTTTATCTATTCCCATTTTCTTTTGTCATCTCCGTCAACAGCTTACTTGCTTTCCTGAAGCTCCTTTATCTTGTCACGCAGATATGCGGCATGTTCAAAGTCAAGCAGCTTTGCCGCATTCTTCATCTCTGCGGTATACTGTTTGATAAGCGCCTCTCGCTCTGCCTTGGTGTATTTTCTCTTTTTGCCCTTATCCTTGCCGGACGATATTTCCAGCACCGCCCTTACATCCTTTACTATAGTTTTAGGCGTGATGCCGTGTTCCTCGTTATATTTCATCTGAATCTCACGGCGGCGGTTGGTTTCGGTCACTGCCTTTTCCATACTGTCCGTAACCGTATCGGCATACATTATGACCTTGCCTTCGGCGTTTCTTGCCGCCCTGCCTATAGTCTGTATAAGCGAAGTTTCGCTTCGTAAAAAGCCCTCTTTGTCTGCGTCAAGTATTGCAACGAGCGATACCTCCGGCAAGTCAAGACCCTCACGCAGAAGATTTATTCCGACAAGCACATCAAAGACATGCATACGCAGATCTCTTATTATCTCCATACGTTCGATAGAATCAATATCATGGTGCATATAGCGTATCTTCACGCCGAGTTTTTCATAATAAGCCGTCAGATCCTCAGCCATTTTCTTTGTAAGCGTAGTGATAAGCACACACTCGCCCTTTTTGGTACGCTCGTTTATTTCGGAATAAAGATCCTCTATCTGTCCCGCAACAGGCTTTATCTCTATTATCGGATCAAGCAGACCGGTAGGACGTATGACCTGCTCGGCTGTGTTCACAGCGTGGCTCTTTTCGTATTCACCCGGTGTAGCCGAAACATAAATGACCTGATTTATCATCGAGGTAAACTCGTCAAAATTCATCGGTCGGTTATCATACGCAGACGGCAGACGGAAGCCGTAATCCACAAGGTTTTTCTTTCGTGCAAAGTCGCCGCCGTACATACCTCTTACCTGCGGCAATGTAACGTGGCTCTCGTCAATGAACATAAGAAAATCTTTCGGAAAATGGTGCATAAGAGTTATAGGCGAGCTGCCCGGCGCTCTTCCTGCAAGCACCCGTGAATAGTTCTCTACGCCCTTACACGTTCCTATCTCACGGAGCATTTCCATATCATAGCGTGTTCTCTGCTCTATCCTCTGCGCCTCTATCAGCTTATGGTTATCGGTGAAGAATTTAACACGTTCTTCCATTTCGTTTTCTATCTCGGTAAGCGAATTTTCAAGCCTTGCCTTGCTTACGATGTAATGTGACGCAGGGAAAATGGCAACGTGCGAAAAGCGGCGTTTCACCTCGCCTGTCACTATATCTATCTCGGATATTCTGTCTATCTCATCACCGAAAAATTCTATCCTTATCGCCTTGTCGGACGTACTTCCCGCAGGGAAAACCTCAAGTACATCGCCTCTTACCCTGAACTTGTTACGGATGAAATTCATATCGTTGCGTTCATACTGTATTTCGACAAGCCTTTTTATTATATCGTCACGGCTTCGCTCCTGACCCTCACGGATAGAAAGCATATTCTCACGGTAATCCTCCGGGCTGCCCAAGCTGTAGATACAGCTTACACTGGCAACGATTATTACATCTCTGCGCTCCGCAAGAGCCGCTGTTGCCGAGTGTCGCAGGCGGTCTATCTCATCGTTTATCGCACTGTCCTTTTCGATATAGGCATCGGTTGACGGAATATACGCCTCAGGCTGATAATAGTCGTAGTAGCTTACAAAATATTCGACAGCATTATCCGGAAAAAACTCCTTGAACTCACTGCACAGCTGTGCCGCAAGTGTCTTGTTATGTGCAAGGATAAGCGTGGGGCGGTTGACCTTTTCGATAATATTTGCCATAGTAAAGGTTTTTCCCGAACCGGTAACTCCGAGCAGAACCTGTTCCTTATCGCCGTCAAGCACACCGTTTGCAAGGCTGTCTATAGCCTGCGGCTGATCGCCCATCGGCTTATAATTTGATTTTAATACGAACTTGTCCATTTTAGCTCCTTAAAAATCGTTCCATATATCAGGAAGAATACCGTTCTCACGCATAGACAGACTGCCGTGCATACCGACTATAACGTGGTCGGCGAGATAAATTCCTGCCTTTTCAAGAAGGTTGAAAAGATTTCTCGTCATTATCTTATCCTCCGTAGACGGCATTTCACTGCCTCTCGGATGGTTATGCGTCATAACGACTATAGGACATCTTTTCTGCACTGCCTTTTCAAGCAATCTCATTATATCAGGCCGCACCTGTTCAAGCGCACCCGTGCTTATTATTTCCTGCGACATAAAACAATACTCGCTGTCGAGAAATATCATTCTCAGCTGTTCGGTATCTACAAAGCGGAAAAGTCCCATACAATAGTCCTTTACCGCTCCGGATGCGCCGAGCATCTCACCCTTCTGAACGCTCTCAGACAGCATACGCTCTATGTTCGCACGAAGTACGATTATCATCTGAGCGGTAGACCTGCCTACACCCTCGACCTCGCACAACTCGTTTTCGCTTGCGGAGAACACACCGCTGAGCGTTCCGAATCTGTCAATAAGCCTGTGTGCTATCGGGTTTGTATCGCACTGCTTAAAAGAGCTGTACAGCATCATTTCAAGCAGTTCGTGCGACTGAAACCCCTCACTGCCGAACTCTTTAAGGCGGCTTATCATACGCTCCCTGTGTCCTGCGTGCATATTATCATTATGAGCGATAGCTACCGCCCCCTTCTGTCATCAATATCACCGCAAGGCTGTGTACCTAAATACACAGCCTTTGCTGAACAGTATTAAATTAGCATATCAGTCTTCAAATACAGCGCCTGTATTCGAGCTTGTAACAAGCTTTGCGTAACGCTTGAGATAACCGTCAAGCTGTCTTACGGGAGCATTTACGCCCTTAGCCTTACGCTGTGCTATCGTTTCATCGTCAACGAGAAGTTCAATGCTTCTTGCAGGTATATTGATATGTATCTTATCTCCGTTTTCAACGTAAGCTATAAGTCCGCCGTCAGCTGCCTCGGGAGAAACGTGACCTACTGCCGCACCTCTGCTGGCACCGCTGAAACGTCCGTCTGTGATAAGAGCAACGCTTCCGTCAAGGCCCTTGCCGACAATAGCCGCCGTAGGAGCAAGCATCTCAGGCATACCGGGACCACCCTTGGGGCCTTCATAGCGGATAACAACAACATCACCGGGGATGATAACGTTATTGAGGATAGCGTCACAAGCAGCCTGTTCGCCGTCAAATACCTTCGCAGTACCTGTGAAGTCCATCATTTCGGGCTTGACAGCACCCTGCTTTACAACAGAGCCGTTTTCTGCAAGGTTACCGCTGAGTATTGCAAGACCGCCGTCTTTTCTGATAGGATTCTCGCAGGTGTGGATTATTGTACCGTCTGCATTCGGAGCCTTGGCGATTCTGTCAGCCTGTGTACCCGATACCGTAAGAACGCTTGTATCAACGTGACCGCCCTTTGCAAGCTCCTTGATAACCGACTGGATACCGCCGACATCGTTAAGGTCTGTTATGAATATATCGCTTGCAGGATTGAGTTTTGAAAGCTGAGGTGTTGTCTTGCTCTTGTTGTCAATGTCGTCAAGAGAAATGTCTACTCCTGCCTCGTGTGCGATAGCAAGAAGATGAAGTACCGTATTTGAGGAAGCACCGATTGCCATATCGGTAGCGAGTGCGTTCATCATATTCTTCTTTGTGATAATATCCTTAGCGCAGATGTTCTGCTTTACAAGCTCAACTATTCTTTCGCCCGTTTCCTTTGCAAGTCTGCGGCGAGCGGCATTTACAGCAGGCTCTGTACCCGACTTCGGCATCGAAAGGCCGATTGCTTCTGTAAGGCAGTTCATTGAGTTCGCCGTGTACATACCCGAACATGAGCCGCAGGTAGGACAAGCGTTATTCTCGTAATCAAGAAGAACATCATCGCCTATAGTACCGTTGGAATACTGACCGATAGCTTCGTATATCTCGTTATAGCCTACTCTCTTGCCCTGTACTCTGCCGGGGTTCATAGGACCGCCGCTTACAAAAATAGAGGGGAGATTCATTCTTGCGGCAGCCATTATCATACCGGGAACTATCTTGTCGCAGTTCGGGATAAATACGATACCGTCAAGAGGATGCGCTGTCAGCATTACCTCGATACTGTCGCAGATAAGCTCACGGGATGCAAGAGAATATCTCATACCTCTGTGGTTCATTGCAAGGCCGTCGCACACGCCGATGGTGAAAAATTCAAAAGGAACGCCGCCTGCGTTTCTGATACCGTCCTTTACCTGTCTTGATATTTCGTGCAGATGCGCATGACCGGGAACATAGTCGCTTGCCGCACATACAACGGCAATAAACGGCTTGTGCATCTCGCTGTCTGTTACACCCAGTGCCTTCAGTAAGGCTTTGTGCGGTGTTCTGTCTACGCCGCTCTTGATAAGATCGCTTCTCATTTTTACTGTCCTTTCCTTTGTAAAAAAGTGTTTTTATTTTCTGCCGAGCATGGCACTGCCGATCATACCTGCTTCATTTGCAAGTGTGCAGATTACTATCTCGGTATTTTTAGCATTGTTTTTTGAGTAGATCTGCTTTGCTACCTGTGCTTTCAGCGGTATAAGCAGATTATCGCCCTCGTTGCATACTCCTCCGCCTATACAGAGAATATCGGGCTGGAATACGTTTATAACATTCGTTATTCCGCAGGCAAGATACTTGATATATTTATCAACAACTTCCCTTCCCTCAGGGTCGCCCAGCTTAGCGGCATTGAACGCAGTTCTTGCTGAAATTTTCCCGTCACGGTCAACCATTTCGTGAAGCCGTCCGCTCGGATATTTCTCAATCATTTCCCTTGTCATACGGACAAGTCCCGTAGCCGAAGAATAAGCCTCAAAACAGCCGTTTCTTCCGCAGGTACACGGCGCACCGTCAACCTCGATAACAGTATGACCTATCTCGCCGCCTGCGTTGTTTGAGCCGCTGTATATCTCGCCGTTAATAATTATACCTGCGCCCACACCAGTTCCGAGCGTCAGCACTACAGCGTTTTTCGCACCCTTTGCCGCACCTGCAAGATACTCGCCGTATGCCGCAACATTAGCGTCATTTTCAAGGATGATACGCTTGCCGAAATGTTCTGCAAGATCCTTCGCAAGCGGAACGTTCTCCCAGTGCAGATTGTTCGAATAAAGCACCGTGCCGTTTTCGTTATCCATAGTTCCCGGACAGCCGACGCCGATAGTCTTTATCCTGTCAATGTCCTCGCCCGAAAGCTGTACAGCCTGTTCGACAGCGTCAATGATTACCGCAAGGACGCTTTTATAACCGTCTGCCGCATTTGTCTTGAGCGATATTTTCGAAACGAGCTGTGCGTTCTCGTCAACCACTCCTGCCTTGATATTCGTACCGCCAATGTCAACGCCGATATAATACTTCATATATCCCCTTTAACCTTTCAAAACACAAGTCTTAAACTATATCAGAAAGAATTACCTCAAGATTACCCGTAAGAGTAAATCTGCCGTAGCCTGCAGGAACAAAGAAGCTGTCGCCCTTCTTTGCGTCAAGTTCACCTATTTTACCGCTACCGTCAAGCACCAGAACCGACATAAACGACTTTTCATCTGCATCAAGTGTTACTGTTCCTGAAACCTTGATTTTATGAACATCGAAATATTCACAGCTGCGGAGCAATGTTTCCTCGCCGCCGTCTATCTTTACAGGCTTGCCCTGAGGCTTTGTATCATATTTCGGAGGGCAAAGCTCGGTAACGTCTATAGCCTTTTCTATATGAAGCTCTCTGGGCTTTCCGTCCTTTCCTACTCTGCCATAGTCATATACTCTGTATGTCGTATTGCTGTTCTGCTGAATCTCGGCAATAAGTATGCCCTTGCCGATTGCGTGGAGCGTACCCGACTCGATGAAGAACACATCTCCCTTATGAACGGGAACATTGTTTGTGACCTCAAGTAAGGTATTGTTCTTTATCCTGTCAGCAAACTCTTCTCTTGAAATTTCTTTATCAAAGCCGTAGATAAGCTGTGAGCCTTCCTCACAGTCAACGATATACCACATTTCCGTCTTGCCGTACTCGCCCTCGACACGCATAGCATAATCATTGTCGGGGTGTACCTGTACAGACAGGTTATCCTTTGCATCAATAAGCTTTATAAGTATGGGGAAATACTCGAATCTGCCGCAGGCTGTACCGAGTGCATTCTTGTTTTCCGCTACATACTCGGAAAGCGTCTTGCCTTTGTCCTTGCCGTTTGCGATAACGCTCTGACCGTCCTTATGGCAGGACAGCTCCCAGCTCTCAGCTATCTTATCTGCGTCTGATACCTTGCCGTATTCCTCTCTTAATCTGTTACCGCCCCAGATATAATCCTTGCAGGGCGCATTAAGCTTTAATATTTCCATATTATGTTCCTTTCTATTTATCGGAATATTACCGTTTTATATCGTATCTTCATAAACCGCAGTTCACAACTCTGCTTATAGTCAATTATAGCACATTCAGATTTAAATGTCTATCACTATTCTTGACTTTTTTGCGAAATATGTTATATTTATCTTATACAGCGGTCATACCGCACAAAATGACGAAAGGAACTGATAATATGAACGAAAACGTAAAATCCGCACTCAAAAAGAGAGCGGAAAAGGTAATATCCGCCCTCGAAAAGAACAATATGAAGGGCTATCTCGTCGATACTCCCGACGAGGCGAAGGAGATAATAAAGGAGCTTATAAAGGACGACAAGCTGATAGTTTCCGGAGGAACAATGACGCTCAAAGAAACCGGCATTCAGGATTTTCTGAACGAAAACTACAGCGGTATCTACATTGACCGTGAAAAGATCTCTCCCGATGAGGTAAACGACCTTTACAGAAAGGCTTTTTCTGCCGACACCTACTTTGCAAGCACTAATGCGATAACCGAATACGGCGAATTATACAACGTCGACGGCACCGGCAATCGTGTAGCCGCTATGATATTCGGACCGAAGCAGGTAATCATTGTTGCCGGCTTAAACAAGATTGTAACAGACCTCCACTCAGCCGTTGACCGTCTTGAAACGATAGCATCTCCCGCAAACTGTGTAAGGCTCGGCAGAAACACCCCCTGTGCAAAGACAGGCAGATGTGCGCACTGCTTAAGCCCCGACAGGATTTGCAACGATTATGTCATAATGGCTCATCAGCGTGACAAGGACAGAATAAAAGTAATCCTCATCTCCGACGAATACGGCTACTAATGCGGCGGGTCGCCGCCGACTGTTCCGACCTTGCGGCGGGTCGCCGCTGACTGTTCCGACCTTTTTATATGTTCCGGATATATGCAAGATATTGGAACGGTCGGGATTGGACGATGATAAAGATTTTATTTTTACTAATGGCAATGTGCCGCCTCAAATTCCGACCTTTTTATAGGTTGCGAATATATGCAGGATAGTAGGACGGTCGGGATTGAACGATAGTGATAAATTAAAATATTAAACACAAAACGGTGGGCTTGTGAGGCTCACCGTTTTACTTTTATTAACAAAACTCAATTCTTATATTCACGACATTTTGAACATACAATTTTATTGCCGGGATTTACAGTGCCACATTTTCCGCAAGTCCATGAAGTCATTGACGAAATCATCGAATTCTCACTCTCGTGAAAAAACACCATTTCTTCAAGTGATTCGGAAATATCACCTATCGCTGCAATTACAAACGAAACAATCAGAGTTACAAGAACACTAAATCCACCGCCGATAACTCCTGTCCAGATAAGCTATTCACCACTGTTGCGTTTTAATTCATTCAAATCTGCACCATTCTTAAAGCATACAATGATTATCGCCGCCGATATTATCAAGCCTATGATAAAATTCACATACGCTAAAATCCTCATTTTCTCTGAAATATTGTACCTAAACATATTTTTAACCTCTCAACAAACTTATTAACGGTTTACCGTTAATAATTATCGGAAATTTGTGGTATCATCATTACTGAAAGGAATGATGATAATGGTATGCAAATCTGTTTCCGAAGCAGTTTCAAGACGCATTTTACAGCTATGCAGGGATAAAAACATAACCGTAAACAAGCTGGCAACTCTTTCGGCTGTTACCCAATCGACCGTAAACGATATAATCAATATGAAATCCAAAAACGTCGGTATAGTAACTTTGAAAAAGCTCTGCGACGGACTTCAGATAACCATTACGGATTTTTTCGATGACGATATGTTCAGAAATCTCGAACAGGAGATATACTAAAAGCCTGTCGGTTTCCCGACAGGCTTAAAAAATATCCATAAAAAGCAAAAACGCCGTGAATGTTTCCACGACGAATTTTTTGGAGCGGATTACGAGGCTCGAACTCGCTACCTCCACCTTGGCAAGGTGGCGCTC
>ERZ773192.2649-NODE-2649-length-14649-cov-2.480129_pt1 | contig 14649 bp, 12 predicted proteins | sample MGYA00581010_ERZ773192 | MGnify/ENA primary metagenome ERZ773192 (study PRJEB29015, sample SAMEA2737741) | human gut metagenome | biome: human gut; feature: human-associated habitat; material: faeces | place: China | collected 2012 ...
CAACGACCCCGAGATTACAAATCACGTGCTCTGGCCAACTGAGCTAAAGAGGCAAAATCAAACTTTGCAGCCTCGTCATTTTCCATAACTTAGCGGCTGCAAAGTTAGATATTATTTTTTAATCACAAAACTTTTACGCAACTTTTTTATTTACCTTGAAGTTTTTCTTTTGCCTTCAACAGTTGCTTAGACAGTGCCTCCATGCACACATCTATCGATTCTTCGAATGTATCACTTATTTTTTCCGCATAAAACTCTGAATTCAGCGCCAGCACGCGCACCCCTGCTTCTTTATTCATTGCAGTTTCAGGTTTTACAACTTTCAAAGACACCTCTACTTTCATTATATTATCGCAAAACTTCTCGAGCTTCTCAGCTTTTTTCTGGATAAAAGCTTCCAGTTTGTCAGATGCATCGAAATGAATGGATTGAATTCTTACTTCCATAAATACCTCCTTTTCTTTACGCTCTAGGATGAGCTTGTTCATAAACTTGTTTTAACTCCTCAAAAGTTGTATGAGTATAGACTTCTGTCGTCGTCAAGCTTTCATGCCCCAGCAATTCTTTTACCGCCTCCAGCTCTGCCTGATGGTTTAACATAGATGTAGCAAAAGTATGCCGCAACACATGAGGGCTTTTCTTCTTCAGCGTCACAACCTTTGAAAGGTATCGCTTCACAATATAGTTCACAGATGAAGGAGAAAGCCTTACCCCACCCTTTCGAATAAAGAAAGCTTCACATTCACCCGAATAAAAACGAGTTCTTTCCTGTAGATACACACTCAAAGCCTCTTGCAGTCTATCTCCAAAAGGAATTAAGCGCTGTTTATTTCTCTTTCCCGTTACTTTTATCACCAATGCCGAAAAATCAACATCTCCATCCCTCAAAGCAATCAATTCAGCACGCCGCATGCCCGTAGAATAAAACACCTCAAGCATAGTCTTATCACGCACCCCCTCAAAAGTTTGCGGAAATTCGAAACCATCAAGAAGTTGACTCATTGCCTCATCTCTTACAAAAACCGGCAAAGGCTTCTTTTTTTTCGGACCGACAACTTTTGCCACCGGATCCACCGCCACCAACTTCTGACGTAGCAAATAATGATAAAAAGAGCGAAGCGAACTAAGCTTCCTATTTACCGTTGTTTCAGCGCGACCTTCATCCATTAATGAGAGTACCCATCCACGAACCACATCCGCATCCACGCTGGTAAACTCAAGTTCTACATCCACACCCTTAAAGTATGCTTCAAACTCATCCAGATCTATCCCGTAACTAAGAATTGTCTTTTCGGAATAATTCCGTTCAAGAAGCAAATACTTCAGAAAAGAATCTTTCAACATAGAAACATCGCTTTTATTCTCAGCAACGAATTTATGAAAAAGAATTCAATAATTCAAGAGTTTTGCAGAATTATTAATCTTCGTTCTGCTGCATTTTCTGAACGTAAATAGCACGTTCCATTTTAAGTCTCTTCAAAACAGACGGTTTGTCATACTGCTGTCTGCTTCTCAGTTCTTTTACAACACCTGTTTTTTCAAATTTTCTTTTGAATTTCTTCAGCGCTTTTTCAATGTTTTCGCCTTCTTTTACTGGTACTACAATCATGTTTTTAAAATTAAGTATGTTGTTATTAAATTATTTCGCAGTCAATTTGCGGCGCAAAATTACACATACTTTCTTTATTTACAAAACTTTCCGAAAGATTTTATTCAAAAAATCAACTTCAGACAAAATCAAGCCTCCCCTTTCTATACCATTTATTATTTTTGTCATGTTAGTTTAGAATCTTCTTAAATTCATTTACATCATGAACCGTATATCTGATAGAATTGAAGCCTTACGCAGATTTATGCAGACCAAAGGCATATCTGCATTTATCGTACCCAGTACCGACCCTCATTCTGGAGAATATGTACCTGCTCATTGGGAGTCTCGGAAATGGATTTCCGGATTCACCGGTTCGGCCGGTACAGCTGTAATCACCATGTCACAAGGAGGATTATGGACCGACTCCCGTTATTTTTTACAAGCAGAAGAACAACTTCAAGGAAGCGGACTAATTTTATTCAAAGACCGGCTTCCGGAAACTCCTTCCATTGCCGACTGGTTAGGGAGCATATTGAAACCTGGAGAAAAAGTCGGTATTGACGGGTGGGTAAACAGCACATCCGAAGCCCTACAATTACAAAAAGCACTTGAAAAATACCATTTAGAGCTGGTTAATGTAGAAGACCCATTCCATTTATTATGGAGAGACCGCCCCTCACTGCCTCTGAACCCTCCATTCATTTTGCCATTGGAATACAGCGGAGAGGCATGTAATCAAAAAATCAGTCGGATACAAGCTATTCTTAAAGAAAATCAAGTCAATGGCATCTTAATTTCCGCCTTGGATGAAATAGCCTGGACTTTAAACTTAAGAGGCACTGACGTACATTGCAATCCGGTATTCGTTTCCTATCTTTTCATCACCTCTACTTCAAGTACATTGTACATCCAGCCGGATAAACTAACAGATGAGGTACGTCGCTATTTAGAAACAAACCACGTTTCTATTAAAGACTATACACAAATAGCCCAAGAACTGGAGGAACATAAAGAAGGCTGCTTACAGCTACCCAGTTCAACCAATTATACCCTTTATCAGGCTGCCAGCAAAAGCAGTCAGGTAAAGTTACTCGAATCTCCGGTATTATATTTGAAATCTATCAAAAACGCTACAGAAATAGCCGGATTCAAACAAGCCATGACACGCGATGGAGTGGCTATGGTTCGTTTCCTTTACTGGTTAGAAAACGCTGTAAAAAGCGGGACAGAAACAGAATTATCCATTGACCAGAAGCTATACGAATTCCGCTCTGCACAAGAAAACTTCCAAGGTATCAGCTTTGATACCATAGCCGGTTACCAGGAACATGGCGCAATTGTACATTACGAAGCAACTGAAGAAACTGCAGCAACCCTGAAACCAGAAGGCTTTCTCCTTCTTGACAGTGGAGGACAATATCTCGATGGAACAACCGACATCACTCGTACCATCGCATTAGGGCACGTCACAGAAGAGCAGAAGAAAGATTATACCCTTATCTTAAAAGGGTTTATACAGCTCTCCATGGCTCACTTCCCGTATGGCACCTGTGGCACTCAGCTCGACGTATTGGCACGACAGTTTATATGGAAAGAAGGTATGAACTACGGACATGGTACAGGACATGGCGTCGGACATTTTCTGAATGTGCACGAAGGACCTCATCAGTTCCGCATGAACCACATGCCTGCTCTTCTCCTTCCTGGCATGACGGTCACCAATGAGCCAGGAGTATACAAAGCCGGGGAATATGGTGTACGCACAGAAAACACCATGCTGATTGTAGACGACCAGACGACTGACTTTGGCGAATTCTATAAATTTGAAGCATTGACTCTATGCCCTATCGATCTCAAACCAATTCTACCTGATTTACTCAGTCCGGAAGAAAAGGCATGGTTAAACGATTATCACCAGAAAGTGTATACCACACTTAACCCATACCTCAGCGAGGAAGAAAAGAACTGGTTGAAAGAAGCGACAAAGGCCATCCACTAACCAGTCTATAAACAAAAATCTCCCGGTCAGTATTCTCTGTATGAAAATCCTGACCGGGAATTTTTTTAATCACTTTTATTTAAGCAAACATTCTACTTACTCGAAGCACGCCTTCCACCAGCGCATCTATTTCTTCTTTCGTATTATACAATCCCAAAGAAGCACGTACTGTACCCTCAATGCCCAAACGGTGCATCAAAGGTTCCGCACAATGATGTCCGGTACGAACAGCTATACCTAAGCGGTCAAGCAAGGTCCCCATATCAAAATGGTGTATATCCCCTACCAAGAAAGAAATGACTCCTCCTTTCTGCTCCGCTTCACCCAAAATCCTCATTCCCGGGATTTCTTTTAAACGGTTCATGGCATACTGAGTCAGGTCATGTTCGTAGGCAAAAATGTTATCCATTCCTATTGCTGAAACATAATCTAACGCTTTTGCCAATGCTGTAGATCCGATGTAATCGGGAGTGCCGGCCTCAAACTTAAAAGGAAGTTCATTAAATGTCGTCTTTTCAAAAGAGACATTCTTGATCATCTCCCCTCCTCCCTGATAAGGGGGCAGTTTTTCCAGCCAAGCTTCCTTTCCATACAATACACCGATACCCGTAGGGCCGTACACTTTGTGACCACTGAACACATAAAAGTCAGCATCCAAATCATGTACATCCACCTTCATGTGTGGAATGCTCTGCGCCCCATCTACCAGTACCGGAACACCTTGCGAATGTGCAAAAGCAATCATATCCTTTACCGGATTGATTGTTCCCAACACATTGGATACATGAGCCACAGAAACAAGCTTCGTCTTTTCCGAAAAAAGCTTTTTGTATTCATCCAACAAAAGCTCCCCCCGGTCGTTCATCGGAATTACTTTCAGCACGATTCCTTTCCGTGCTGCCTGAAGCTGCCAAGAAACAATATTACTGTGGTGCTCCATCACAGAAACAATAACCTCATCCCCTTCCTTCATCTGACTATCGGCAAATGAAGAAGCAACTAAGTTAATGCTCTCGGTCGTTCCACGAGTAAAAACGATTTCCGAAATACTGCGTGCATTAATAAACCGACGTACCGTCTCACGTGAAGCCTCATGCAAATTCGTTGCCTGCTGCGACAAGAAATGCACTCCACGGTGTACATTCGCATTGACCGAATAATACTCGTCTGTAATAGATTCCACCACGCAACGAGGCTTCTGAGTCGTAGCCCCGTTATCTAAATAAACCAGCGGTTTTCCATACACCGACCGCGCAAGAATCGGGAAGTCTTCTCTTATCTTATTGACATCGTATTGCATAAATTCTCTGTTAAAATATGACTATTTACAAATCGCACAGCCCTGGCATTTATTCAGTTCTCCACGGAAGCGTTTTTCTACCAGCAGATGCAAGCGATCTTTCAAGGCATCCATCCGGATATGGTCAATCACTTCGTTGACAAAAGCAAACATCAACAGCAAACGTGCTTCCTTCAGACTGATACCACGCTGCTGCATATAGAACAATGCATTTTCGTCCAACTGCCCTACTGTAGCTCCATGAGAACACTTCACATCATCTGCATAGATTTCCAGCTGTGGCTGAGTGTACATACGTGCTTCACGGGTCGCACACAGATTCCGGTTTGTCTGCTGAGAAGAGGTATGCTGTGCTCCTTCTCTCACAAGTACCTTTCCGGCAAAAGCTCCCACAGCCTGGTCGTCAAGCACATACTTAAACAATTCATTACTTGTGCAATGGGGTACTTTATGATCAATAAAAGTATGGTTATCCACCTGCTCATTCTGATCGGCAATGGCCATTCCGCACAAACTGATTTCTGCCCCCCGACCAGCCAATGTCACTTCTGTGGTATTACGAGTCGTTCCATTGTGCAGTGTCATCCCGTTCAACAACACATTACTGCCAGCCTCCTGATTCACATATAAGTTATTGAAACGTACCGTACTGTTATGAGTCTCTTCCAGTTCATACAAGTCGAATACAGCATTTTCTCCTGCAAAGACTTCCACCACCTGAGTAGAAAGGAAATTCACGTCGTCCATCGCATGGTCGCATACCAGCAACTTGGCCTGTGCACCATCCTCCAATATAATCAGGACACGACGGTTTACCATGAAATCCACATCCGCACGCAAGATATTCACCAACTGGATTGGACGTTCCAACACCACATTCTTCGGTACATACATGCACACACCGTCCTGTGCAAACATCGTATTAAATGCCGCCAGAGCATCCTTCGACGTATCAGCCAGCTTTCCGTAATATTTTCTGACCAAATCAGGGCGCTGTTCAGCCATATCCTTCAAGCTACCGAAGTAAACTCCCTCCGGCAACTGAGCAGAAGGATGCACATGCTTGTCAAACGTATCATTTACCACAAAATAAAGTGAGGTACTCATATTGGGCACATCACACTTGAACACTTCATACGGATTAACCGGAAATTCCAGGCGATTCAAGTTCAACCCATAATCCGGAGCAAAATACTTGCTCACCTCCGTATATTTATATTTTTCCTGCTTGCGAGTCGGGAAGCTCAGCTTCTCAAAATCAGCAAATGCCTTCGCACGGGGCGCATTCAGCACATCCGCACTTTGCCGACAAATAATAGCCTCGCACTGCGTGAAAAGATCAATATATTGCTGTTCTGCTTTCATGCTCATTCTCCCAGTTCTTTCTTAATCCAATCGTATCCTTTTTCTTCCAGTTCCAATGCCAGTTCCGGACCTGCAGTTTTCACGATACGGCCTTTATAAAGTACATGTACAATATCCGGTTTAATGTAATCCAGCAAACGCTGATAGTGCGTAATCACAATACAGCTCGTTTCCGGAGTTTTCAGTTTATTCACTCCTTCAGCCACAATACGCAACGCATCAATATCCAGTCCGGAGTCAGTTTCGTCCAAGATGCTCAGCTTCGGTTCCAGCATAGCCATCTGGAATATTTCATTACGCTTCTTCTCACCTCCAGAGAATCCCTCATTTACCGAACGGTTAGCCAACTTGCTGTCCAGCTCCACAATCTCTCTCTTTTGGCGCATCAGTTTCAAGAACTCACTGGCCGTCAAAGCTGGAAGTCCTTTGTACTTACGCTGTTCATTCACGGCCGCACGCATGAAGTTCACCATGCTCACTCCCGGAATTTCTACCGGATACTGGAATGACAGGAACAATCCTTCATGACTACGGTCTGCCGGACTCAAAGCCAATAAATCCTTTCCATCAAACGTTACGGTTCCTTTCGTCACCTCATAAGCTGGATGACCGACCAATACATTACTCAATGTACTCTTTCCCGAACCGTTAGGCCCCATAATCGCATGAACTTCGCCTGCCTTTACAGTCAGGTTAATACCTTTCAATATCTCTTTGCCATTAATGTTGGCATGTAAATTCTTTATCTCTAGCATAACAATCTATTTTTATCGTTTATCCTACACTGCCCTCCAACGACACAGACAGCAATTTCTGAGCCTCTACGGCAAACTCCATCGGAAGTTTGTTCAGAACCTCCTTTGCATACCCATTCACAATCAATCCTACGGCATCCTCAGTAGAGATACCACGCTGGTTGCAATAGAAAATCTGGTCTTCCGAAATCTTGGAAGTCGTAGCCTCATGTTCCACCACAGCCGTTTCATTGTGAATGTCCATATAAGGGAATGTATGCGCTCCGCAGTGGCTACCCAGCAACAGAGAATCACACTGACTGTAGTTTCTTGCATTATCTGCCTTTTCAGCCACACGCACCAGCCCGCGATAAGAGTTCTGACTCTTTCCGGCACTGATACCCTTACTTACGATAGTAGAACGAGTGTTTTTACCCAGATGAATCATCTTCGTACCAGTATCTGCCTGCTGATAATTATTGGTTACCGCTACAGAATAGAACTCTGCGGTAGAATTGTCTCCACTCAAAATACAGCTTGGATACTTCCATGTAATGGCCGAGCCAGTCTCTACCTGTGTCCAGGAAAGTTTACTGTCCACCCCTTTGCAGTTACCTCTTTTGGTTACAAAGTTATACACACCACCTTTACCTTCAGCATCACCAGGATACCAGTTCTGCACAGTAGAATATTTCACTTCCGCACGGTCAAGCACCACGATTTCCACAATTGCCGCGTGCAACTGGTTTTCATCACGCATCGGTGCCGTACATCCTTCCAGGTAAGAGACATAACTGTCATCATCTGCAACAATCAGCGTACGTTCAAACTGTCCGGTATTGGCCGCATTGATACGGAAATAGGTAGAAAGCTCCATCGGACAGCGAACCCCCTTCGGAATATACACAAACGAACCATCACTAAACACAGCCGAGTTCAATGCGGCAAAGAAATTATCACGATAGCCCACTACCGAACCTAAATACTTCTTCACCAAATCCGGATGTTCACGCACCGCTTCACTGATAGAGCAGAATATAATTCCCTTTTCCATCAGTATCTCCTTAAAAGTTGTCTTCACAGAGACGGAGTCCATAACCGCATCTACCGCCATACCGCTCAGCGCCATACGTTCTTCCAAAGGAATACCCAGCTTGTCAAAGGTTTTCAACAGTTCCGGATCCACTTCATCCAGACTCTTCGGCCCTTCTTTTTTCTTTGTCGGGTCTGCATAATATGAAATAGCCTGATAATCAATCTCCGGAATATTCAAATGTGCCCATGTAGGCATTTCCAGCGTTTGCCAATAGCGAAACGCCTTCAAACGGAACTCAAGCAACCAGTCGGGCTCACCTTTCTTTGAAGAAATCAGCCGCACGACATCCTCATTCAGTCCCTTCTCTATAATATCTGTGTGAACATCCGTAGTGAAGCCATATTTATACTTCGCCTGCGTCAGTTCCTTCACATATTTATTGGGTTCTATTTGCATATCAATTCTGAATATTATCTGTTTCTATAAATTTCTCTGTTACAGTTTTCACCACAGGATAAAAGAAAGCGGAAAAATCCTTTATCGGATAATATAACAACGAACTTCCCTTAGTGGTTGAATGTATTAAGTTATCTTTAGAGTCGGCAAAATCAATAAAATGGATGACCAGGCTGATTACAAGCGCATATTTTATCGCTCCAAGCACTGCCCCCAAAAGGCGGTTGATAAAACCTAATCCTGTCATATCCACGATTTTCGTCAAGGCAGAAGCCAAAAGAGACAACACCAAAGGTACTATCAAACCTATCAACAGAAAAGCCAGTATCTGCCCGAATGTCACAGAAGTACCTACCGCTACGGCCAATTGCTCACCTAAACCGGCAAACAAAGCACGTGCTACCAGCAGTCCGGCTATCAGCCCTACAACCGCTGCCAGTTGTTTGAAAAATCCTTTCATAAAACCAGAGACAGCTCCTAAAGCCAATAAGATGATAATCACCCAGTCTATTGTTGCCATTTATCCGAAATATATATTAAAAACAAAGCGAAGAACTTGTTCCCCTGTCTGATGGGTGAATACAAGAATCTTCGCTTTGCTCTGAATGACAAATGTATTTATTTGCACCCAAACAATGGTCAGACGTTACGTCCTTACAATGTCTGTTTTACTTCCACTTCTTCATACGTTTCAATCACGTCACCCACTTTCAAGTCGTTGCAGTTCGTCAAGCTGATACCACATTCAAAGTTAGTACCCACTTCTTTCACATCGTCCTTGAAGCGCTTCAATGCATTGATTGAACCCGTAAAGATTACGATACCGTCGCGAATCAAGCGAGCCTTGTCCGTACGTTTTACTTTTCCGGTCTTCACCATCGCACCGGCAACCATACCCACCTTGCTGATGTTGAACACTTCACGCACTTCGATTGTAGAGGTAACCTGTTCTTTCAATGTCGGAGCCAACATGCCTTCCATTGCCGACTTCACTTCTTCAATCGCATCGTAAATAATAGAATACTTACGAATATCCACACCTTCCTGTTCAGCAAGCTTAGCCGCATTTCCTGAAGGACGTACCTGGAAACCTACGATGATTGCATCCGATGCCGCAGCCAACGATACATCCGATTCTGAAATCTGTCCGACACCCTTATGGATTACATTCACCTGAATCTGTTCGGTAGACAACTTGATCAATGAGTCGCTCAAAGCTTCTACAGAACCATCCACGTCACCTTTCACAATCACATTCAATTCATGGAAGTCACCCAATGCCAGACGACGTCCCACTTCATCCAGTGTCAACATCTTCTGAGTACGCAAGCCCTGTTCACGAGCCAGCTGTTCACGCTTGTTGGCAATCTCACGTGCTTCCTGATCCGTATCAAACACATGGAATGTATCACCCGCAGCCGGCGCTCCGTTCAATCCTAAAATCAATACCGGTTCAGAAGGTCCAGCCTCTTTCAGGCGCTGGTTACGTTCGTTGAACATCGCCTTCACCTTACCGTATGAAGTTCCGGCCAACACAATATCCCCTACATGCAGTGTTCCATTAGAAACCAGCACCGTAGCCACATATCCACGTCCTTTATCCAAAGAAGATTCAATAATTGAACCGGTAGCCTTACGGTTCGGATTTGCTTTCAAATCCAACATTTCAGCTTCCAGCAATACCTTTTCAAGCAATTCAGGAACACCGGTACCTTTCTTGGCTGAAATATCCTGAGACTGGTATTTTCCACCCCATTCTTCCACCAGGAAGTTCATGGCAGCCAGCTCTTCCTTAATCTTATCCGGGTTTGCATTCGGTTTATCTACCTTATTGATAGCAAACACAATAGGTACCCCCGCAGCCATCGCATGGTTGATAGCTTCTTTTGTCTGCGGCATCACGTTGTCATCCGCAGCTACGATAATGATTACCACGTCAGTTACTTTCGCACCACGTGCACGCATAGCTGTAAATGCTTCGTGTCCCGGAGTATCCAGGAACGTAATGCGACGTCCATCCTCCAGTTTCACGTTATATGCACCAATGTGCTGTGTGATACCTCCGGCCTCACCCGCAATTACATTTGCTTTACGGATATAGTCCAGCAAAGAAGTCTTACCGTGGTCTACGTGACCCATCACGGTAACAATCGGTGCACGCGGTTGCAAATCTTCTTCCGCATCAGCCTCTTCCTCTACAGCCTGTGCAACTTCCGCACTTACATATTCTGTCTTGTAGCCAAATTCTTCTGCCACAAGGTTAATCGTTTCTGCATCCAGACGCTGGTTGATAGACACCATGATACCCACACTCATACAAGTTGAGATAACCTGAGTCACCGGAATATCCATCATGTTAGCCAGCTCATTTGCTGTTACAAATTCAGTCAGCTTCAATACCTTGCTTTCTTCCTGTTCCAGTTCCTCCTGTTCCAGCTGACGGTTCTGAATATTTTCACGTTTCTCCTTACGATACTTGGCAGCTTTATTCTTTCCTTTATTTGTCAGGCGGGCAAGTGTTTCTTTCACCTGTTTTGCTACATCTTCGTCGCTCACCTCCTGTTTTACCACCGGTTTCTTAAAGCGGTCCTTGTTATGTTTTCCGCCCTGTCCCTGGTTCTGGTTATTCTTTCCAGATTTCTCATTTCGTGAAGCTCCAGATGCGTTGGAGGTTGCATTAATATCAACTCGTTCCTTATTAATACGGTTGCGTTTTTTCTTTTTCGCAGCCTCATCACTCAGGCCACCCTTATCCGTCTTTTCATCACTCTTACGAATTTCCTTGATAATCGCATCTTTCATCTGCTTACGCTGTTCCTGACGCTGCTTATCCTTTTCCTCTCTTTCTTTCTTCTTCTCCTCTTTCGATTTTTTCTTCGGGCGGGTAGACTGGTTCAATGCAGCCAAATCAATCTGGCCTACTACATTAATCTTTGATTTAAATTCTGTCGGGCGAATTTTAAAAACTTCGTCTTCTTTATTTTCCTGAACAGATTGTTGCTTTTTTTCTTCTTCCATCGGCTCTGGTTTCAATTCTTCTGCCTTTATTTCCGGCTGTTTCGGTTCTTGTTTTTCTTCTACCTGAGGTTGTTGTACAGGAGCCTCTTCAGTTTTAACCTCCGTTTTTTCCACCTCAGCTTGTTTATTCTCAGGTTCTGGCTTAGCTGGCCCTTCCTGTACAACAGGCGTTTCAGCAGGCTCAACCACAGCCGGTTTTTTCTTTTTCTTCAGACCATCCAAGTCTATTTTACCTACAGGCTTGAATTTTAGTCGCACATCTTCTGGAACCACTGTTTCTATCACTTCCGGCTTTTTCAGTTCCGGATGAATATCCTCGATAGAAACAGAAGCCTTGTTACGCTCCTTATTCTGCCGTTCCGGAATAATTTTCTCAGACTCTATTTTCAAATCCTTGTCTTTGCTGAACTCTTTAACCAGTGCAGCATACTGTTCTTCAGTAATTTTGGTATTTGGATTCGCCTCGACCGTATATCCTTTTTTCTGCAAAAAGTCTACCACCGTGGTTATTCCAACATTCAAATCTCTTGTTACTTTATTCAATCTTATAGTCATAATTCATCACAATTTATAGAGTTCAGGAAAATATATCAGTCACAGATAAACAAGCAGACGAGAATGAATTGCTCATCCTCATCTGTTTATTGCAAGCAAGCGCTATTCCTCAAACTCTGCTTTTAAAATTCTCAGAATATCATCCACCGTATTTTCTTCCAAGTCTGCTTTTTCGATAAGCATCTCGCGCGGTGCGTTCAATACACCTTTAGCCGTATCAATTCCGATAGCCTTAATCGCGTTGATAACCCATTCATCAATTTCATCCTTGAATTCATCCAGGTAGATGTCTTCATCAGCTACAGCATCTTCACCCAGTTCACGATATACATCAATAGTGTATTCTGTCAACATACTGGCCAGCTTAATATTCAAGCCACCTTTACCGATAGCCAATGATACTTCTTCCGGTTTCAAATATACCTCAGCTCTCTTTTCATCCTCATGCATGATGATAGACGAAACTTTTGCCGGGCTCAAGGCACGCTGAATAAACAACTGGATGTTAGATGTATAGTTAATCACATCAATGTTTTCATTACGCAATTCGCGTACGATACCATGAATACGAGAACCCTTCACACCCACACATGCACCTACCGGGTCAATGCGTTCATCATACGATTCTACTGCAATCTTCGCACGTTCTCCCGGAATACGGGCAATTTTCTTGATGGTAATCAGTCCGTCATTGATTTCTGGCACTTCCTGTTCAAATAAACGCTTTACTAATCCCGGATGAGTTCTTGAAACAACGATTCTTGGTCCTTTATTTCCATCTTTAACTTCTGTAATATATAACTTAATTCTGTCTGTTGGTCTGAAATGTTCTCCTGGTACCTGTTCCTTTTCCATTAAAACAGTATCTGTCTTTCCAAGATTTACGCTAATATTCTTTCCATTAATTCTTTGAACAATACCTGTAATAATGTCATTCTGTTTTTCATAGTACTGTTCAAATACACTCTTTCTTTCTTCTTCTCTGATTTTCTGTAAAATACCATTCTTAGCACTCTGTGTTGCAATTCTTCCGAAGTCCTTTGACTGGATTTCTACATTAACCATATCTCCGATTTCGTATGTTCCCTTAATTGCTCTTGCATCTTCTAATGAAATTTCAATTACAGGATCAAATACTTCTTCAACAACTTCCTTCTGTGAATAAATGTGGAAATCTCCTGTTTCTCTGTCAACATTAACAATAACATTGTCAGCTTTATTAAAATTATTCTTATATGCAACTACAAGCGAATTTTCGATTGCTTCAAATAACACTTCTTTACTAATTTCTTTTTCTTTTTCCAGTACATTTAATGATTCAATTAATTCTTTATTCATTTTCCTTTATCCTCCTAATTATCTCTACATACTGTTGTCCTTCATCGGACTGTTTTCTGTTCTATTTGATACAAAGTAATTGTTAGAAATCAAATGTCAATCTTACGAGTGCAACATCAGCTCTGTTAAACACCGTTTCTTCGCCATCTTCTAATTCAACTGTAAAAGTATTCTCTTCTTTGTTGAATTCCTTTAAGATTCCCACAAATTCTTTTTGTTTGTTTATAGCTCTATATAAATGAATTTCAATTTCTTCACCTATACTTCTTACAAAATCCTTATCTTTCTTTAATGGTCTTCCAAGTCCCGGAGAACTTACTTCTAATATATAAGCATCGCTTATAAAATCTTCCTGGTCTAACTTTTCACTGAGTTCTCTGCTTATCGGTTCAATATCATCTATAGATATTCCGCCCGGCTTATCTATAAAAGCTCTCAAATACCAGTTACTGCCTTCTTTTACATACTCTACGTCAACTAATTCGAATCCTCTTTCGTCAACCATTGGCTGAAGTAGTGCTTCTGTCTTTGCTTCGTATTCTTCTCTTCTTGACACGCTTTCTCCTCAACTTTCTACTATTATTATGTCTTTATTTAAGACTTTTTAACAATAACAAAGAGTGGACCTCTGGTCCACTCCTTATCATCTAGTCAATATTTACGTTAAACAGTATAACTCTGCTTTTATTTTGTGTCAAGCAAATGGCGTAAAAATGGCGGTTTAACGACATAAAACCAGCGTAAAAGCAACACAAAACTATCTCATAAAGAAATTTTTAAATGCTTTTTACCACATACTCTTCTTTTTATTTCATGGATTTTGCATAATTTTACAATTTTTACCTATTTAGTAATGTAATTTTTATAATAATCATTTATACTTATACAGGAAAAAATCATTGGAAGGTACATATTATAATGAAAAGGATTTTAAAACACACACTAATTTTATCAATGCTTACATGCACTTTAACATTTTCTACAAATACAAAGGCTTCTGTTGCAGATACTTCTTTAAATGAAAGTACTACAAATGAAGTCACTACAACCTACAACTTATCAGAAACTTCTTTAAGTAACGATACTAAGACCGTTTCTTTACCTTCAGATAAATCTGATTATATTAAATCTGACTTATCGCCTTTAACTTCTAAGGTCATAGTTCTTGATCCCGGTCATTGCAAAAAGCATATCGGTGCCCGTGGATATGGACTTAAAGAAGAAGATATTGTACTTGATATTTCTAAAGCATGCAAA
>ERZ773192.2650-NODE-2650-length-14644-cov-7.650627_pt1 | contig 14644 bp, 14 predicted proteins | sample MGYA00581010_ERZ773192 | MGnify/ENA primary metagenome ERZ773192 (study PRJEB29015, sample SAMEA2737741) | human gut metagenome | biome: human gut; feature: human-associated habitat; material: faeces | place: China | collected 2012 ...
ACGGTATCGACACCATGCGGGACAACAACGACATTGCGCCGTTCAAGAACATCCTGAACGAGATGTACAGCAAGGATATTTCCAAGAAGGTACATTCCTCGTATCTTCTGAAAGCCCAGCAAGGCCAGTTTACCGGCTGTGTGGCTCCCTTTGGGTATCGGAAAGACCCGGAGGACAAAAACCACCTGCTGGTGGACGAGGAAACCGCCCCCATTGTCCGGCAAATCTTCCTTTGGGCGCTGGAAGGACACGGCCCAAACTTCATCCGGCGCAGGCTGGAAGAACAAAAGGTGCCTTGCCCTACATGGTGGAACCGGGAACGGGGCTTCCGCAATGTCCGCACTAAATGGGAAAAGAAAGACCCGGTAAACGGGCGGTATATGTGGGATTTTTCGGTAATCAAGGACATCCTGATGAATCCCGTCTATACCGGGGCTATCGCTTCCCAGAAGAAGGACTACCGCTTCAAAATCGGCACCATCGGGGAAAAAAAGCCGCAGGACTGGATTGTGGTGGAGGAACGGCATGAGCCGATTGTTGACCGCAAGAGCTTTGACATCGTGCAGGACAAGCTGAAATCCCGGCAGCGTTCCCGCCAGACCGGGGAAATCAGCCTGTTTGCGGGGCTTCTCAAATGTGGCGAGTGTGGGAAATCACTGACTATCCGCTACACCAACGACAAGCACCCGAAGCAGATTTATTCCTGTAAGACCTACAACGCCTACGGGAAACAGCACTGTACCCAGCACCGGGTTGAGTACGACACCCTTTACAGCCTTGTGCTGAACAAAATCCGGGAGTGCGCCAGAGCCGCCCTGATGGACGGGGAAGCCGTTGCCGGGAAGCTGTCCGACACCTGCGAAGCCGAGCAGAAAGGCCAGCGGGAAGCGTTGGAACGCTCCCTTGCCAAAGACGAGGAACGCATTGACGTTCTGGAAAAGATGGTTCTGCGGCTGTATGAGGACATGGTTGCCGGACGTATCAGCGAAGCGAACTTCAATCTGCTGATGGAAAAGACGCAGAAGGAACAGGCCGAGTTGAAGGCAAGGGTTGAGGAAGGCCGGAAGAAGCTGGCCGATGAAATCCGGCTTGCGTATGACGCCCGCCAGTGGGTAGAAGCCATTCAGGAATACGCCGACATCACGGAACTGGACGCCGCCACCCTCAACCGCCTGATTAAAGAAATCGTTGTCCATGAGAGCATAGACAGCGATAAGACAAGACACATTTCTATCGAAATTCATTTTAATCTCAAACCCATCCCGGAAGTGGAGCAGGTCACAGCCTGACCTGCCCCGCCGGGGCGGTTCTTAAAAACTCCATAGATATTTCTTGACACGCCGCCGCCCGCCATCGAGCCGTTTTCCTACACCTATTTGGGGATAAAACAGATGATACCTATTCTCGGTATGGCGCCTATCGTACTTTCGATAACGGGCGATATATCAAGCGCACGAATCATAATCGCCGCAATTCTCACATTCTACCCCGTTTCGACAAATACGCTGGCAGGCTTCAAGTCGGTCGGACGTGAAAGACACGAGCTGATGAGATCCTACGGTGCAAGCAAGTTTCAGCTTTACACAAAGATGCTTATCCCGTCGGCAATGTCCTACTTCTTCACGGGTCTTAAAATTTCGGCACCTATGGCGATAACGGCATCTATCCTTGTAGATACGCTTCAGGGCGGCAACGGTCTTGGCTGTATGCTCTCCCAGTCGCTGAAAGGCTCGATGACAAGATTCGTATTCTGGGATATAGTAATATTCAGCGCCGTTATAGGCGTGCTGAGCTTCTATCTTATGGGCGTTATCGAAAGAGCGATAACACCGGCGAAAAGAAAGGCAAAGAAAAAAGCGCAGTAAGGAAAGGACTGATCGTACTTGAAAGGCAAGGTAATCAAAAACATTATAACAACAGTCGGTCTGCCCGTACTGTTCGGAGCATTGATATTCGCACTGTGGCAGACAAAGGTACTGCACGCACTGTTCGGAACGGATGAGATAATCCTTCCGCTGCCGACAAGAATAGGCTCGATAATCGGTGATAACTTCACGAATATGTTACCGCAGGTAGCGTCAACTCTTATAGTGGCGCTCGGAGGACTTGTACTCGGCTCGATACTCGGTTACTTCATCGGCGTTGCCGGTGCGGTATTCAAGAAGTGGGGCATGGGCGGTCTGACCATAGTATCCGCATTCAACGCAATCCCGCTCGTAGCACTCGCTCCGGTTATCAACAACTGGACAAGGGATTTGTCGAGCATGGTAGATATAAGAAGTACGGTGGCTAAGATAATCACTGTTACAATATTCTGCACAGCTTCAATGAGCGTAAACGCATACAGAGGTCTGACGGAGGTAAAACCGTTCTCGGAGGATCTGTTTGCATCATACGGTTCAAGCAAGCTGAAAATGTTCTTCAAGCTGAGGCTCCCGAACTCACTGCCCTATGTATTCACGGCTTTAAGAGTAAGCGTTCCGTCCTGTATAATCGGTGCAGTAGTAAGCGAATACTTCGCAGAGCAGGTAATCGGTGTCGGCAGACAGATAAGAGAGAACATAGTCAAGGGTCAGTTCCCGACAGCGTGGGCATATATAACGATAGCCTGCGTAATGGGCATACTGATGTACATCATACTCCTCACAGTTGAGGCAATCGTGCTGAAAAACCGCCGTGCAAGATAAGCAAAAGAGCGGTTTCAGATATAAGGCGTATCGGCACCATCATTCAACGCCCATCCGATGCCATAATTTCCGTATTACTTCGTTGCTTTTTCTTGACATACAAAACAGTATGCCTACAAAAAAGCGCCTCGTTCTACGAAAATTCGGCTATCGTCTGAACGTTTCAGATAGCACCGACACGCCTAAACTAAAACCAGTTTTAAAGACGAGAAAGGATGAAACATTATGAAAAACAAAAGAGTGTTAGCAGCATTACTCGCAGCAAGCTGTCTTGCAGCATCATTCACCGCTTGTTCCGGTGACAGCTCATCGAGCAGCACAGCAGAAAGCTCAGCCGCATCGGCAGACGCTTCTTCAAGCGCCGCAGAGGGTTCTTCGGAAAGCACAGGCCTTATGAGCGATGAAGAGATCATCAAGAAGGCTTCAAGCGAAAACAAGGTCGGCAACTGGGGTCTCGGCAACGAGTACGAAATTCAGGCTCTGCTTTCAAAGTACGGTCTGCCCACAGATTATATCACAATGGACTTCACAATGGATCAGATAGATAAGGATACTATTACGCTGGCATCAGCAATGACATTCAACGAGCTTGGTCTTATCAAGAACAGCTATGACGGCGGTTATAACTACGGCGATGAGATCGGTGTCATCGATATGAACGACGAGGGTGTTGCGATGCTTGAGGATAACCTGTTCTGCACAAAGGAATTTGCAAAGAACAACCCCAACACAGTAAAGGCATTTGTTGCCGCATCAATGAAGGGCTGGACATATGCGTGCGAGCATCCCGATGAAGCCGCAGAAATCGTATTCAAGTACGGCTCATCGGTATCGGCTGACCACCAGAAATATATGGCTTCAGAGGTTGCAAAGCTTGTAACGACAGATACAAAGGGCAATGCGGTTTCAGCTTCTGATGTAGGCAAGATGGACGAAGAGGCAATGCAGCAGACACTTGATCTTGCTAAACAGTACATCAAGCTCGACGATGCTACAGCGGCAGACAAGCTCGCTAAGCTTACACTTGATGACATCCGTTCTTCCGACTATCTGACATATGACGGCGGAGCAGTTGAGAAGTCTGACCTCAAGGTTCAGCTTAAATGGTTACCGCAGGCTCAGTTCATGGGCTATTATGTAGCGCTTGACAAGGGCTACTACAAGGATAACGGTCTTAACGTAGAGATCGTAAGCGGCGGCGGTGACGTTTCTGAAACAGTTGCAGTAAGCAACGGCACGGTTGACTTCGGCGTAACGTGGGTTTCTAACCTTATCAACGCCAACGCAGGCGGCATGGAGCTTCTCGAAGTAGCTCAGGTATATCAGAGGTCAGGTCTTGTACTTTGCTACAAGAAGAGCCGGTTCACTAAGTAGTTCACGGTTTCGGATCTCTCCGGAAGCTGAAAGGCGGTATATATGAGCGAAAAGAAAATACTTGTAAGCGGTTGCCTTTTCGGCTGGCATTGCCGCTATGATGACGGCGATACGCCGTGTCTGCACCCACAGTTCCTTAAATGGAAAGAAGAGGGCAGACTGATACCGGTATGTCCCGAAGTGTTCGGCGGTCTTCCGACTCCACGTCCCGATTGTCAGCGTACAGGCGATAAGGTGATGAGCTGCGTAGGCGGCGACTGCACCGAGCAGTACACAAAAGGCGCAAACGAGGCGTTAAGACTTGCAAAGGAAAACGATGTTGCCCTTTGCATAATGAAAGAAGACAGCCCCTCCTGCGGAAGTACCCACATATATGACGGTACCTTCACGGATACTATCATCGAGGGACAGGGGCTTGCGGTCGAATATCTCAGAAACGCAGGCTACAAGGTATTCAGCGAGAATATGATTGAAGAAGTCATAAAGACACTCGCAAAGTAAGCACTACAGCAACTTATACAGTAAGTTCAGTATCGCACGAGCGGTTAAATACCGTTCGTGCGATCGGGAAAGACGTCAGGGCGGACGTATCACGGCATAGCGGTCGTTTCGCTCCGACGTTTTTCCCGATAAAAACACAAACTTTATCAAGAGCAGAAGGAAAGAGGGTATAACAGTGGTATTCAGATCGCCACCAACGATTATTTACGGCAAGGGTACAGTTACCTCAGTCGGAGAGCAGGCGGCTCGCTTCGGAAAAAAGGCGGTGCTTATCTGCGGAAAAGGCTCGCTGAGAAAAAGCGGCGTGCTTGATATTATAGTATCAAGCCTCGAAAAAGCAGGCGTTTCCTGTGCGGTATACGACCGTGTGGGCTCAGACCCGACAACATCAGACGTTGACGATGGTGCGGCTTTTGCAAAGGAAAACGGCTGTGATGTAATAGTAGCGGCAGGCGGAGGAAGTCCTCTTGATGCAGCAAAGGGAATCGGAATGCTGCTCACAAACGGCGGCAAGGTGACCGATTACGAAAAGACCGCTCCCGAAAAGGAGTCGCTCCCCATTATCGCAATACCGACCACAGCCGGCACAGGCAGCGAAGCGACAAGATACTCGGTAATCACAGATACCGACAGAAACATAAAGATGCTGTTATCAACCGACGGTATTATTCCGAAGGTAGCGATCCTTGACTTTGCGATAACAAAATCATTGCCGCCGTTTATGACAGCGGCAACCGGAATGGATGCTCTGACCCACGCAATAGAGAGCTACATAAATGTCAACGCATCGCCTATGACAAAGATGTATTCGCTTGAAGCGATAAGGCTGATTTCAAAGAGCTTAATCCCGGCTGTCCTTGACGGCAGGAACGAGCAGGCAAGAGAGGATATGCTCCTTGCCGCTTTATATGCGGGAATTGCAATATGCAGTGCGCCGACAGCGCTTGTTCACTCAATGTCAAGACCGCTCGGAGCGTGGTTCCATATTCCGCACGGTCTCGCAAACGCAATGCTTCTAACTACGGTTATGGAATATAACCGCCCGTCCTGCCCCGAAAAATTCCGTGACATCGCAATAGCGATGGGTGAGAATGTCGAGGGCTTATCGGTAAGAGAGGCAAGTATAGCGGCAGTTGAAGCTATCGCCGCAATAGCGGACGAAACAGGACTTCCGAAGCTGCTTTCTTCACAGGGAGTAACAGAGGACAAGATACCGACTCTTGCAAAGGACGCATTCGCCGCAGGAAGTACGGCTAACAACCCCAGAGTTCCCACAGTAGAAGAAATCGAAACTATATATAAAAGTATTTTCTGATAAAAGAAAGGAAGAAACAGTATGAGATACGGATTCAAAAACGCAGAAGAGGTAAAGGAAACCTCACTTAAGTACAACCTTCATTCGTGGAGCGTTCAGGGCAAGCTGAACCCCGCAGTAGTAGAAAAGGCGGAGGGTATTTATTACTACACCGCAGACGGCAAGAAGATGGCTGATATGTCAAGCCAGCTTGTAAACCTGAATGTCGGCTACGGCAACAAGGATATTATCGACGCTATCAAGGAGCAGGCAGAAAAGCTTGCATACATCAGCCCGGCTTACGCTATCGACTGCCGTTCAAAGCTCGCAGAGATGGTCGTAAAGGTAGCTCCGAAGAATATGGGCAAGGTATTCTTCACCTTAGGCGGCGCAGACGCTAACGAGAATGCAATAAAGATTGCAAAGCTGGTTACAAGCAGATACAAGATATTCTCAAGATACCGTGCATATCACGGAAGCTCATTCGGCGCAGGTAACCTGACAGGCGAGCCCAGAAGATATACTCTTGAACCCGGTATCCCCGGCTTCGTAAAGTTCACAGATCCTTATCTGTATCACGCTCCGTTCCCCTTTGAGAGCGAAGAACAGGCTACGGAGTATTATCTCGGACAGCTCCGTGACCAGATCATATACGAAAATCCCGATGCGGTTGCCGCTATCGTAATGGAATCGGTAACAGGCTCAAACGGTATCATCATTCCGCCCAAAGGCTACTTACAGGGTGTACGCAAGATATGCGACGAGTTCGGTATCATGATGGTCTGTGATGAGGTAATGGCAGGCTGGGGCAGAACAGGCGAATACTTCGCTTGCGAAAACTGGGGCATCGAGCCTGATATGATAACCTTCGCAAAGGGCGTTACCTGCGGATATGCTCCTCTCGGCGGCGTAATCGTAAGCAAGAAGATTGCGGAATTCTTCGATACGCACAAGCTCGACTGCGGTCTTACATATTCAGCACATCCTCTGGGCTGTGCCGCAGGTGTTGCGTGCCTTAACTTCTATGAAAAAGAGCACATTATGGATAAGGTAAAGGAACGTGGCAAGCAGTTAGGCGCACTCCTTGAGGATATGAAGGCAAAGCACAAGAGCGTGGGTGATGTACGTTATATCGGCCTGTTCTCCTGCGTAGAGCTTACAAAGGATAAGGCAACGCACGAGCCTCTCGTTCCTTTCGGCAAAGATCCCGAGGGCATTATGGGCAAGATAGTCGGAATGTTAAAGGCAAAGGGCTTCAACACATATTCACACGAGGCTTGCATATTCGTCTGCCCGCCTCTCATTATCACAGAAGAAGAGCTTGCTGAAAATATGGCGATACTGGACGAAGTTCTGACAGAAGTAGACAAGATGGTCTGATAAGCAACAGTTATTACGGGAAAGGACGGTAAGTTATGGATCTCATAATCAAAAACGGCACGATAGTTTCACCAACGGCTACATTCAAAGCCGATGTGTGCGTGGATAACGGTAAGATAGTTGCGATAACGGCAGATGCCGGCACAGATGCCGACAAGGTGGTAGACGCAAGCGGCAAGATGGTGCTCCCCGGTGCCATTGACGCACATACCCACCTTGCAATGCCCTTCGGCGGCACAATTTCATCCGATGACTACTACGCAGGCACAAGAGCAGCTGCCTGCGGCGGTACGACAACGGTATTCGACTTCATTTTACAGGATTTCGGCGAAACGATGGTCGATGCCATCAAGCGCCGTGACGCATTGTGCGCTCCCGATGCGGCTGTCGATTACGCATTCCACGTTGCAGTAAAGGACGTTTCTAACGGACTTATCGACACTATAGAGGATGCTGTAAACTACGGTGTATCTTCGTTCAAGGTATTTATGGTCTACGACTTCGGTGTAACAGACGGCGTATTCTACAAGGTACTCGAAAAGGCAAAATCCTGCGGCGCTATGATTTCGGTACACGCCGAGAACAAGCAGCTCATAGACGTTCTGACAGAGCGTTATCTGTCGGAGGGCAAGACAAGCGCATGGTATCACTATATGAGCCGTCCAGAATTTGTCGAGGGCGAGGCAGATATCAGAGCTATCCAGCTCGCAAAGAGCCTTGACTCCAAGCTGTACATCGTACACCTTGCAAATAAGGAAGGTGTGCAGGCGGTTGAAAGAGCAAGGAACGAGGGCTATCAGATATATGCCGAAACCTGTCCGCAGTACCTTGAATTTACCTCCGAGGTATACAAGAGAGCAGACGGCAGAAACTTTGTATGCTCACCTCCGATGAAGGGCGAGGAAAGCAGACTTGCTCTGTGGGAGGCTATCAAGAAAGGCCTTATCACAACGATAGCTACCGACCACTGCCCGTTCCGGTCATACGAAAAGGACTGGGGCAAGGACGATTTCACAAAGATTCCCAACGGCTGTGCAGGTATCGAGAATATGTACCCCTATATGCTGTCAGCCGCTAACGAGGGCAAGATAACATTCAACAAGGCAGTTGATCTTTGTTCCTACAATCCCGCAAAGATTTTCGGCTGTGACGCAAAGGGCGCTATCGAAATCGGCAAGGACGCAGATATTGTTATCTACGATCCCACGAAGGACTTCACAATCACAAATGACAAGATGCACAGCGACTGCGACCACACAATCTGGGAAGGTATCAAGGTCAAGGGCTATCCCGAGGCTACCTACTCAAGAGGCAAGCTCGTATTCAAGGACGGCGAGTTCTTGGGCGAGCGTGGCTGGGGCAAGTTCATAAAGAGAAGCTCAAGCGGTAACTTATAATAAACAAAAGCGATACATAACAGGGGAGAGCAATATCTCCCCTGTATCTGTAACAGCACAAAGGAAAAGGAGAGATACTTATGCCATTCGTAAAAAATACAGCTATAGAAGAAAGCGCCCGTTGCCTTTTATGCCTCGACGCTCCCTGTACAAAAGTCTGTCCGTGCGGCGCACAGCCCGACAGATTTATCCGCTCACTGCGTTTTGATAATTCAAACGGTGCAAAAGCCTTTGTGAAAAACTGCGCCGAATGCTCCGCTCCCTGTATGACCGCCTGCACAAGAGCGAAAATAGACAGACCCGTTGAAATAAGACAGACAGCGGAGTATATCGCTTCTGCCGCAAAGGACACCGAGCCGAAAGCCGATTTATCAATGACCTTCTGCGGTCTTAAGTGCGAAAACCCGTTTTTCTTATCTTCATCCGTAGTAGCAAGCGGCTACGATATGTGCGCTAAGGCGCTCGATATGGGCTGGGCAGGTATCGTATACAAGACGATAGGCTTTGCAAAGATGAACGAGGTATCTCCCCGTTTCGATATTCTGAACAAGGAAACGACACCCTATATAGGCTTCAAGAACCTTGAACAGATCTCCGACCACCCTCTTGAAGAAAACCTTGCTATACTCAAAAAGCTGAAGGAAAACTATCCCACAAAGATAATCGTATCCTCCATAATGGGCGAAAGCGAGGACGAGTGGACAGCGCTTGCAAGACTGTCTGAGGAAGCCGGTGTCGATATGATAGAGTGCAACTTCTCCTGTCCGCAGATGACAAGTCACAGTATGGGCAGTGACGTGGGTACGAATCCTGAGCTTGTCGCAAAGTATACCGCCGCAGTAAGACGTGGCACAAAGCTTCCTGTGCTTGCAAAAATGACGCCCAATATAACCAATATGGAAATACCGGCTATTGCGGCCGTAAACGCAGGTGCGGACGGCATTGCGGCAATAAACACCGTCAAGAGCATCACAAACGTCGATCTTGACAGCTTCGTTCCTACCCCCGACATTAACGGCAAGTCCGCTGTCGGCGGATATTCGGGCAAGGCGGTAAAGCCTATCGCTCTGCGTTTCATCTCGGATATGAAAAGAAACGAAACGCTTGAAAATGTCGAGATCAGCGGTATGGGCGGCATAGAAACGTGGCGTGACGGTCTGGAGTTTATCCTTATGGGCTGTACAAACCTGCAGGTGACAACGTCTGTAATGCAGTACGGCTACAGAATAATAGACGATATGCTTGACGGATTATCACGCTGGCTCACTGCCGCAGGCTACAGCAGTGTGTCGGAGGTAGTCGGCCTTGCAAATAAGAATATGACCGATGCCGGCAGTCTTGACCGTGACACCGTTACATATCCTATATTCGACAAAAACAAGTGCATCGGCTGCGGCAGATGCTACATTGCCTGCTATGACGCAGGACATCAGGCTCTCGACTTTGATGCTGAAGCAAGAAAGCCCGTCTTCCTCGGCTCAAAGTGCGTAGGCTGTCATCTCTGCGCTACCGTCTGCCCCGTAAATTGCATTTCGAAGGCTAAGAGAATTGCAAAAAAGCACTAAGCTCCCTACGGTTGCAAAGAAATACGGCTGTTCATAAATACCGGTAAGAATAGCGAAAAGTGTCAAAAGCATTTTTGATATGTCGCCGACAATGAAAAATACGCACAAACAAGAAAACCGTCCCTGCAAACGTACAAAGGTACGTCAAGGGACGGTTTAACACTGTAAAAAAGAAATTTAAACCTTTACATAGAACGGAACTTTTTCTTTTGTCGCCTGTTTTGCGGCAGGCTGATTGAAGTTCATTATCATAAACGGCGCTTTTTCGTCGTTTATATCCTTCAGTACCTTTTCGGTAAAGTCCTTGGTAAAGTCGTTGAATTTATCGTCCTCACCCTCGAAATCCACGATTATAAGGCGGTTGAGCTGATTTATCTTGCGCATATTCATAATATACGCCTTCTTGATATCCTTACGGCTGTCAAAATAGCTCGTTATAGGCTTGGTAACAGTGTCCGGCACGCCCGTAACCTCGTTTATGACAGTAAGCTCACCGTTGTTGAATTTTTTCTGCCTTATATAATTTCCTATGACCTCTGCCTGCTGAGGACCGCAGATAATGTTCTCAGTGAAGGGGTTTATAACAAAGCCCTTCATAGCACACTTCGGCTGTGACAGCATAGCGGAAAGATCCTTATATGTAACGGCGATCACGCAGACCTTGCTTATATCGTTGATGTTCTTCTGCATTGTTTCCATATCGGTGAACACCATAAAATATTTCTCGTTCTGAGGATTTGTAAGGTGCGAGAACTGTACCTTCATCTGATTTTCGTTCTCACCCGACATATCCGTCACGGTTACAGGCGCAAGAAGTCTTGCCTCCATCAGATTGTCGATATAATCCACCTGATACTGCGGTTCGGGATTTGTTTTCTCTTCAGCGCATTTTTTCAGCGTCCTCATCACTTCGAGCAGTTTCGGGTTGGTTATTTTCTTTGTCTGTTCCTGTATTGCATTCAGCTGTTCCTGTGTCATTTATCATATTCCTTTCCCGAAGAAAATTATATTTCGTTACGGTTTTCAAGCGCCCTCTGGAGCGTAACATCGTCCGCATATTCAAGCGATGCGCCCGCAGGCAGACCATACGCAAGACGGGTCACCTTTACTCCCAGCTGCTTTATCATTCTTGAAAGATATGTTGCCGTAGCCTCTCCCTCGATAGTCGGACTTGTAGCCATTATGACCTCGTCCGTATCCGACAACCTTGCCATAAGCTCCTTTATTTTAAGCTGCTGAGGACCTATCGAATTCATCGGTGACAACAGCCCGTGAAGTACATGATACACTCCGTCAAAGCCGCCGCTTCGTTCTATGGCGGAAACGTCCTTGGGACTTTCCACAACGCATATGACCTTGTGGTTCCTGCGGCTGTCCGAGCATATATCGCACTTGTCCGTATTGCAGATATTCTGACATACACTGCACAGCTTCATACTGCGTCTTGCCCGTAGAATTCCGGATGCAAACTGCTCCACTTCTTCCTCCGGGGCGTTCAGTATATAATATGCCAGCCTCTGCGCCGTTTTAAGACCGATGCCGGGGAGCTTGGCGAATTCCTGCGCCGCCGTTATAAGCGGCTGAGAATTATATTCAGCCATTAAACAAGTCCCGGAATGTTAACTCCGCCTGTTACCTTTTCCATCTCTGCGGCACTTACTTCTTCAATCTGTGTGATAACGGCATTTACGCCTGCTACGATAACGTCCTGAAGATCCTCGATAGCGTCCTTGTCAACTACCTCGGGGTTGAGTTTAACCTCCTTGAGTACCTTTGCACCGCTCATCGTAACTTCAATCATACCGCCTGCGGCAGAAGCCGTGAAATCTCTTGCCTCAAGCTCAGCCTGTACACGCTCGATGTCTTCCTGCATCTTCTGAGCCTGCTTTATCATGCTGTTCATGTTGTTTGCGCCTCTGTTCTGGTATTCCTTAGGTAATCTTGCTTTCATTGTGATTTTTCCTTTCGTATCTTTAAGTCAACGACTTAATTTTTTGGTTTTTTGTATTTTATTTTTACGCCCATTTTTTCCGCTCTTGATAAGAAATCGGAAACAGGGTCGCTTTTATCCTTGCTTTCGGCTGTATCGCCGCTATTGTCAAAGGTCATTACAAGCCTTCTGCCTGTTACCTCTTCGGCGGCTTTCTCAAGCCGTTCCTTAGAGTCGCCTGTTGTCAGGAAATCATACTGGAATTTCTGATAACCGCTGATATTCACCGTATCCCGACCGAGCGTCACCTGCACCTGTCCCAGGATAGCCTGCAGTATAACGGGAAGCCTGTCGAGTATCTCGGTTACCTGCGGATCGGCATTACCGATACTTTGCACACCGCCTGCCGACAGATTATTTTTATGCTGTTCTGAAAGATTATTCTCGGTCTTTACTGTCTGTTCCTGTCTTGCAGGAGCAATGCTTACCTGCGGTTCGTCAAGGTCAAACGGAGGAGCATCTTCGTTTCCTGTACTTGCGTTTTCATCAGCACCGCCCGTACCCTCAAACAGCCAGTCCGGTTTGTTGCCGTCACCGCCTGTATTGCTTGCCTGTTCCTGCGGAGCGGGCTCAGGCGGAGCAACGCTTACCTGCGGTTCATCAAGGTCAAACGGAGGAGTGTCTTCGTTTCCTGCGCTTGCGTTATCATCAGCACCGCCCGTACCCTCAAACAACCAGTCAGGCTTGCTGTCTGCGGCATTCCGCTCTGTACCGCTCTGCTGTACCGGAGCGGTCGGAGCTGTCACGTCCTTCTGCTTATCATCGGCGGATGTGATTTTATTTTCTATCCTGTTCAGCGTATCCGCAATAATATCCTGCGGTCTGTTGCCGACTACGCTTACGGGCTTTGCGGATTGCGACGGTATATGCTTTTCTGTGCTTTCGCCGGTTTGCACGGCGGCTCTCGGCTGAACGCTTATCTCGCCGTCACACAGCTTGTCGAGCCTGTTCTCCAGCTTTTCAAGCCTTAACGACAATGCCGATGTGTCACTGTCAAGACGTGGCGTACACAGCCTTATAAGGCACATTTCGGCAACCGTCTTACGCTTTGCCGTTTTCGGAGTTCTCGCAATGCAGTCCTGCAGTATATCCATACACCGCATTATTTCTCCGAGAGTAAACTCCTTTGTCTGCCTTGCAAGATCGTTTCTTGTTCCGCTTCCTGCAGGGATAAGCGAAAAGTCGGAGTTCGTTGCCGACAGTATGCACAGATTTCTGAAATGCGACAACAGCTCGTCAAGAAGAAGCATAAGATCCTTCGACTGATTGTGAAGCTCGTCGAGAATTTTCAGTGCCTCGGGCGCATTCTGCTCGTGTATGCACTGTGCAAGCGTGAACAGATGCTCCGTTCCTGCGATGCCTGCGGTAGTCCTTACGGTTTCCTCGTCAATGTCGGCGCTCACGCTTATACACTGGTCGAGCAGCGAAACCGCATCTCTCATACCGCCGTCGGACAATCTTGAAATAAGTCTTGCCGCATCCTCGGTTATATTTACGTTTTCTTTTTTGGCTATCTCGCACAGCCGCTTTGTGCTTTCTTCTACGTCAATTCTTGAAAAGCGGAACTGCTGACATCTTGATGCGATAGTCGCAGGCACCTTGTGTATCTCGGTAGTCGCAAGTATGAATATAACGTGCGGCGGCGGTTCTTCTATAGTTTTCAGAAGTGCGTTGAATGCCTGTGAGGACAGCATATGCACCTCGTCTATTATATAAACTTTATAACGGCAGACAGTCGGAGCGTACATAACCTCGTCACGCAATGCCCTTACATCGTCAACGCCGTTGTTTGAGGCTGCGTCCATCTCGATTATATCCGGACAGCCTGCGGCTATCGCCTTACAGCTTTCACATTCTCCGCAGGGGTTGCCGTCAACGGGAGATAAGCAGTTTACCGCCTTTGCCATCAGCTTTGCACAGGTGGTCTTACCCGTACCTCTCGATCCTGTGAACAGATAAGCGTGAGCCGGAGTGCCGGCCTTTATCTGATTTTTCAGCGTGGTGGTTATATGTTCCTGCGAAATTACTTCGTCAAAGGTGGCAGAACGATACTTACGATAAAGAGCAAGATGCATAACTAACCTCCCGTGACAAAGTACATAATAATCGGTAAATAAAACGATACGCAAAAATAGAACCCATGATTATGAGTGTAAACTTGCTGCGGCACAGGTCATAACTGCTTAATGCTGCTCGGTTCCCCGCCTGACATGGTTCACAGGACTCCCTTGCACAGGGCTTACACCCATAATCACGGGTTCTATTTCTGATACTGTACTATTGTACCATAGTTTAAATAAAAAATCAAGCCTTATTATTCTCAGACTGTAGAAAAAGTCTGTTTTTCCAAAAAAGTGCTTGTTCTCAATCCCTAACCCCAAACCCCTTCCCCGTGGCGAAGGGCTGTGTATGCTTGGTTGGCTCTGCATCGTGCAGAGCCTTTGGGCATACACGCC
>ERZ773192.2652-NODE-2652-length-14643-cov-5.149232_pt1 | contig 14643 bp, 16 predicted proteins | sample MGYA00581010_ERZ773192 | MGnify/ENA primary metagenome ERZ773192 (study PRJEB29015, sample SAMEA2737741) | human gut metagenome | biome: human gut; feature: human-associated habitat; material: faeces | place: China | collected 2012 ...
CCGTTATCTTTTCTTATCTTTAACTGTTCAAGGTATGAATCTCTCTTAATCTCCACGATGTCACTCCTTATTTTTGTGCATTGCACAAATTTTAGTAATGTTATTTTACTGCTAAATCATTTCTGCTTCAATAGCTATTACTAAATTATGTGCTTTTCTTTGGGAAAGCAGAGACGGGCTGATAAATACAACTTATTAAGATGATAAAAGTACTTGCCCTTAAATTTATCCCGAAGGACATGAATCGGGTTAAAGAAATTTCCTTTTGACCTTTGAATCTTTTTGTCAGATGCAAGCCCACTATCAGAGATAATGTAGTACATATGTGCGTGATAAATCATCAATTGACACAAAAAAAGATGGATATTTCCTTTAATGAATCTATGCCTGGGTATCCTCTTCCAGACTCCCACGCTTCTTGTCAATAGGAGACAAAAACTTTTTTTCAATTCTTTCATCCAGCATTCTTTCTTTTCATCCAAATTAGCTGATTTTTGGACGAAATCTATTTGCTGTCCGCACGAACATAAAATGTACTTCTGCCCGAACCTTCTCTGATAATAAGTCCTTCCTCGGTTAGTTTCTTTAATGCTGCCAGTGCAGACGATCTTCCTATGCTCGGACAATGAGCCACAACATCTGCTCCCATAAACTTTCCAATTTTTTCTTCGGTGTACCTTTTGACAATGTCGTATGCTGTACTACCGTTTCTGCTTTCAGTCATTAATCCGACGCGTTCTTCAAATTCTGTATAACAGGCCAGAATCACCTGCAGCATATATCTGATAAACGGTGTCGGATCATTTTCTTCCTCATGCCATCCTGCATCGGATTCTTCAAGAGTATCGTAATAACGATCTTTCGTTTTCTCTATCTGCTTTTCAATACTGATATATTTCCCAACACTATATCCGTTTTTATACAGTAGGAGTAGCGTTAGCAGCCTGCTCATCCTCCCTTTTTAACAATAACTCTTTTGCCCCGTTTTTTCAATTTTATCATATGCATTTTGCCCCGTTTTTATCACTGCACTAAATTGACTTACTTTTCCGTGTATCGGTATATAAATACTGTTTATTTCATGCAATCATCCAGAAAGCGGCAGAAAAAGAAAGGGAAGGCAACCGAAATTGCCTTCCGCTCATTCTAAAACCTAGATTTAAAAATTCCCTGCAAGTGTTGTCTCAAACGCAGGCAGATAGTCGCTGATAAAACGATCAGCAGCGCTGCTGTCATACTTGGTGACCTCCAGATGTATGTTCAGTCCTGCCCCATTTTCCTTATCATAAATCAGATATCGCTGATAAGATCTTTTATTACTGTTGTCATCAAAGTCAGTCATCCTGTATACCGTATATCCATCTGTGTCTGCCAGTATGACATCATCAGTGGATGGCGGAAGTGCAACATTTGTCGTCTGGCATTTTACTGTTATCATAAAGTTATCAAATGCAGCCTCTATACCGCTGTCCGTATATCCTGTAATATACTGTCCGCCAGGAGCAAGTATCGTAAATCCATCCAGTCCCAGACTTTTATAATCATAAACAGATTCATCTATTTTAAAATCAAGACCAGCTACTAGTTCTGTCATATCTGATACTGTAACTGCACCGGTATCAACATCCACATCCCCTATCACTTCTTCGTACTGGGGATCTGATGATTCATCCCCTGCTTCTCTGATCTGCGGTACAAGAGATACATTGGCACCTGTTCCATCTGTCTTTTCCTCCAAAGCTTCTCTGTGCAGTTCAGTCATGGTTTCCTGATCCAGATCCAGATCAAGTCCCATTCCCTCGAAAATTCCCTCCTTCAGCTGTTCAATATAATCCATCATATAGGCACTTCTGTCTACACCCACTTCTTTTCGTATTTTCAGATTTAAACGGAAAAGCACCTCATCTGCCTCACTTGCTTCCTCACTGTTTCTGATATAAAAAGTTGCTTCTGCCACTGTTTTTTTACTGTATAGATTGATCTCATAACTTAATGTATAGTCTCCATTATCCAGACTATTATACTGACAATATACACTTGGTGCAACATTAGTCGGTACATTCCGTTCTGCCATATCCTGCCCGTTTGCAAAGATTTCTCCATCTACACCGGTGCCGTTCGTGAACATCCGGCCGCCGCTTCTTTTCTCCGTGACAAATCCAATACTGTAGTAATCGCTCATATTGGGATTAAATATCTCGTAAAATTTCATGTCATCGGCTTCTCTTAACTCACAGCCTTCTACCACAGGAATCACAATATCAAACGGATATGCGTAATTATTGCACCGCTCCTTCATGGAAATGTCTGCCGTATCCGTAATCCGGAACTGTTCATCCCCGGCCAGTACATATTCGTCCTCTGCCGGAGTACTCTGTTCCTCCCCGCTTTTCTCTATCGTATTTTCCTCTGCCACATTTTCTTCTGCCGCTTCTTCCCCGTTCACTGTTTCTTCCATCGCCGTATGATCTGTACTGCTGCCTGTCTCTTTGCTGCCACAGGCCGCCACATTCAGACACAGAAGAAGTCCAAGCAGTAAAACAATATTTCTTTTCAATGTATTCTTATCCTCTCTTATAGACCAAAGAAATCCCTTAAAACGCCAAAATAAAATTTCGTGCTGGCTGTTTCCTCGTTCATCTCTGTGCTGTCAGTTCCAAACTGCTCTTTGAAACTCTTTGCATACTGCAGATCCTCCAAATATTCTGCAAATCTGTCAGGTGCTTCCTCCACTTTGCTCTGTGTTTCCTCCTCCGGTTCTTCCTCTTCTTCCGTATCAGGTTCTCCATACAGCAGTGCTGCATTCAGTCTTTTGTCAAAGTCATCCTCTTCTGCTTCCTGCATGTCTCTTTCGTAAAATTCTGGCACAGTCTCCTCTTCCTTCTTCTGCTCATCTCTTCTCAGGCTCTCAAAGTCAACTGTTCCTGCTACCAGCTTTCCATGTTCAAATGGCTTCTCATATCGGAAAACCTGCCGTGTTGCCACCTCCAGGATATTTACTCCTACAGACACTTTAACCTCTGAACCCTGAATCTCCGTCCAGGCGTGTGTATAGTACTCCTCGCCATCTTCCTGCCATACGGCCATGGCCACACAGCCATAGGACAGCCTTGCATACATTTCCTTCAGATCCTTCCAGTGCGCATTACAGTTACAGACCAGATTAATAAGGTTTAGTGTATCTTCTGCCAGAATGATCTCATCCTGTGAAGGCAGATAATGCTCTATATTTTCCTCTACTTCCCACTGTTTCACAACATTGCCTCCTCTTCTGCTCCATCCACTTCCATCATAGCCACACTTGCATAACTTTTCGATGAATTTCCACCATTTGCCCTCATAAGATTACAGATTCCATGAACAATTCCATAAAGAACCAAAAGACCGACAAGTGCAGCCAGAACCATTTTAGGAAGCATCATCGGCTTATCACTTTTATTTTTCAGATATTCCTGTACCTTTTCTTCACTTACAGGATGTGCAATCTACTCAGGACTGTCCCAGTCATCCCGAATTTCCACTCTTCTTACCTTTCTGATATCGCCATCCTGAATCTGATAATCATTCATATTTTCCATTGTCCTTTACCTCTCTGCGTATTTTAAATTTGCCATTGTCTTCCATATCGGAAATGTATCATCCTGATTTCCGGTACTGATCTGTGTATATACCCTGTTTTCTCTTAAAACAGTTTCTCCATCTGCGATTCCGGGAATTCCGTTTTCGAAATAATAATAATGGTATTCTCCTTTCTTCAGTCCGCCCTTATCACTGAGTTCTTTTCTTGTCGCCTGCATATGATCCCTTTTTTTCTTATCCAGAAGAGCATACGGCAATAATGCCATATACACTCTGTCCATAAAATTCTCTCCCCGGTTTTCCGTTCTCCTGTTTTCCACACTTGCAATCTGGCTGCTTATAAACGAAGCATCACCAAAAGCAAAATCAATCGGTACCCTGTTATTTGTAACACTCAGCTGCAGATCGCCTCCCGTAAGCATGGTACTGTAGCAATACGGATCTCCGGCAGTGATCACACCTTTTGACTGCAGAAAATACTCAATCGCTGTGATATGATCCTGATTCTGCAGATAAACGTTATATACACTATGTGTTTTACTTCCTATTTTCTGTACCCAGTTTTTATCTTCAAAATTTCCTGTAAATACACCACCCCTATTTTTGCATTCAACCACATAAAGCCAGTTATCTGTAATGATGATGGCATCTACTTCCTGATAATTTCCGTTTGGCATAGGTACACATACATTAAATAATGTCTTATGCGGCACCTTTAATTTCCGGCTCATCACATAAGCGTTAAACTCACCAAGCAGTCCTTTATCATTTAAAACCTCTTTTCTTGTGACACCTGTTGCAAGAAAATACTCAGATTCCTCCGGCTTTTCAAAGAAGCAGGCTACCGCTCTGACATCAAAAACAAGCAAAAACAGAATCACCAGCAGCAATGCTGTCAATAAAATTTTTTCAATCCACGTTGCCTTGTCATAACTGCCCTGATAGCAGACCATAATCACGAAAAAAGGCAGTAACGCCAGGAAATAAGCCCACATGCCAAGCCGCTGGAATTTTTTAAACCCCTTAATAAATCCACTTCCAAAGGTCTGGAAAAAAATACTGTTCATGAATAAATCTAACATCTTACTATCCTCCATTTGTATGTTTTATATCATTAAGTACCCTCATAATTCTTTTGGGTTTTAAATATTTTTATTTTTTTCTGATTAGGAAACTTTCCTGTAAATATAATCGGGAATATCCCGGAAGGCATAGGTATCCCAGTCTTCTGTGTCAGGAATATCTACAAACACCATTCCCTCTTCATTTAAATAATAAAATGCGATTCTGCGATCTATCGGATTTCCTTCAAGATCTGTCAGTTTCAGTATTTCAAGATCTTTTCCCTGAAAATGAAGTTCCTGCCCGTCCAGTGTCCAATATCCCTCATATTCTCCAAGGGTCAGATAAAAATCATCAGAAATATATTGTTTTTCTGAACCGGTCTGCTTCACATACATTGTCTGACCGGAAGATCCTTCCTCCGTCTCCCACTTTTCGTACTCGTCTAAATTTTCCACCTCTGCTATTGTTTTGGGTTCTGTTTCCGCTGCCTCTCCTGCCGGTATTTCCTCATCTGTCACTTCTGCATTTTTATCCGTTTCTTCTATTTCTATTAATCCTCCATCCTCACTGTCTGCCTCTTCCTCACTTGTCAGTGCAACCTCATTTTCAACCTCATCTTCTGATGTTTCTTCACTGATTATTTGCTCCTCATTCTCCGGGATTTCTGTTCCATTACCTTTTACTGCATGGATAATTCCCACAGTTCCAAGCCCTGCTGCACCTATGATTCCTGCAACGATCACTGCTTTTATTGCCGTGCTGAAAGAAGCAGATTTCGTCATGCCCGCTGCAGCCCTGCCTGCTGTTTTTGCTGCTGCTCTGCCTGTTTCCTCTGCTGACCCGGCTCCGCCTGTCACTTCCCCCGCTCCCTTTGCAGATATAGAGGTTGCCTGCAGCCCTACATTCCTGCATGCACCGCAATAGATTTCCTGTGCTGCCTGCGCTGTAAGTGTAGTTTTATCCGCCATCAGCTTAATGGCATACCAGAAGACAGGAAGTGCAACCACATGTAGTCGGTACCCTTCTTTCTTCTCCTTTTCCTCTACTCTTCCTCTGATATATTTTCTTGCATAATTAAGCCGGCTCTTGATCGTATTTGCCGAACATTCCATCAGTTCTGCAATCTGCTCCACCTTCAGCCCGTCAAAATAGTAGGCAACAACTGCTGTTTTCTGCAATTCCGGAAGTTCTTCTATTATTCCTCTGATAATGTCGGCCGTTGCCTTCTGGTCTGCGGTCAGCTCCGGCATGGAAGAAATATCATTGCTCTCAAGGGCATCAAATATTCCTTCTGTTTCCTCTGTTAATAAAACCTCTTTCCGTTTCCTGTAGATCTTCATTCCCTGATTATAAGCTATCCCATCCAGCCAGGAATACAGAGCCTCCGATGCCTGTAACGTATGTATGCTTTTATATGCTTCTGTAAAAACGATTTGCGTCAGATCCTGTGCATCTTCTTCCTTCTTCATGATCTGCCTTGCCCTGAAATACACTCTGTTGTAAGTTGCGGAATATACTTCATTAAAGCCTTTTTCTTCACCATTTTTCATCTGTTCTATGGCTTTTTTCAAACTGTCTTCCATAATCGTCTCTCCTTTGTACTTTGCTCCCGGCAGAATAACTGTCTGCTCCTTTCTGACAATAAGTACCGGCAAAGTACATACTGGTTTTAAAAATATCTTACTTCCTTCCTTACTCCTTGTCCACAAAAATATTCCCAACATGCTGGGTATATTTTCCTCCTGTTTCTGACCATATAATAATTTTAAGGAGTTTATCAATATGATGTCATTTGCCCCATTGTGGAAAACATTAAAAGAAAAGAATTTATCTACTTACAAATTAATTAATGAATATGGCATCAGCAAGGGGACGATTGATAACCTGAAACATAACAGAAATGTTACTCTACTGACTGTCGAACAACTCTGCCACATTCTGGATTGTAAGGTAGAAGATATTGTTGTTTATATAAAAGATAACTAAAAAGGAACCGTCCGGCATAATTCATATGCCAACGATTCCTCCTATATCCTTGCTGCGGCTTCTCGCCGCCAATCCCTTTCCTTCGAATCCTCCGAAAGCAGACGGATTTTTGTTTCAGCCAGAATTCCTACTCATACTTCTGTATCAGTGTTCCTGCATTGGCCTTCACCTCATCCGAAACAAGACCTGGGAATTCCTCTCCCAGTTCATTCAGGACATTCAGAATATCCTCTTTTCCCTGGTCGGTACTGATGACAACCTCACAATAATTGATCTTTTCCATCCCCGTCACTGTTGTTTCAAGCTGCATGATATAATCTACATGGGGATTCTCGTACAGTCTGACCAATTCCTCCTGTGTCCTGGCCTTCATTTTAAAGTTCAGGGCATATTTCAGATTTCGCTTCATACTGTAATTCTTGTCAGTTCCAAGAATACTGTCCACAAAGATGGCAAGTGGATTTCTTCCTTCCATGGCTGCCGTTGTAGTCGTCATGCCGGACCATCTGGGATTGATCTCAATAATAAACCACTCTCCGTTCCGGTAAACCAGATCTACCTGCACCGTTCCTTCAAATTTCAAGGTCTGTGCCATATTGAGCAGCTCTTCCTGCACCTTTTCAAAATGATAAGCCGGATCGGTTACCGGTCCGAACTTCACAGAGTTTAACGGATCGGTGATTCCATCTTTATTCACAGAAAAAGCAATCGGCGGCAATACACTGTAACGTCCTTCAATTCCATGGATTTCTGTTCCAAACTGTTCTCCCTGAATCAGTTCCTCTACCATGACATACCTTGGCCAAATTCTCAACATTAATATTACCCAGGAAAATATTGTCTGGATATCCCCAAAAAGTAAAAAGTATCATCTTCTTCCACATTGCTCAGGTTTAAGCGAATCTAAAAAATTTTATTTAAACGATGCGTTAAAAATGGATACATCCCATGTAAACGCTGCTGTAAAAGATAATAAAAGGCAGCCTCCCTCATCAGGAAGCTGCCTTTACAAACTCTGTCAGTTTCTGTCTTGCGTCCGGACTTAGATGCTTTGGCACCTGAATCTGGATCACCGCATATTCATCACCTTTTTCCGAAGCATTCTTCATGGATACGATTCCTTTGCCCTTCAGCCGGATCTTTGTTCCGGACTGGGTTCCTTCTTTGATCTTGCAGCTTACCCGCCCATTTAAGGTAGGTACGATTGCCTCACCGCCAAGGGCTGCTGTTGCAAAGGGAATTTCAACTGTGGTATAAATGTCCATGCCCTTCCGTTCAAAGCCGGGTTTCTTAAGGACATTGACCTCCAGAAGCATATTACCGGCACCGCCGCCATTTCTGCCCGGCATGCCTTTGCCTTTCAGCCGGATCTTCTGTCCGGAATCAATACCTGCGGGAATATGCACCTGCAGGGACTCTTCTTTCCCGTCTGGTGACCGGAAATGGATCACCTTATCAGCGCCAAGGGCTGCCTCTTCAAAGGTAACATCCACCTTAGCCAGAACATCCTCTCCTTCCTGGCTGTGGCTTCTGCCCCCTCTTCCAAAGAACCCGCCATCATCCTCAAAATCCTGCGTGCGGAAGCCTTTGGAGTGGAATCCACTGCCAAATCCCTTTCCTTTGAAGCCTCCGAAAATACCATCAAAAATATCATCCAGATTATCTCCGGAATAATGGAACTCCTGATAGCCGCCACCGGGACCGCCATTAAAATGGAAGGTACCATCTGATCCAAAACCGCCCTGATAGCCACCGGCTCCGGCATTGCCGCCCCCTTCGTCAAAGGCAGCATGACCAAACTGATCGTACAGTTTTCTCTTTTCCTTATCACTTAATATATTATAAGCCTCCGTGACTTCCTTGAATTTCTCTTCAGCGGAGGGATTGTCCTTATTCATATCCGGGTGATATTTCTTCGCAAGCTTACGGTATGCTTTTTTGATCGCTGCGTCATCTGCATTTCTTGCTACGCCAAGTACTTCATAATAATCTCGTTTATCAGCCACTGTTCTCACCCTCTTTTCTGCTTATTCAAAAAATGCCCCGGAAAGTCCGGGGCAGGTTACTTGTCATCCTTCAATGGCAACATGTTTCTTTGTTTCCACTGCCTTCGCTTCCTTCTTTGGAACATCCAGCTTCAGAATACCATTTTCAAACCTTGCATGAATATCAGTATCAAGGATATCCTCTCCTACATAGAAGCTTCTGCTCATTTCACCGGCATAACGCTCTCTGCAGATGTATTTACCTTTCTTATCGGCTTCATCCTTGTCAAGTCCCTTGGCTGCTGATACAGTCAGATAACCGTTTTCAAGCTGAACCTCGATCTCATCCTTCTTGAATCCCGGCAGATCCATGATCACTTCATATCCCTCATCGGTCTCCCTGATATCTGTCTTCATCATGTTCTTCGCATGCCTGCCATACAGCTTCTTATTTACATCCGGGAATCCAAAACCATCCATTAAATCATCAAAGAAATCTCTTCCATATACACTAGGCATTAACATAAGTCATTCCTCCATTCTTTCCTCTTCCTTTGTTCTACATGTAATATAACACCTATTATTAGCACTGTCAATAGGTGAGTGCTAATTTTTTTGTGAAGATTTTGTGAACGCTACGAGCCATGCACATTTACGCGAAAGAGCCATCTTTCAAGCTTGCTTGGTAAAGCTGGCTCTTTCATGGAAATGTATAGGGCGACAGCCCGACAGCGAGGGAATTCTTTCCCGAGCTGTGCATGGCGTATGCCACTACTTCACAGGGATTTTTCACTTGCTTTCGCACTCGATTTTCTTGATTTGACCACATTTTTACGACAACAACTTATGATTTATACCACAACAGGTACGGTTTCCGGCAGGTTCATTTTAGACATCCCATTCTCCACATGAGACTTTTCGCAATATGATTATAGACATTCATTGTGATCTGTGCATCTGAATGGCCCATCACATACTGCATAACTTTGGGATTGACGTTGTTTTCACCCAATCTGGTACATCCCGTATGACGAAGGGTATGCGATGAAATAGGCGGCATCAGCTCCGTCTCTCGCTTCTCTTCTTCTGCCAGTTTGCTTTCTTTCTTATTATAGGCATTGACAATATTTTTTAGAAAGCTGTTCACTCCCGCCGACATTATCGGACGTCCATGCTTTGTATTGAAGATGAATCCACTAGTCCACCGATCTCCACATTACTCTGCAAACCAAGCATCAGGTTCAGCTCTCTCTGTTTACGGAACGCATCATATACCATCTGTGTCATAGGAATATCTCTGATTCCTGCATCCGTTTTGGTTTCTGAATCATGGAAACAATATCCGTCATCACCTTCATAATACACAAGCTGTCCACCTACATGGATCTCCCGGTTCTTCATATTCACATCTGACCAGGTTAAGCCGATGGTTTCACTCACTCTCAGGCAAGCCCCAAACATAACTTGCATCATTGGAAGATGAGGCTTATACACATTACTCTGTTCAACAAACTCCAAAAGTTTTTCCTGCTGTTCCAGTGTCTATGCTTCTTTCTCCTTTGCCGGAGCCCCATAATCTCCAAGTGTTGGCTTCCATTTGTACACCTGCTGTCAGCGTTACAGCTGACCTCTATCAGAAGCATTCTAAATATCGGTAGCTTCTTTCCAAGCATACCGACCGTTTCCGGAGTATCTTCAATGCTCCCCATAAAAAGCTAGTTCCCCGTAAAGATCTGGTTACTGAAATGGCTAAGATTTTGGATGTGAATCCACTGACACTGCATGAACCAACTACGATGAATGCTTCTGAACTGATGGAAATCCTATTCTGGATTGACGAATTTAATCCTGGCATGATTAATCTCTTTCAGTTAGAGACTTATCCAGGCGAAAAATCAAATTCCAGTGACGATATCGCTGTCCGTTACCATGATTCCGATAGCTGGCCTGCACATTCACCTGTTGGTATGTGGTTTAATTATGGAGTTCTTAACGATTTTCTGAAAGAATGGACGCTTAGAAAAGAAGAACTGAAATCTGGTGCAATTACTAGAGATGAATATTTTGAATGGAAAATCAACTGGCCGCAGACCTGTGATGATTGTGGGATACATGAACCTAAAAGAAAATGGCGATCTTCAAATGCAAAACTGCGTGAAACTTAGCGATACTTAAATAGCCCCCTTAGAAGAAATTCAAAAGTTACCGCCTAGTGTTTAGTTATTTAATAGGGAGAGGAAGAATATATTTTCTCGCCCCTCCCATTAAACCGTGCGTACGGGTCTCGTATACAAATCTACAACTTATATTCCAACTTTAACTATGGTGTTGTGAAGTTCAATCAACTTTCAGCATCCGATACCCCACGCCAATGTGTGTTTGGATATATTGTGGAGAGTTCGGTTCTTTCTCGATTTTTTTACGAAGTGTTGCCATAAACACACGAAGGGAAGCAATATCATTATCCCAACTACTTCCCCAAATGCTTTGCGTAAGGAAAGTATGGGTCAGAACTTTTCCTATATTTCTTGTCAACAGGCAAAGCAACTTATATTCAATAGGTGTTAAATGCAACTCTTCTTCATTCAAATAAGCACAACCTGCAGCATAATCTACACGAAGTTTTCCGTTTACAAAAACAACCGCTTCGGCAGGGGATACTTTTTGCATCATCGATAACCTTCTTTGCGTGACTCGTAGTCTGGCAAGCAGTTCCTCAACAGAAAATGGCTTTGTTAAATAATCATCTGCGCCAGCATCCAACGCATCAATTTTATCGGTATCTTCACTGCGAGCACTGATTACGATAATTGGCATATTTGACCAAGTACGGATTTTTTTAATAATCTCAACACCGTCTATATCAGGAAGTCCTAAATCAAGTAAAACAATGTCAGGATTGTGTGAAGATGCTTCTAAAATTGCCGATTGACCATCGGGCGCCGTCAGATATCGGTATTCGTGCGTTTTTAAGGTTGTTGTAATTAAATTTCTGACAGATGTGTCATCTTCTACAACTAATATTAGTGACTTATTCATATACTTTGACCTCCCCTGCCGGTAATGTAAATGTAAATACTGTTCCGTGCGGCAGATTATCTGAAACAGTAAGTTCTCCGCCGTGGGCGTTAATAATGGACTTGCACAAAGATAATCCGAGTCCTAAACTTCGGCGGCTGTCTGCAATTTGATTTGCACCGCTATAGAACATGTCGAATATCCGTGGCTTTATTTCGTCAGCAATTCCGTTTCCGTCATCCGATATAGATACGATTGCTTGTTTTCCCCGCTTTTCTGTCCGAATAACAATATGAGAGTTTTTAGGTGTATATTTGATAGCATTATCAACAATATTGATGATTACCTGAACAATAAGCTTTGCATCCATTTTTGCAAGAAGAAATTCTTCTTTGCTTTCAACGGAAATATGATGTTCTTCACTCTTCCGGTTAATATGATGTAACGCTTCTGTGATCACGTCATCCATCAAATCTTCCATTATACGGAGATTCAACCGTCCTTCTTCAATCCGGGTTACAGCCAGCAAGTTTTCTACAAGGTTAATCAGCCACATGGAATCATCATAAATATCCATGTACAGCTGCTTTTTTGTATCATTATCAAAGGAATCTCCGTTGGACAAAAGATTGCTGGCATTACCGGAAATGGATGTCAGCGGTGTCCTCAAATCATGTGAAATAGCACGCAGCAGGTTCGCTCGCAACTGTTCATTTTTTGCAAGAATGGCCGCCTCCTGTTTCTCACGGGCATTTTTCTCATTTTCCAAAGCCAGGGCACATTCTCCGAGAATGGATAGTAGAATACTGTTTTCAAATGGATCAAGAGGTATTTCCCCCATTACGATTCCAATAACTCCATATACCATACTGCTACTGCGAACAGCAAGGTACAGGCATTTTGCATTGGAAAGCGTTCCTGTTGTAGCTCCGGCACGTTTATTGTTTTTCAATACCCAGCCGGCAACGGCCTTTTCATTTTCGGAAATACACGATTCCAAATTTTCTTCAGTTACAGAAAAAATATGCGGCGTATCCAACACTTCTCCATCAGCTAAATAAAAAACGATATCTTTTCCCAAGAGTTTAATGAGCTGATTTGAAGTTGTGGATACAATTTCATTTTTATCTTTTGCCTGTTGCAATAGCTGGTTTGTATCAAATAACACTTTGGTACGGTAAGCAGATTGTGCCGCCTGTTTTGCTTGGTTTTTAATCCGTATAGCAAGAGAACCGGTTAAAAATGCCGCCAACAACATGATAATAAAGGTAACAGGATAACCCTGATCATACGCCTGCAAGGTAAATTGAGGTTCCGTAAACAGGAAATTAAAGACCAAAACACTTACAATCGAGGAAATTAGGCTGTATATCTGATGTTTCGTGATGACAGCGGTGACAAGAACACCTAAAACAAAAACAGTAATGATATTTGCTTCGTCAAATCCCAATTTCTGGAAAATCATTCCGACTAAACTGGATAAAATCAGAATCGCAGTAGATTTTAATGTATCAGTGACAGAGAATACGATATGGTTCTTTTTCCTGCCCCCTCTTAACTGATACACTGCCGCATTAGAAACCGTATCCGGAATAATATGCACATCCAGGTTAGGGGCATAATCAATCAATTTTTCTGTCAGGGTCGGTTTGCTGAGCAAATGCCGTTTTGTAGCCGAATTACGATCACAATCTTTGACACACCAGACAAACGGGTGAATTCCGCAATCTGAAACGGAACATCTTCTCCGTAAACTGTTTCAATTTTTGCCCCAAGCTGCTCAGCAAGACGAATATTTGAACGCAGGCGTTTTACATTTTCCTCGCTCATCACCGAAAAATCAGGTGTTTCTACAAACAGAGCCGTAAACTTTCCTTTGAAAGCAGAAGCCATTCTTGCGGCGGTACGGATAATTTTCGCATTGGATGGAGAAGAAGATAGACATACAAGAATATGTTCGCCTGTGTGATAATCTCCATGATTTTTTATGCGGGTATTTTCTGTGAGGATATTCACCCGGTCCGCACATCGCCGCAGTGAAATCTCCCGGAGAGCTGTCAAATTTTCTATTGTAAAAAAATTTTCTACTGCCTGTTTTGCCTGTGTCTGTCTGTATACATTTCCTGTATTCAAACGGTTGATCAAATCCTGTGGTTCAATATCTATTAATTCAACCTGATCTGCATTATCAAACAGAGAATCCGGAATGCGTTCCTGTACAACAATCTCCGTAATGGATGAAACTGTATCGCAAAGACTTTCAATATGCTGAACATTGACAGTCGTATAGACATCAATCCCTGCATTCAAAAGTTCCTTAATGTCCTGATACCGTTTTGCATGACGGCATCCTTCGGCATTCGTATGCGCAAGTTCATCTACAAGGATAAGCTGTGGTTTTCTTTTCAGTGCCATGTCAATGTCGAATTCGTTCAGTATCATACCATTATAGAGAACTTCTCTTGTAGGAAGAACTTCTAAGCCATTCAAAAGAGCTGCTGTTTTGGGGCGTGCGTGGGGTTCTATATAACCGGCTACCACATCAATTCCCTGCTGTTTTGCCATATGAGCCGCTTCCAACATGGCGTAGGTTTTACCCACACCAGCCGCATATCCGAAAAAGATTTTCAAATGTCCTTTATTCCGATTTTCTTCATCGGCTTGGATTGCCTTTAATAACTGATCCGGATTGTGTCTGTTTTCGCCCATACGGTCACCTCCCTGTGCAAAAAACATTATATAAAGATTATACCACCTTTTCTTCTTTTTTTCCATTCGGGCGTGTAGCCGAAAGCAGAAAACGCTCCGAAAAATCACGCAATTTTTCGACAAATAGCCCCTTCATACAATTAATGTCATTTTGCCATATCACTCTCGCTGGTTTCTCAATCGTGTTGATGGGATGTACCGCAATGTCTATAGAGCCTGGAGTAATGACACTTTGCTTTATTTGAAAGGATAAGGAACAATACTCATCTTTCAAAATATCGTTGGAATTTTCTATGATAAA
>ERZ773192.2665-NODE-2665-length-14603-cov-15.819700_pt1 | contig 14603 bp, 13 predicted proteins | sample MGYA00581010_ERZ773192 | MGnify/ENA primary metagenome ERZ773192 (study PRJEB29015, sample SAMEA2737741) | human gut metagenome | biome: human gut; feature: human-associated habitat; material: faeces | place: China | collected 2012 ...
GAGAGTATCCCCCTTAAACCCCCGAGAGAAAGGACGAGGGGCCTTCCCCCTCGACCCCGCTGCATTGGCAGTTTTAGGCTTGAAGAGCTACGCGGCCTGCGGAATCTGGTGCGGTGTACGTGGCTTCGCCACGGGTCCCTACGTTTCGTCACCACTCGCAACCGCGCCTTACTTCGTGAGGCGCGAGTGACGATGGCACAGCGGCAGACTGCCTGCTGGCGGCATTGCTGCGCTCGCCGCGGGTGGGATCGCTGCTTTTCTATTTCAACAGCGTTCTTTTCTGTGAGCTGCCCGCAGCTTTTGGAATACGCACCGGATAGCTGCGAGATTTGGCAAAAATAAGGCCGATGAAAGCAAAGCCCGCACTGTCGCTTGACAGCGCGGGAGAATTTGCTATAATGAGTGTAGAAAGGGCGCTGCGACAAGCGGTCAGCCCGGAAAGTTAGGAAAACTCAAAATGAGAAACCGTCACTTGGCCGAGTGGCGGTTTTCGCTTTTTATACGGATCGTGACCACATATCCAAAGATATGTAACGTGATCGTAATAGGCATATCTACCACCTCCTCTCGGAGGATGTAGCCAACCGCCTGCCGTTCGTGCAGCGCCTTGTTATTACCGTATCATAAGTTCCGACAGATTGCAACATCTGTTTCATCCCCCGCGCGGCGAGCGCAGCAATGCCGCGCCCGCAAGATGTCTGCCGCCGTGCTATCGTCACTCGCGCCTCACGGTAGTAAGGCGCGGTTGATACTGGTAACGATTCGCAGAGGCCCGTGGCGAAGCCACGTACACCGCACCCGATTCCGCAGGCCGCGCAGCTCTTCGAGCCTCAATCTCGCAATGTAGCGGGGTCGAGGGGCAAGACCCCTCGCGTTCTCTTGGGGGATTTAAAGGGGGTCATTCTCTCACGTGAGAGAATGGCCCCCTTTGTTCGTACCCCTGCGGCACGCAGGGACTAAGGTGCAGCGCTGCGCGCTGCTTACTTTTTGTTAGGATTATAATAATCCGTCTCCTCCGGCAGGACGATCGGCAGCCCGTTCTGATACACCGGAAGCGTCTGGAACTTGAATCTCGACACCTTGTGCTTGCGGTCGATCTGCTCCTTGATGGCGGGGTCGACCTCGCCCTTGCGAATGTACTCGTTCACCGCGTGGTAGGTAAAGCCGAGGTTGTCCTCGTCCGTCTTGCCGGTCAGGCCGTCGGACGGCGGCTTGATGAGGAAGCGCTCGGGCAGACCCAGCTCCGCGCCCAGCGCGATGACCTCCTCGGTCGTGTACATGCCGAGCGGCGAGAACGCGCCCGCGCTGTCGCCGTAGATCGTGCAGTAGCCGACCCAGTCCTCAGAGAGGTTCGAGGTGTTGATGACGATGCCGCCCTCCTCGCTCTGCGCGATGGCGTACAGCGTCGCCATGCGGATGCGGGACGGCAGGTTCACCTTCGTCTGGCGGCTCGCGTCGATGCCCACGCGCGCCATCTCGTCGAGAATGCCGCTCGTGCCGCCGTGAATATTGAACGTGTAGTGGCGGATGTTCAGCACGTCGACAAGGCCGTTGGAATAGTCGATGTCCGGCTGCACGCCGTCGGGCATCAGCACGCCGACGACATTCTCGCGACCGTAGGCCGCCACGCTCAGCGCCGCCGTGACGGAGCTGTCCTTGCCGCCCGAAATGCCGATGACGGCGGTCTTGCCTCCGCAGGCCTTCATCTGCGCGCGCATCCAGTCGAGAAGTCCCGGAAGCTGCTGCTTTGCGTTGAATTCTGCCATAGTCTTTTGCTCCTTCATATTACTTCAGCAAAGCGGGAAGGCTCCCCTCCCTGCTGAGAAAAAATTTGCTTTTGTTGTACCACACTTCCGCTAAGCTTTCAAGTACCCTTCGGCCTGCTTTAAAAACATTTCCCGATATTTTCCGTTCTGCGCCATCAGCTCCGCATGCGTGCCGGATTCTATGATTCTTCCATCGGAGAGAAGATAAATTCGGTCCGCGTCCACGACCGTGGAGAGCCGGTGCGCGACCATAACGGTGGTCGTCGGCGAGCGGTCGAAGATCAGCTTTGCAATGCGGTACTCGGCGATCGGATCCAGCGCGCTGGACGGCTCGTCGAGGATGAGCAGCCCAAATTCGCTGTGCAGCAGCCGCGTCAGGCATAGGCGCTGCGCGTCTCCGCCCGAGAGCACCGCGCCGTTTTCGTCGAACTCCTTCGTGACCTGCGCGTCCAGAGAAAGCCGCAGGCCGACCTCCTCAAGGCAGGATTTGAGCCGCGCATCGTCCGCGTCGGCGTAGGCCGTCATATTTTCGCGGACAGACAGCGCGTACAGGCGGGACTGCTGAAACGCGATGCCGATCCTGCCGCGCAGCGTGCTCACGTCATAGTCCGCGATCGGGCGGCCGTTGATCTGCACCGTTCCTCCGTCCGCGTCGTACAGGCGGAGCAGGAGCTTTGTGAGCGTCGTCTTCCCCGCGCCATTTTCGCCGACGATGGCGATCTTTTCTCCGGGCGCGATGGCAAGACTCAGATCACGGATGGCAAACTCATCGCTGCCGCCGTAGCGGTAGGACACATGGTCGAATCGGACGGAAAACGGGCCGTCCGACGCTTTTTCGCCGTCTGTCGACGCTTCGATGGTCGAATCTGTGTCGAAAAAGCGCTGCACCTTCTGCGCGTAGGCAACGCCTAAGGCGACCTGCGAGCTCCACCAGCCGAGCGCGTTGAGCGCCTCCTTGAGCGCGAGCGACGAGGCGATCAGCGTCGCATAGACGCCAATGCCGCCGATATTGCCAGACATCACGCCCCATGCGACATAGACCGGCACGGCAAACGTCGTGCCGAGCTGCGCGAGGTTTACCAGAATATCGGTCAAAAATTCCTTTGCGCCGTATTTTCGATAGATTGCGGCCCTGCTCTTCACAGAGCCGTCGAACAGCGAAAAAAGCGGCTTTTTGATGTTTGACGCGCGCAGGTCGGCGACCGCCGTATGGTCAAAAAACAGCCGCCGCAGATAGTCAGCCTTCCGCTGTTCGTTGACCATGGCCGTCTCACGCTCCACGGACACCCTGCTCCAGTAAATTTGCGCATACGCGACAAACGCAGAGCAGCCCAGAACGATGAGCAGCAGCGCAACGCCCTGCGACGCGATCAGCGCGCCGTAGACAATGCATTTCGCGACGCCGCTCAAAAGCGAGAAGAGATTTTGCAGCGTCTCCGACGACTGCGAGGCAAATTTCTCCGTCGCAAGCTTGTAGCTGTCGAAATAGCTCGGATCGTCAAAGTGCCGGTAGTCGACCATCAGGGCTTTTTCGTAGATCGACCGCTCGATCGTCCCCTCGATCTCCTGCTTTTTCCACCGGAGGTAAAAATCCTCGTACACCGCGTGGAGCAGATTGAGCGCCAGCGCGAGCAAAAGGTATGTCAGGCCCGTCAAAAATGCCGCTTCAAACGGCTTTCCCGCTTCGATCATTTCGATCACCGCCTGCGCCAGCGTCGCGGAAAAATACCCCGCCGCCGGCACAAACAGCACCGATGAGATAAACGAGCCGACCATTAAGGTCTTGCCGTACTTCCACCAGGGCGCTAAAAGGAAGCAAATGCTGCCCCAACCCTGCCTGAGCTTTCCAACCGTCTTCTCCGGAATCAACCTTCTTTCTGTAATTGTCGTTGGTTTTATTCTTACTTAAACTGATTCACCGTCGCGGCACTATTTTCCCACGCGGCAGGCCGCGCGGGAGCCCTGTTTTATTCCATGTCTTGCGGTGGCGAAGTGAATCCGCCGCTCGCGCCGCCGGACTTCCGGCGAAAGGCCACGCTATCTCTTACTTAAACTTGTGCCACTCATTAACAGCCATCTCATCGCAGCGGTTGTTGTACTCATTCTCCGCGTGGCCTTTGACCCAGTGATAGTGCATTTCGTGCCGGGCGATGAGGGACAAGAGCTGCTCCCACAAATCGACGTTCAGCGCGGGCTTTTTGTCGCTTTTGACCCAGCCGCGCTGCTTCCAGCCGTAGACCCAGCGCTTTTCCAGCGCGTCGATGACGTAGCGCGAATCGGAATAGAGTTCCACGACGCACGGCTCCTTCAAAAGCCGCAGCGCCTCGATGACGGCGGTGAGCTCCATGCGGTTGTTCGTCGTGCTCGCCTCGCCGCCGGAGAGCTCGCGCTCGTGCGCGCCGTATTTGAGCACCGCGCCCCAGCCGCCGGGGCCGGGGTTGCCCGAGCACGCGCCGTCGGTATAGATAATGACCTGTTTCATGCGTTTCCTCAATAAGAGCTGATCTCGAGCGATGCATCGTCCTCGCCCGGCGTGATCGAACGAATTTCGACCGTGTACTTCATTTCCGGCGAGACGACGATCTCGACGCGGTCGCCGACCTTTTTTCCCAGGATGGCCTTGCCGACGGGCGATTCCTTGCTGATGAGGCCCTTGAGCGCGTTCTGCCGCAGGGTGGTCACGAGCTGGATGTTCTGCTCTTTCCCCAGCTTTTCGTTATAGAGCACCACGTGGTCAAAAAGGCCGACGGTGCCCTCTTTTTCGTTCACTTCGATGACCTTCGCCGTCGCGATCATGCGCTCCAAGTAACGGATGCGGCTCTCATTGCGGTTTTTCTCCTGCTTGGCGACCTTGTACTCGTAGTTTTCGCTCAAGTCGCCGAACGCGCGCGCCGTCTGCACATCTTCGATGAGCTTGGGGCGAAGCTCCAAACGGCGGTGCTCCAGCTCTGCCTTCATCTTGTCAATGTCGACCTGTGTCAGTTCGTCATACATGGTGTGTTCGCTTCCTTTTTTGCTCAATAACTGCCGCTCTGCGCGTGCTGACGCTTGACGCGCGCTACGCGCTGGGCGTATTCCTCGCGGTCCAGAATGCCCGCGTCATATAAGACCTTCAAACTCTCAAGCCGGTCCTCGCAGCTGTCCATGTGGACAGAATGCACCTCGCCGCTGTCGGCCTGCTTCCTGCGCGCGATCTCCCAGCGCTTTTCGCTGTGTGCGCGCTCATCGGCGTGGCGCTGCTCGTTTCTCTCCCACTCGTCGGCGCGGTGCTGCTTGTGGAGCGCCTTGATCTCCAGCGGGTCGGGGCGCTTTTTCTCCGTCTGCCCGCGCAGCGCATCAAGATCCTCGGCTGTGCGCTTTGCCTTTTTGATGAGCTCGTCGGGCGATGCCGAAACGCTGCCCGTTTCCCGATCGTTGACCTTTTTGTCCTCGTTGGCGACAGCCGCCTTGAAAACCCAGATGAGTACGATAATGATGAGGCCTAAAATTTCCATTGTCCGCGCTCCTTTCCCTTACAGCCGGTCCAGAATGTCCTTACGCTTTTCCTGATACTCCTCTTCCGTAATGAGTCTGCGGTCGTAGAGCGTCTGCAATTCCTCGAGCCGCGCTTCGGCGTCGGACTTGACGCTCTTTGCGCTCTCGTCCGACTCGTCGGTGATCTCGTAGCCGCCGTTGTACTTCACAACGCCCGCCGCCAGCAGGAAATTGTAGATGCCGATGCCGAAGGCAGCCAAGCACCAGACGAGCCGAAACGCCAGAAATTCCGTTCCAAATCCATATGCCATATCAGACATACCGAACAAGCCGAAAAATCCCATCGCACAGCCGACAATGCCGCCAAGGATGCTTGCGCCCTTGCTGGGTTTATAGTGGATATTTCGTCTCATGGGAAACCTCCTCACAGCTTTTTCCTGCGTGCGTCATACTCTTCCTTGCTCAGAATCCCCGCCTCGTAAAGGGTCTTGAGGTTCTTTTGCCGCTCTTCCCGGCTGCCGTCCTTGTTTCGCGGCGCGGACTTTTCCACAGCCTGTTGAAAAGTGGGCGCACGCTCCGCCCGTTCCTTCTTTCTCCACGGCATCGCCGCGCGGACGAAACAGGCCGCCGCGCCGACACCCAGCGCGCACGCGCCGAGAAGATGCATCTCTTTGTCCCGCAACTCGCCCTCGCGCAGCATTTCCTGATCGAAGCGCTTGCCGTCTCCTGTGCCGAAGACGATCTCGCCCGACTCAAGCTCGATCACAACGCCGTTCACTTCCCTTTCCGGCGCGGTTCGCGGACAGATCAACGCCAACGCCGCACCCAGCAAAATCACGCCAAGCACGATCATGCCCGGGCGGGTATAGATGCTGCGCAGGAGCGCTATCATGGCCTCACGCTTGCGTTTCTGGCTGCGGTCCAGCGCGCTGCCCACGGTAGTGATGAGATCATCCATTGTCCATCCCTCCTTTTTCTTCTCTTATTTTAGCAAAAAGAGGTCTTGCTTTCCAGCAAGTTGGGGTTTACATCTGTACTTTATCGCGCCACTTTGATATTACATTGTGCTTTTTTGCGCGTTGAGGGGGAACTGCCCGCCGTTGTCTTCAAAGGGGGTATTCTCCCGCGTGAGAGAATATCCCCTTTGCTTTTTTGCGAGGGGCGCTTACTCCTCGCTCTCTTCGTGCTCGGTGAGCGCCATGGAGATGACGCTGTCGCCCTCTTCCTTAAAGCGCATGACGATCACGCCCTGCGTGGCGCGGCCCGTCGTGCGGATGGCCTCCACCGGCGTGCGGATGAGGATGCCCGCGCGCGTGACGAGCAGCAGATCCTCGCTGCCGTCCACGACCTTGACGCCGACGATGCCGCCGGTCTTCTCGGTGACCATGTAGTTCTTGATGCCGAGGCCGCCGCGGTTCGTGATGCGGTATTCCTCGACCGGCGTCTTCTTGCCGTAGCCCTTTTCGGTGATGGTCAGGACTTCCTTGCCCTCCTGGGCGCGGGCGGCGCCGACAACATAGTCGCCCTCGCGCAGCTTGATGCCGCGCACGCCGACCGCCGTGCGGCCCATCGCACGGACATCGGTCTCGTCAAAGACGACCGCCATACCGTCGTGCGTGGCGATCAGAATTTTCTGCTCGCCGTCCGTCTCGCGCACGCTCACCAGCTCGTCGCCCTCGTCGAGGTTCAGCGCGCGGATGCCGTTGTTGCGCAGGTTCTTGAGCGTCTCGACCGGCAGTCTCTTCACCGTGCCGTTGCGCGTCACCATGGTGAGGAACAGATTTTCGGCGTTCAGGTCGCGGAAGTGGATCATCGCCTGCACGCGCTCGCCCGTCTCCACCTGGATGATGTTGACGATGTTTGTGCCCTTGGCAGCCTTGCCGCTCTCGGGGATCTGATAGCCCTTCTTGCGGTACACCTTGCCGGTGTCCGTAAAGAAGAGGATATAGTCGTGGGTCGAGGCGGTGAACACGTCGACCACCGTGTCCTCGTCGCGGGTGGTGATGCCCTTCTTGCCCATGCCGCCCTTACTCTGCGCGGTGTACTCGCTCGCGCTCGTGCGCTTGATGTAGCCGTTGCGGGTCAGGGTGAAGACGCACTGCTCCTCCTCGATGAGGTCTTCGATGTCGATCTCGTCCTCGACCTCCTGAATTTCGGTCTTGCGCTCATCGCCATACTTGTCGCGAATTTCAATGAGCTCGTCCTTCAAAACGCCCTTGAGCATCGTCTCGTTGGAGAGAAGCTCGACAAAGTAGGCGATCTTCTTTTCCAGCTCGTCAAACTCGTTCTGGAGCTTTTCGCGGTCGAGACCCTGCAAGGCCTTCAGGCGCATATCGAGAATGGCCTGCGCCTGCACGTCGGAGAGCGAGAAGCGTTCCATCAGCTTTTCCTTCGCGTCGTCGTAGCTCGTGCGGATGATGTGGATGACCTCGTCGATATTGTCCTGCGCAATGAGCAGACCTTGCAGCAGGTGCTCGCGCTCGCGTGCCTTTTTGAGGTCATACTGCGTTCTGCGCGTGATGAGCTCTTCCTGGAAGGCGAGATACTCGTCGATGATGTGGCGCAGGGACAGAATCTTCGGCTGCTTCTGGTTGTCGACAAGCGCCAGCATGTTGATGGCAAAGCTCGTCTGAAGCTGCGTCTGGGCGAACAGGCGGTTTAAGACCACCTGCGGGTTCGCGTCATGCCTGACTTCGATGACGATGCGCATGCCCGTGCGGTCGGTCTCGTCGCGGATGTCGGAAATGCCCTCCAACCGCTTGTCGTTCACCTGGTCGGCCATGTTCTTGATGAGCATGCGCTTGTTCACTTGATACGGAAGCTCGGTGACGATGATGCGCGTGCGGTCGCGGCCGAATTCTTCAAATTCCGTGCGGGCGCGCAGGATGATCTTACCGCGGCCCGTGGCGTAAGCCGCGCGGATGCCGCTGCGGCCCATAATGATGCCCTTGGTCGGGAAGTCGGGGCCCGTGACGTGCTGCATCAGGTCGTAAAGCGTCGCCTCGGGATTGTCGAGCACGCAGACGCAGGCGTTGATGACCTCGGTCAGGTTGTGCGGCGGGATGTTCGTCGCCATACCGACGGCGATACCGGAAGAACCGTTGACCAGCAGGTTCGGGAAGCGCGCGGGCAGCACGCGGGGCTCCTTGCGGCTCTCGTCGAAGTTCGGGTCCCAGTCGACGGTCTCCTTATCGATGTCGCGCAGCATTTCGTTCGCGATCTTCGACATTCTGGCCTCGGTGTATCGGTAGGCGGCCGGAGGGTCGCCATCAATGGAACCGAAGTTGCCGTGGCCGTCGACGAGCATATAGCGCATGGAGAAATCCTGCGCCAGACGGACCAAAGCGTCGTAAACGGAAGCGTCGCCGTGCGGATGATAGCGGCCCAGCACGTCGCCGACGCAGGTCGCCGACTTTTTGAAGGGCTTGTCGCTCGTGAGGCCGTCTTCATACATGGCGTACAGGATGCGGCGGTGGACAGGCTTCAAGCCGTCGCGCACGTCGGGCAGCGCGCGCCCGACGATGACCGACATCGCGTATTCGATGTAGGAGGACTGCATCTCATGCACGAGCTCGCTCTGCACGATCTTTTGGTTGGGGAAGAGAATATCTTCGGGTTTGTAATCCACGTTTTTGTGTGCCATTTTCTTCGTCCTCCTCTCTTAAAAGTCCAGATTGACCGCGTATTTCGCGTTCTGTTCGATGAATTCCTTGCGCGGCTCGACCTTCTCGCCCATCAGCACCGTGAACGTCTCGTCGGCGAGCACCGCGTCCTCGAGCGTGATGCGCTTGAGCGTGCGCTTTTCGGGGTCCATGGTCGTCTCCCACAGCTCATGCGGGTTCATTTCACCAAGACCTTTGAAGCGCGAAATATCGACCTTTGCGTTCGGATTGTCGCCGCGCAGCTCGGCGGAGTATTGATCGCGCTCCTCCGGCGTGAAGGCAAGGCGCGTCGTCTTGCCGCGCGTCAGCTTGAAAAGCGGCGGCACCGCGGCATAAACATAGCCGTTTTCAATGAGCGGGCGCATATAGCGGAAGAAGAACGTCAGCAGCAGCGTCCGGATGTGCGAGCCATCGACATCGGCATCCGCCATGATGATGACCTTGTGATATCTCAGCTTATTGACGTCGAAATCCTCGCCAAGGCCGGCGCCGAGCGCGATGATGACGGGCTGGAGCTTGTCGTTGCCGTAAATTTTGTCGGCGCGCACCTTTTCGACGTTCAGCATCTTGCCCCAGAGCGGCAGGATCGCTTGGAAGCGCGAGTCGCGTCCCTGCGTGGCGCTGCCGCCTGCCGAGTCGCCCTCTACGATGTAGAGCTCGGTCAGCTCGGGGTTATTTTCGTTGCAGTCGCGCAGCTTGTCGGGCATCGCCGCGCCGCCGAGGGCGCTCTTGCGGCGGATGGACTCGCGCGCCTTGCGCGCAGCCTCTCTCGCGCGGTTGGCGGTCATCGCCTTATCGAGGATCGTGCGCGCCACGACGGGGTTTTCCTCAAGGAACTGCATCAGCCGGTCGGAGACGATGCCGTCGACCAGCGTGCGGATCTCGGAATTTCCGAGCTTTGCCTTCGTCTGGCCTTCGAACTGCGCGTTCGTGAGCTTGACGGAGATGACGCAGGTAAGACCCTCGCGGCAGTCCTCGCCGCTGACCTTGTCGCCCTCCTTGATGATGCCGTTTTTGATGCCGTAGGCGTTCAAAACGCGCGTGAGCGCGGCCTTGAAGCCGGTCTCGTGCATGCCGCCTTCGGGCGTGTGGACGTTGTTGGCGAACGACAGGATATTTTCCTGATAGCCGTCGTCATACTGGAGCGCCAATTCTGCGAACGAATCGCCCTTCATGCCTCTCATGTAGATGACGTTATTGTGCAGCGGCTCTTTCTTCTTGTTGAGCCACGTGACGAATTCGCGGATACCGCCCTCGTAGCACATCGAGTCGCGGCGCTCGCTCTCGGGCTTTTCTTCACTCTCAAGGCGCTTATCCTCGATCGTGATGCGAAGGCCCGCGTTCAGAAATGCCTCCTCGCGCATGCGGGTGTGCAGCGTTTCGTAGGAGTATTCGAGCTCTTCAAACATCTCGGGGTCGGGCTTGAACGTGACGGTCGTGCCCGTGTGGTCGGTCGAGCCGATGATGGTCATCTCCTGCGTGATCTTGCCGCGGGAGAATTTCATCTCGTAGATGTTGCCGTTTTTGTGCACCTGCACCGTCAGCCATTCAGACAGCGCGTTGACAACGCTCGCGCCGACGCCGTGCAGACCGCCGGAAACCTTGTAGCCTCCGCCGCCGAACTTGCCGCCTGCGTGCAGCACGGTGTAGACGACCTCGAGCGCGGGACGGCCCGTCTGCGCCTGAATGTCGACCGGAATGCCGCGGCCGTTATCCACAACGGTGATGGTGTTGCCCTCGTTGATCGTCACTTGAATTTCCGTGCAGTAGCCCGCAAGCGCTTCGTCAATGGAGTTATCCACAATTTCATAGACAAGGTGGTGCAGGCCGCTCACCGACGTCGAGCCGATGTACATGCCCGGGCGCTTGCGCACCGCCTCAAGCCCCTCGAGAACTTGAATTTCCGAGGCGTTATAGTCATTGTTTTCATCCACCGCCGTGGATTGCAGGATCTCATTTTCTGCCATTTGGGTTCTCCTTTCGTCATCAGGCAGGAAGAACCGGGTCGGAGCCCTTTCCGGCCCGTTTCTCCCTGCCTCGAGCACTATTTTGATGGGAAAGCCGCTTACATCGCGGCTGTTGTTTTCTTCTTTCTGATCAAGCAGTAAATGCCGTACACCAGCGCTTGACTCGTTAGGTACAGGAACAAAATGCCCGTGATCGGCCCGACGGGAAACGTCGAATCCGCACCGTGGAACTGCCAGAGCACTTCGCATGCAAGCCAGAAGAGCGCCGACACCTTCATTTTCTTCCGAAAGAGCCACTTGTCGCCCTCTTCCGCTTTGAGCTGCCACGTGAAATACACCGTCAGCAGCGTGAAAAAGCCGAGCGCGATGGGCAGTATCCAGCGCTCATCGTGGGGAAGGGAAAAGGGACTTGCCAGCATTGTCAAAGCAACGGGGATCTTCATGTCTGCTCCTCCATTCTCTTTTGCAGCGTTTGGCTCGAAAGCTCGGATAAATAAACCAATTGCGGGTGATACGGGTGGTCGCACACTAAAAACGACTTGGGAATGTCCTCGCAGGCGTCGATGACTAAGCTCTCATCCTCCGCCCGGCGGAGAAATTCTGACGTTCTTTTCGATTGCGACGTGATCTCGAGATCAAAGACGCCGATGATGTGCTTTTCGGGTAACATGACATTGTTGCCGATGTGCAGGTACATGGTACCTCCTCAGATATCGCGCCCAGAGGGCGCGGGGTGGTCTCCCATTGGCATGGGAGTGCGCAGTCAAAGGGGGTATTCTCTTTCCAAAGAGAATACCCCCTTTGGAACCCCAAGAGAAATGCGAGGGGAGTCCCCCTCGACCCCCGACATTGCGGGATTGCAGCTTGAAGAGCTGCACGCGCTGCGCAATGTAAGTGCGGTGTACATGGCTTCGCCATGAATCTTCTGCGAGTCGTCACCACTCTCAACCGCGCCTTACTGTCGTGAGGCGCGAGTGACGTTTGCTTGGCGGCAGACTGCCTGCGGAATGCGGCATTGCTTCGCTCGCCGCATTGTGGAGTGCTCCGTTAGACGGAAATTAGGCTGCACTGCTACGAGACTGGCAGAGCGGCTGCGGATAGTAGAAGCAGAGGCAAATCGTATAGCAGCGCTAAACGCGGCTCTGCCGCGCGCAGGGAAGTGCAATCGGCAAGCGCCGCACCTCTTCGAACTGCTCACTTGCAATGTGAATTTTCTCTGGGAGGGTGCAAGGGAGGGATATCTCTTTTCGAAAAAGAGATATCCCTCCCTTATCCGTTCCCCTGCCAGCAGGGAAACAACACGCTTCCCCCGCAGGGGGAAATTACTGTTTTTTCCTGATCAGAATAAACGGCGTGCACTGGTCATCCTGACCCGCAGGGTTATCGCGGATGATCTCACACAGCTGCTCGTCGGTGAGGGTCACGTTGTCGCCCTTGCCAAGGATATCGCGCGTGAAGTCGTTCGCGTCGACGATCATCGCGCGCACGCCGGTCTTCTCATAGATCTCGTTGCACACGCCCGAGGGATTTTCCGGAATACGGATGCCGTAGTCGCCGTAGACGGGGAACACATCGGGATAGAAGCCGTCGAGGCCCGTGACCTCCATGCCGACCATATCGTAGAAGATGCCGTGCTTGCCGACAAGCTTGCCGAAGCCTGCGCAGATCGCGGCCCAGAGGACCTTCCACGCGCCGCACTCGTCGATGGCGAACTGCATCTTGCACACCTCGCCCACGCCGATGCCGGCGCTGTTGTGCTGGATGGCAAAGCGGCTGAGGAATTTCGCCAGCCACGAAATTTTCATATCCTTGCGGTAGACCACTCGCTTCTGGCACAGGGCGATGATCTTTTCGCTGATGCTCAGCAGGTCGCCCTCCTCGTAGAGGGGCTTGACGTAGCGGTTGACGAGTTCGATGTAATCCTCGCCGATCTCGACAAAGTGCGTCTGGATGGCGTGGCGCAGATAGACGCCCGTGGACGTCTCAATTTCAACGTTTTTGGAGCCGTTTGCAACAAAATCCATGAAAAAAGCCTCTTTCGTGCAGTATTTAGATCGATAAAATATGAACCGATGGTATTGTACCACAAAATCCGCAAAATGCTACTGTAAATTGCAAAAATTCAGGAAAGAAAAAAGCGCGCCGTCCGCGGCGCGTGCTTGACGCGGCGGACGGCGTGAAATGACGAAAGGCGAGAAGGCAGAGCGCTTACTTTTCGGTGATGACCTTGAGCACCTTTTCATAGCTCTCCTGGGCGATGGGTACAGCGTGCGCGAGCAGCGCCTCGCCCTTCTGGCAGCACTCGTCGCGGAACGCCTTGTCCTTTAAGGACGAGAGGTTGATGAGCACGTTGAGCCACGCGCTCTGCATGGCTGTCTTGAGCGTGAGCGCGGCGATGCCGAGGTCGCTGACAACGTTCGGGTTCGTCGTGCCGACAAGCTCGGCGCACAGGTCGATGGCCTCGGAGCAAATTTCCATCATTGTCAGCGGCACCTGCGTGCAGCTGCGGAAGCTTGCCTGCACCGCGCCGCGGCGGATGGCCTTGTGCGCGTCATCATCTTTGGGGAGGGCAAGAGACTCGATCAGACCGTCGAAAACCTCGCTGTCGCGGTTCATCACATCGATGAAGCGCTCCTTGAGCTCATTGCCCTTGGCAATGGCGTCCAAAAGGCGTTCGCGGTCGTTTTCAAAGCCCTTCTTGTCAAGCGTCAGGCCGTTGACCATCATCGTCAGCGCCACGCCGACGCCGCCGGCAAGGCCCGCCACTGCGCCGCCGCCGGGGGCGGGAGTGCCGGAACCGACTTCGTTGATGAGCTCGGTAACTTTCATATCTGCGATCTTCATAGCGTTCCTCCCCGGATCGGTAAAATCAGAATAAAAGGTTTCAGGAAGAGGCGGGTCATCCCGCCTCTTCCCAGTAAATCAAAAGGGTAAAATCTGCGATATATTGCAGGGTTTCTCTTAAAACAGGCCGGTGATCTTGCCGTTTTCGTCGACGTCGATCTTCTCGGCGGACGGGACCTTGGGCAGGCCCGGCATCGTCATGATGTCGCCGGTCTTGGCGACCAGGAAGCCCGCACCGGCGTTGACCTTGAGGTCGCGGACGGTGATCTTGAAGCCGCGGGGCGCGCCGAGCTTGCTGGCGTCATCGGAGAAGGAGAACTGCGTCTTGGCCATGCAGATGGGCAGCTTGTCAAAGCCGAGCTCGGTGAGCTGCTTAAGCTGCTTCTTGGCGGAAGCGGCGATGACCACGCCGTCGGCATGATAGACCTTGGTGGCGATGGCGTTGAGCTTGTCCTCAATGCTGTCGTTGACGTCGTAGACGAACTGGAAGTGGTTGGGCTCGTCGCACAGGCGCACGACTTCCTCAGCCAGCGCAAGGCCGCCTTCGCCGCCCTTGGCCCACACTTCGCTCAGGCGGACGTTGACGCCCAGCTCGCGGCACTTGCTCTCGACGAGCTCGAGCTCGGCCTTGGTGTCGGTCGGGAACGCGTTGATGGCGACGACGCAGGGGAGACCGTAGACGTTCTTCACGTTGTCGACGTGCTGGAGGAGGTTGGGCAGGCCCTTTTCAAGCGCCTCAAGGTTCTCACTGTTGAGCTCGGCCTTGGGCACGCCGCCGTGATACTTGAGCGCGCGGACGGTCGCAACGATGACGACAGCGTCGGGGTGGAAGCCCGCGGCGCGGCACTTGATGTCGAGGAACTTCTCGGCGCCGAGGTCGGCGGCGAAGC
>ERZ773192.2670-NODE-2670-length-14596-cov-4.008734_pt1 | contig 14596 bp, 11 predicted proteins | sample MGYA00581010_ERZ773192 | MGnify/ENA primary metagenome ERZ773192 (study PRJEB29015, sample SAMEA2737741) | human gut metagenome | biome: human gut; feature: human-associated habitat; material: faeces | place: China | collected 2012 ...
TACGCAGACCCAGCTTAGCAACGATCGCACGGTAGCGGTTGATGTCCTTCTTGGCCAGATAGTCAAGCAGGCTTCTGCGCTTACCGACCATCATCAGAAGGCCGCGGCGGGAGTGGTTGTCGTGCTTGTGAAAACGCAGGTGCTCGGTCAGCTCGTTGATTCTGGAGGTCAGAACAGCGATCTGAACCTCGGGAGAACCGGTGTCGCCGGGATGGGTTGCGTACTGCTCAATGATAGCAGTCTTTTCTTCTTTGCGCATCATAGTGTGTTTCCACCTTTCAAAAATCATTTCCCACTGCCTAAGTTGCAGGTATGGCAGAATCGCCCGTGTAAAAACCAGGCTGTCTCCCGGAACTGAGCGCAGGGGCTCCGGCGCATTGCGCCAGCTTATTTAGAATACCACATGAGATTCCAAAAGTAAAGTCCAATTTCTGCTTGCTGCTCAGGTTTTTTCCGGATCATCGCAGGGATTGTCCGGCGCGTTGAACGCCTGCGTGTCAAAGGTGATGACGGCGTGGTATTCCTTTCCGTCTGTTTGCAGCTCGCGCTCGACCAGCTCCCGAAGCTCCTGTTTCCGCTCTTCCATAGAAAACGGCAGCACAAGGTCAAAAATAACGTTTGTGTGGCGGCTGCCGCGCACCATGCGAAAATCATGGACGGTAAGCTTTGGGTCGACCTTCCGCAGAATTTCCGCGACCTGCGTGTGAATCCTGCTGAGCTCCTCGTCGTCGGTCACAATCGGGTCATAGTGGATGACTAACTCCACGCCGAGCGTTTTTCGCACCTCGCGTTCCATCTCGTCGATGCACTCGTGCGCATCGAGAACATCCTCGCGATAGTCCATCTCGACGTGCGCGCTTGCAAAGCGGCGGCCGGGGCCGTAGTCGTGGATCATGAGGTCGTGCACGCCGAGCACCTTTTCGTGCGACAAAAGCTCCTGCGTGATGGCGCGCACCAGATGCTCGTCCGGCGCCATGCCGAGAAGCGGGTTGATTGTGTCGCGCGCAACGCCGATGCCGGACCAGAGAATAAAAAGCGCCACAAGAAGGCCTGTCCAGCCGTCGAGCCTCGCGCCGGTCAGCTTCCCGATGAGGCAGGAGGCCAGCACTGCGCCGGTTGCGAGCACATCGTTGCGGCTGTCTGCCGCCGTGGCGGAAAGCGCCGCCGAATCGATGGCCGCGCCGAGCTTGCGGTTGAAGCCCGCCATCCAGAGCTTGAGCAGAATCGACCCCACAAGCACGAGAACCGTCGCCAGCGAAAACTCCACAGGCTCCGGGTGCAAAATCCTTGATGCCGAGGTCTTGACGAGCTCTGCCCCAACCAGCAGAATCATAGCCGCCACGCAGAGCCCCGAAAGATACTCCATTCGGTGGTGCCCGTACGGGTGTTCGCGGTCGGCGGGCTTTTCGGAGAGCTTAAAGCCGAGCAGCGTCACAACGGAGCTTGACGCGTCGGAGAGGTTATTGAACGCGTCCGCGGTGATCGAGACGCTTTTGCAGAGCGTTCCCACCAGAAGCTTTCCCGCAAACAGCAGAATATTACAAAAAATGCCGACCCAACCGGCCAGCTTTCCATATTGCGACCGGACGGCCGGATTCTTCGTGTCGGCGTAGTTTTTCACAAACAGCCGCAGCAATAGCCCTCGCATCAATGTATCTCCCCATCTCTCCAGCATAATATTTGTATCATATCGTGCTTCCACCAAAAATACAAGCAGAAAATCCCCCTGAACCTTCGTGTTCATGAAATCTTCTCTTCACGCCCCGTAGGGGTCGGTTGCGCACATCAGCTTCCCTCACCTCGTAGGGGTCGATTGAGCACATCGACCCGGCGGTACAAACCGATTTTACGGAACGCTCCGGCAAATTCGCGACTTCCCTTGGGGCGATGTGGGCATCGCCCCCTACGCGTAGTTTAGAAAATGGCAAACAAATCCTCCGTACGAGCTTGTACGGAGGATTTGTTGTGTCGATAAAATCAGGCCTTCTTTGCTTCAATGGAGCGGATGCAGAACAGCACCGCGAGCATCAGAACCGTTGAGACGGCGAGCGTCACATAGACGTTCTGGACAAAGCCCGCGACGATGAAGCCGACAAACGAAACGCTCGCGACGGTCACAGCGTAGGGGAGCTGGGTCGAGACGTGGTTCAGGTGGTTGCACTGCGCGCCAGCGGAGGCCATGATGGTGGTGTCCGAGATGGGCGAGCAGTGGTCACCGCAGACAGCGCCCGCGCAGCAGGCGGAGATGCCGATGATGAGCAGCTTGCTGTCAGCAGGGAAGACGGCGGTAACGATCGGGATCAGAATGCCGAACGTGCCCCAGCTCGTGCCGGAGGCAAAGGCCAGAATGCAGGCCACGACGAAAATGACGGCGGGCAGCATACTGTACAGCCACGCAGAAGCGGCGTACATCAGATCGTAGACATATACATCCGCGCCAAGGGCGTTGATCATGGCCTTCAGCGAGACGGCCAGCGTCAGGATGATGATCGGCGGGACCATGGCAATAAAGCCCTTGGGCACGCAGGCCATGGCCTCCTTGAAGGTCAGAACCTTCCGCGCGACGAGATAAATGACCGTCAGCACCAGCGCGATGATACCGCCCCACGGCAGACCGACGAAGGCGTTCGTATTGCCGAAGGCGCCGATAAAATCGCCCGCGAACGACGGATCGCCGGACATATCGGCGCCGAAGAAGCCGCCGACATAGATCATGCCGATCGTGCAGGTCACGATCAGCGCCAGCACCGGGAGAATGAGGTCGATCACGCGCCCGTTCGGGTTGGCCGATTCACCGGCTTCCTCCACCAGCGCAGACAGATCGCCTTTCGCGGCCTTGGCCTCAAATTTGCGCATGGGGCCGTAATCGAGCTTCATGGCAATGATCGCGAGAATGAACACGAAGGTCAGAATGGAATAGAGGTTATAGGGAATGGCCTTGACGAACAGCTCAATGCCGCTCATGCCGGTGTCGAGGCCCTCGGCCGTGGAGGAAACTGCCGCCGCCCAGGATGAGATCGGCGCGATCATGCACACGGGAGCCGCCGTGGCGTCGATCAGATACGCCAGCTTGGGACGGGAAATTTTGTGGCTGTCCGTGACCGGGCGCATGACGGAACCGACGGTCAGGCAGTTAAAGTAATCGTCAATGAAAATCAGAATGCCGAGCACGAACGTCGCCAGCTGCGCGCCTGCGTGCGTCTTGATGTGCGTCTCGGCCCAGCGGCCAAAGGCAGCCGAGCCGCCCGCCGCGTTGACCAGCGCGACAAGAATGCCCAGCAGCACAAGGAACAGGAAAATGCCCGCGTTGGCGGAGATCGCGGCGATCAGACCGTCATTCAGGATAGTGTCGAGCGTCGCGACGGGCGCAAAGCCGCAGGTGAACAGGCTGCCGACCAGAACGCCGATGAACAGCGCGCTGTAGGCTTCCTTTGTGATAAGTGCCAGCACGATCGCGATGACCGGCGGCAGCAGCGACCAGGCCGTGTTTGCAAGCGATGCGCCGTTTGCACACTTGACCGCCGCGACGACGAGCAGCGCCAGAATGACGACTGCGACGAGCTTGGTCAGGATCGTTTTGGATCTGGATGCTTTGGGTTTCATGGATCTCACTCCTAAATAAAAATGCGTCATGATCTTCCATCATGACGCACATCAAATCTCGTGTTCGCGCATGACAGCTCTCCACGGGGCAAACCCCGTGACAGTCCGCAGGATCTTCTCCCTGCGTCCCAGATACCGGCGCTGCGGGAACGGCGGCGGCTCTTCGGCGGCTTCCCCTTTCAGACGCCCGGTTCCCGCCGGATACGCGCCCTACTCCTGTCAGCCGCAGCCTCTCTCATAACGGGTTTCATTATACAGCGTGATAAAGAAATGTCAAGAATATTTATGAATCTTTTCTGAATAAATATTATTCTGCCGAACCGTGGCGGATCCCGGGGCCTGCGCATACGATAGAGCGGGAGGAGAGTATCATGTTTTCCTATCTCTTTACGTTCCGCAGCCAGACAGCGGCGCAGTCCGGCAGGCGGATCCTCTATGAGGCGGGGCTTTGGACACAGCTGCGCCGTGCGCCGCAGGAGGTGTCGAGCCTCGGCTGCACGTGGGGCGTTTATGTGGAGGGGGCCGACGGCGTGCACGCCGCACAGCTCCTGCGCGCATGGAGCAGCCCCGTTTCCGGCGCTTACCGCGTCCATCCGAACGGCTTTCTGGAGAAGGCGCAGCTATGATCTACCTGGACGCCGGAGCCACCACGCTCCAGAAGCCGCCCGCTGTTGCCCTTGCGGTACAGAGCGCCATGCGCCGCATGGCGACACCCGGGCGCGGCGGGCATCCGCCCGCCATGCGCGCAGCCGACGCGGTCTATGACTGCCGCTGTCTGGCAGGGGCGCTGTTTGACGCGCAGCCGGAGCAGGTCGTATTCACCATGAATGCGACCCATGCGCTGAATCTGGCGATCAAAACGCTCGTAAAGCCTGGCGGACGTGCGGTTATTTCCGGTTTTGAGCATAACGCGGTCCTGCGGCCGCTGCACCATCTTGGCGCAGAGATCATCGTCGCCGGACGGCGGCTGTTTGACCCGGCGGATACGATTTCCGCGTTCGACCGCGCCATCACGCCGGGCACAAGCGCCGTGATCTGCACGCACGTGTCCAACGTGTTCGGGTATATCCTGCCTGTCGAAGAAATTGCGGCCCTGTGCCGTGCGCGCGGCGTTCCGTTCGTGCTCGACGCGTCGCAGTCGGCGGGGCTGCTGCCCGTGCGCCTTGCGGAGCTGGGCGCGGATTTTATCGGTATGCCGGGCCATAAAGCGCTCTACGGCCCGCAGGGCACGGGGCTGCTCCTGTGCGCCCGTATGCCGGATACGCTTCTGGAGGGCGGCAGCGGCAGCGCCTCGCGCCTGCCGGATATGCCGCCGGAGCTGCCGGATCACGCGGAGGCCGGGACGCAGAACGTCTGCGGCATCTGCGGCCTTGCCGCCGGGCTGCGCTTTGTGCGGCAGCAGACCCCGCAGCGCCTGCTTGCGCACGAAATCCGCCTTAGAAGGCTGCTTGCATCCATGTTGGAGGATATTCCGGGTATTCGTCTGTTTACAGGCGAGGCGCAGAGCGGGACACTCAGCCTCTGCGCGGCGCAGACGGACTGCGAGACGCTTGCCGCGCGGCTTGCATCCGAGGGGATCTGTGTGCGCGCGGGCCTGCACTGCGCGCCGCTTGCGCACGAGTCCGCAGGAACGCTCGAAACCGGGACCGTCCGCTTCAGCCTCTCCGCGTTTAACACCGAGCGTGAGATCCTGGAAATCGCAAAGCACATCAGAAGCTGCCTCAAATAATGCCGCCCGGCACGCGCCCGCATCGGCTCCCCTTGTGCGCAAGGGAAGCCGGCGGCGCACGCTGCTTTTTTCGACAGGCCCATTTTTTCTCTTTCTTTTTTCTGCGCAATCGTGTATGATATATTATATATATGATCGTATGGGAGGCCGCGATATGGACGAGCTGGAAAAAAAGCCGGACGCGCCGCAGGAGTCTGCGGAAAAGAAGCCGGAACGAAAAAACGACTTTGACAACCGGCGGAAGCTGATGTATGTGCTCTGCGGCGGATATCTGATCTATCTCGCCATCAAGATGGGACGGGATTATCCGGGTCTTGCCGCCAGCGGCGTCTGGTCCAGTGACCGTATCATCGCGCTGTGCGGAGCGATCGCGTTTTCCATCATCGGCGCGGCTCTGCTGGTGATCACCGCAGTCCGGAGCGTGCGCGAGTGGAAGCAGGACGCGCAGAACGAACAGGAGGAACACACGGATGAATGATATGACATTATTTCTCGACCTGATCCTGATAGCCAGCGGCGCGTACTGTATGTATACGTTCCTGCGTCTTGCCGTCACGAAGCGGCTGTTCAAAAACGGTCTGCTGGTGCCGAAGGAGAAAAAAATCTCCGACTGCGCGGACGAGCAGATGTACATCGGCTATATGATGCCGCCGCTCGCGGTCATGGCCGTCATGACCATGGGCTACGGCGTGTGCATGCTGCTCAACGACCTGCGCGAAACGCCCTTCCTCCCGTACCCGTGGCCGCTGGTGATCCTGGCCGCCGTGCTGGCCTCGCTCGTCTGGTACGCCATCCGCAATTCCCGCGCCAACCGGGAGTATTTCGGCATGTAAACGAAAATGACAGCGCCGCCTCCTGCCGTAACAGCAGGAGGCGGCTTTTCGCATATTTGGAGGTCAGGGCAGCAGGCCCTTGTTGGTCTTTCTGACGTGCCTGAAGACCTCTTCGAAGCGGTTCAGCGCCTCGTCGATGATCTCCGGCGTGTCGGCCATGGAGGTGTACAGGCGGCTGCCGGCCAGCGTGACGATGCCGTTTGCCATATAGGCCGCGCCCATGCGCTCCATCGAATCCTTGCGGACATACATCATATCCTTGTGCTTGAGCAGACCGACCGCGGACTTTGCAAACGTCATGGACGAGAAATCAAAGCTCATCGCGCCCGTGCACTCGAGATGCACGATGGAGCCCTGGTTATAGGCCACAAACGGCAGGCCGTACCGGTCAAGCAGCCCCTTGAGGCCGTCACACAGGCGGTCGCCCATTTTTCCCGCGATCTCGCAGGCGTTCGTGCGCTCAATCTCACGGATGGCCGTGTACCCGGCGAGGCAGGACAGAGGATTGGCCGCCAGTGTGCCGCCGACATACGCCCGGTGCTTGCCTGTGGCAAGACCGGCCGCCATGAGCTGCGCGTATTCCTTCTTGCCGCCGACGCCGCCCGCCGACGGGTACCCGCCTGCGACGATCTTGCCGAAGACCGTCAGATCCGGCACGACGCCGAAATAGCCCTGCGCGCCCGAAAGCGCGACGCGGAAGCCCGTGACGACCTCATCGAAGATCATCAGCGCGCCGTATTTATCGCACAGCGTCCGCACGCCTGCGTTATAATCGTGCGCAACGGGCCGCGTGCCGCTCTCGGGGCCGACCGGCTCGACAATGACGCCCGCTGTGCCGCCGAGCAGCACGTTGCGCTTGAGCATATCCTCCAGCATGGTCAGATCGTTCGGCCGCACCTCGTCCGTCGCCTCATAGCAGCCGCCGGGGATGCCGTGCGATTCCAGAAGTGCCCGGCTGCCGGGGATTTTCAGACCGTAGACCATCTGGTCGGACCAGCCGTGGTACGCGCCGCCGACCTTGATGATGCGCTTTTTGCCCGTGGCAATGCGCGCGATGCGAAGCGCCGCCATGACGGACTCCGTGCCGCTGCCGAGCATACGGAACATCTCGACGTTCGGCATATGCCGGTTGATCTCTTTTGCGATCATCAGCTCGGATTCGTGGAGCAGACCCGTCACCGGGCCGCATTCATTCAGCAGCTCGATGACCTTTTCCCGGATGACGGGATAGTTGCTGCCGAGAATTGTCGGGCCGCCGGCCTGCAGGAAGTCAATGTACTGGTTGCCGTCCTTGTCGTAGAGGTACGCGCCGTCGGCCCGCGCCATGCACATGGGAAACGGCTTGTTAAAGGCCAGATTGTGCTGGACACCGCCGGGGATATACTCCTTGGACTCCTCGTACACGGCTTTGGACGCTTTACACTTCTCGTCAAAATAGTTCAGGATCACATTGTTGTAATACTCGTCCGTGACCTCCCAGATGGGCTGACTGGTCAGCGCCTTGAGCCTCGCATTGATCTCGTTGGGATCGTCCCAACGGCTGATGCCGCAGTTGTTCATTTCTGTTCCTCCTTTTTCGCAAGGTCATTGGTGTCCATGCTGCCCCGGAACACGACGAACGTGTCAAACAGGTATTCCGTGACAAAATTCAAAAGCATATTCATAACGGTGACCAGATATTCGTTCCAGCCGCAGCTTTCGACCAGCCAGTTGCCGAAGATGGTCGACAGCGGCGTGAACACGGCGTAATAGCACAAAACCAGCGCCATGGCCTTCGGCACATTGTTGGCGCTTTTGAACGTGAATTTCCGGTTGAGCGTGAAGTTCCACACCACAGACACCACCAGCGCGATCAGATAGCACGGCCAGTAGCTCCATTTGCACAGCTCATTGAGCAGCGTAAACAATCCGATCTGGATGATACCTGCCGAGGCCGAAAACAGCACAAATTTGACAACCCGCCAAATTTCTTTCTTTTTTTCTCCGGTCATTTTCCTGCCTCCTTCTGCTTTGCGTATTTCTGCTGATAGACCAGATGCTGCAGGGCAATATCCGCGCGGGAAAGCTGTGCGCGCTCATTGAGCGCCGCCGTATGCAGCGCACAGACGGCAGCCTTGTCCGCGAGAACTGCCAGCGCCTGCGTATCGTCCTCGTCCTTTCCGCAGACGACCGCGCCCACGCCCGGGACCAGAACCGCGCAGCGCTTGTCGAGCGCAGCGGAAATCTCACCTGCCGCAGCGCTCTGCGTGACCGGGATCACCGGGCCGATCATCTGCGCCATGTCGTCCAACTGGGCGCGGATGGGCCGATTCAGCGCCGCCATAGTCAGAAGTGCGTCCGTCCGCGCGGCACAGGCCAGCGGATGTGCGTGGCGAACCTTGGCAAGCACGGAATCCAGCCGCTTCTGCTCCATGACCGGCGCGGCTTCCTCCAGCACGCCCTGCCAGCAGCGGCGGCAGAGCCGTTCGAGCAGCTGCGCGCGGTGAAGCGCTTCGTCGTGGCTGCGCGCGCAGATCAGAACGCCGTGGTGCGCCATCAGGATTGTCTTTGCTCCGTGCGCCATAGCCTCGCGCATTGCGTTCTGCAGCGTCTTTGTGCCCGGCAGGCCATAGCCTGCCACGGTCACGCCGCCGAGCTGCTGCCGCTCCTCGCCGGTAAAGCAGCCGGGCTTGTATCCGCACAGGCCAAGCGCCGAGGCGTAGGTCTGGTGCGTGTGAATGACAAAATTGACGTCCTCAAACATCGAATAGGCGAGCGCGTGCACCGCCCGTTCGCCGGACGGCCTGCGCGGGCCGGTCCATTTGCCGGTCGCCAGATCGCACAGCGCGATATCCTCCGGCGCGATGCTGCCGTAGTCCATGCCGCTGGGCGTGACGAGGTAATGTCCGCCGTCCGCGCGGGCCGAAACATTGCCCCACGTCCGGGCGACAAGCCCGTTTTCCAGCAGCTCGCGGCCCGTTTCACAGATACACGTCCGTAAAGCCTGATCGTCCATTGCTTATCCCTCCTTCAGTCTGTTCAGCAGTGCAAAATTCTTCTTATTTGATGCGTACAGCTGCCGGAACACGCGGTAATTGCGGTCATAGACCGGCTTTAAGGCCGTGTTCGGCGTGTAGCGCCCGTTGACCTTCACGTGCGAAGCAGCCTGCGTCAGATCCGGAAACAGCCCGCTTCCGACCGCCGCCAGCATCGCCGCGCCGATAGCCCCGACGTCCTTCGTGTTTTCAACTGTCTCGACCGTCCGGCCTGTAATGTCGGCCAGCATCTGACACGTCACCTTTGAAAGCGCCCCGCCGCCGACGAACCGGATGACCGGGGCCGTCTTTGTTTTCCGTTCCTCGCATTCGAGCATCCAGCGCTGGTGGAAGCAGATGCCCTCCAGAACCGCCCGCAGCATCTGCGCCTTGCCCGTCTCCAGCTGAATGTTGAAGAATATCCCGGCTGCCGCCGGGTCCTCAAACGGACAGCGGTTGCCGTGCAGCCACGGCGTAAAGATCACGCCGCCGGAGCCAGGCGCGACCCGCGCAACGGTGTCAGACATATAATCATACAAACTCTCGTAGACGCTTTCCTGGCTCTCGGCCACGTCGGTCTTGGACAGATAGATATTGACCTCGTCGAGCACCAGATGATCCTTGACCCATTCGAAGCACTTGCCTGCCGTCTCCATTTCGGCGAAATAATTGTATTTTTCCTTTTCCGCGCCGACAATGCCCGCAATCATCGCCGAAAGATCAACCGCCTGATGGTCCATCACCGTTCCGACCCAGCCGGACGTGCCGGAATAGATATGCGTGCTGCCGACGGCAGTGCAGCCCGCGCCCACGCCGATGAGCGTCGCGTCCCCGCCGCCTCCGTAGACCCTTGTGCCGGGACAGAGGCCCAGCTCCCGCGCAGCCTGCTCCGTCAGAAGCCCCGCCACGTCGGTGCATTCAATGATCTTCGCCAGATGGCGCGTCTCGACGCCGTACATCCGGCAAAGCCCTTCGTTCCAGCCCTCATGACCGGGCCGCGTGTCGTAAAGGAACGTCGAATAGGCCGAATCGCGCGTCATGACAAATTCGCCGGTCGCCCGCGCGATCAGAGATTCCTTCACGTCCAGCCATTTGTGGGCTTTTTGGAAGATCTCCGGCTCGTGCGCCTGCACCCATTTGTATTTCCAGAGCGGGTCCTTGACGCTTGTGGACGCGGCGTGCGTCGCGCGCAAAGAGCGCAGCAGCATCCCGATGTTCACGCCGGAAACGCACGGCCCGTGCGTCTGGCAGGCTTTGAATTCTGCCGAAGCCCGCTGATCCATATAGCTCATCGGGCGGCGCAGCGCGCGGCCATACTCGTCCACGAGCACCATACCCTGCATCTGGGAGCAGAACGAAATGCCGGTCACCTGTGCAGGCGTTACGTCGGTCTTTTCGAACACGGCCTTCGTCGTGCGGCACATGGCGTCCCACCATTCGTCCGCGTCCTGCTCCGCGCCGCCGTCCGGCAGAATGTAAAGCCCATAGCCCGCGTATGCGCTCGCAATCAGCCGGATATCCTGTTCGGCTCCGAACAGGCAGGTCTTGACTCCGGTCGTTCCGAAGTCGTAAGCGATGAGATACTGCATACGTCTCCTTTCATCGCGCCCAGCAAAAAGCGCGTCAGCCTGTCGGCCATTTTTGTATCCTCCAAAGCTGCCTCGCCGCAGAAGATCCGCATCCGCTCCTGATAATATTCGCAGCTGTAGGAAAACTGCAGCATCATCAGCAGATTGTCAAAGAAAAACGCAAACAGCTGCGGCTCGATCCGCTCTGTAAGCTGGCCGCCCTGCTGCGCGCCGTCAAACAGGCGCGTATAAAGCGCCGCCGTGCGCGATTCGATCTCGCGGGCAAGCGCCCCGGCATACTTCCGGCAGCTGCCGGAGGTGATCTCGTTGTACATCGCGTTATAGCTCGCGTGGCTGCGCGACTGGCGGATGAGTGCAAGAATGAGCCTCTGCATCCGCGCCTCCAGCGGCCCGCCGCCCGCGGCGGCCTCCTGCAAGGTCGCGTCGAGCAGCTCAAGCGAATGCCGCACGCAGGCGAGGAAGAACGCGTCCTTGTCTCCAAAGTATTTATAAATCACGCCGACGCTTACACCCGCATTCTTCGCGACCGACGCGACCGACGCGGGCTGAAAGCCGCAGCGGGCAAATTCCGCAATGCCCGCCTCCAGAATCGTGCCCAGCGCCGCTTCGTCCAGCTTCCGATACATAAAACACCTCAATATGACGTGAATGACTGTTCACGTCATATTATAATTCTGATAAAAACATCTGTCAATCCACAAAATAATTCAGCACATCAAACAAAAATTTGCAGCAGCCGAACGGTGTTCCTGTTTTGCTGTGTATTTCATGGAAACAAAAATCTTTTGCTGTTTTTCAGAAGCGCGCACCAAGCTTTTGACATTTTCCGTTCCCCGTGCTACACTAAAAGAAAAAACAGGAGGACGTTTATGTCTCTCATTCCTTACTATCTGCAATACGTATCCGAGATCTGCGAGGGCACGCGTAAGGCGCCTGCGGGCATTGTGCTCACGGAGCAGGAGGATCTGAAAAAGGCGCTGCAATTGCAGGCCGAGATCACGAAGCTGAGCATTCCCGCCTTCGTCAAAGCCTGCGCCGAGGCTGACGGGACGGAAATTCCGCAGGAGGAATATGACAGCTTCGACCCGGCTGAGCTGAACACGGCTATCGCGCAGCTTGCCGCAGCCTCCCAGCCGCAGGAGCCGGCGGAGGAAGCGCAGCAGGAGCCGGTCAGGACCGAAACGCGCGATATCTTCGAAATTTTCCTCGACAGCGTGTGTCTGGACGATGCTCTGCTGACATATCTGATCGACATTTTAAAGCGCCGCTCCGAGCCGGAATTTGCCAAGCTGTCCCACGCGGCGGCCCGCACCGAGCTGAAGCTGGACGATTTTCTTGCCTGGCTCGGCAATATGGAGCTGCTGGCAGGCGAGGATGAGCAGGCGTGCGCGGCCATTATGGACAAATGCCTGTACCGGCTGGAGCAGGAGGGCGAGATGGAGCTGATCGCGGCGCTGCTTTCCGGCGACGAGACGACCTTTAAGCTCTTCCGCACGCAGGCGCCGGAGCTGGTGCACCTGCCGGATGCAACCTATGAATGGTATTGCAGGCACTATCTGGACCGCTATTATCCCGTCCGCTTCATTCTGCATCATCAGGGGATCGAGTTTCCCCGCGCATAAGGAGGCTTCTCATGGAACCCATCTATGTCACCGGCCACCGCAATCCCGATACCGATTCCATTGTTTCCGCCATGGCCTATGCCGCGCTGCGAAACGCGCTGGGCGATCGGGAATTTGTTCCCGCGCGTCTGGGGCATATCTCCGATGAGACGCGGCTCGTGCTCGACCGCTTCGGCTTCGAGCCGCCTGTGCGCATCCAGACCATGCGCACGCAGGTGCGCGATCTGGACTATGACACGCCCCCGGCCCTGTCCGGCGCGGTCACCGTCAGCCGGGCCTGGGCGGCACTGCAGACCAACAAGGCAAAATCCATCCCCGCTATCCCCGTGACGAACGAAAACGGCGAGCTGTACGGGATGCTCTCACCCAGCGAGATCGCAAGCTATGATATGCGCACGCTTTCCGATTCCCGCGTCGACAGGATCCCGGTTTTTAATCTCCTGAGCGTTCTGGACGGAAAGATCCTGAACGAGTCCGGCTATCTGACCGACACCATCAGCGGCGAGGTGTCCATCGCCCTGCCGCAGAACAATGAAAACCTGCTCTTTAAAGGCCCGGACGCCATCGTCATCGTCGGCGAACAGCCGGAAATGGCGCGCCGCGCCATCGAGCAGCAGGTCAGCTGCCTGATCGTGTGCCAGGCCGAGCTGCCGGAGCAGCTGCGGCAGATGCAGACAAACACCTGCATCATCGCCACGCCCTTCGACGCGTACAAGGCCGCCCGCATGGTCTATTATGCCATTGAGGTCGCGCGCGTGTGCCGCACGGAGGATCTTGAGGCGTTCCACCTGACCGATTTCGTGGACGACGTGCGCGAGGTCGTGCTCAAAAGCCGCCACCGCAGCTACCCGATCCTCGATGAAAACGACAAGGTCGTCGGCACGCTCTCCCGCTATCATCTGATCAAACCGCGCCGCAAGCGCGTTGTGCTGGTCGATCATAACGAGGCGGCGCAGTCCGTCCCGGGTCTTGAACAGGCGGAGATCGTCGAGATCATCGACCACCACCGGCTGGCCGATATCCAGACCGGCGGCCCCATTTACTTCCGGAACGAGCCGGTCGGCTCGACGGCAACGATCATCGCCTCGATGTATCAGGAGCGGGGACTGCTGCCGTCTGACCGGCTGGCAGGGCTGATGGCTGCGGCGATCGTGGCAGATACGGTCATGTTCAAGTCCCCGACGTCCACCCAGCGCGACCACCGCATGGCAGAGCGCATGGCGCGCATCGCGAACATCTCGCTCGACGAGCTCGGACAGGCGATCTTCTCCGCGTCAATGGACAATAAGCCCACTGAGTCGCTCCTTTTCGGCGACTTCAAGGATTTCCACATCGCGGATCACGACTTCGGCGTCAGCCAGATCACCTGCATCGACTCCAAGCGCATGATGGAGCGCAAAGACGAGTTCCTGGCGATCATGAAAAAGACAATGGAGGATCGGGGCTATACGCTCATGATCCTGATGCTCACGGACGTACTGCTGGAGGGCACGCAGATCCTCTATATCGGAGACGAGGATATTTTCTCGCACGCGTTTAATACGCAGCTCAAGGACCACACCTGCTTCCTGCCCGGCGTAGTGTCCAGAAAAAAGCAGATTATTCCGATGCTGTCCGCTCTTTGGGGCTGAGGCCGCAAAAAATCGAATTCAGGCGCTCACAATCTCAAGCCGCTTCCGGGCATTTCCCCGGAGGCGGCTTGCATGCTCTGCGGATTTCCGATAAAATAGAGAAAAACGCCGGAACCATCCGATCTTTGGAGGCCTTGCCATGAAAAAACGCCGCGCTGCGAAAAAAGCGTCCCCGCTTCTGTCTGTCCTGATCGTTGTCTTTTGCCTGCTCGTCTTCTTCGGCAGCCTGTATCTGGAAAGCCAGCCTGCCCCCGCGCCCGCCGAAAGCGCCGGTTTGTCCGCAGCTGACGGCTCGTTGGAGGTGCACTTTCTCGACATCGGACAGGGCGACAGCGCACTTTTGTTCTGCGGTGAGGAAACGATGCTCATTGACGGCGGCAAGGTCAAAAATAACCAGAAACTCATCTCCCGTCTCAAGGCGCTGAACGTCACGCATCTTGACGCTGTCATCTGCTCGCACCCGGACGAGGACCACTGCGGCGGCCTTGCGGCGGTTCTGGCCGGAACGGAAACGGACGCGTTCTACTGCTCAGTAGACAGCTGGCACACGAAGGCATTTTCCGACGTCGTCAAAT
>ERZ773192.2672-NODE-2672-length-14592-cov-6.429937_pt1 | contig 14592 bp, 16 predicted proteins | sample MGYA00581010_ERZ773192 | MGnify/ENA primary metagenome ERZ773192 (study PRJEB29015, sample SAMEA2737741) | human gut metagenome | biome: human gut; feature: human-associated habitat; material: faeces | place: China | collected 2012 ...
TCTTCACGCGCAACCAGCTGCTCGACGAGGTCTGGGGCTTTGATTATTTCGGCGACAGCCGTACCGTCGATGTCCATGTCAAGCGCCTGCGCGAAAAGCTTGAGGGCGTGTCGGACAAGTGGAGCCTCAAGACCGTCTGGGGCGTCGGCTATAAATTCGAGGTCCTGTAACCATGAAAACAACGTTCAGCCGGCAGTTTGCCCTCATTGCGGCGCTGCTGCTGGTCTGTATGATCTTTACGGGCGTCTCGTTCCGGTTTCTGATGCTGGGGTATCTGAAAAACGACAAAAAAGAGACGCTCAGCGCCGACGCGGCCGCCGTCGCCTCGCTGGCCGAGGCGTATGACTCGACGGGCGAATTGGAGGAAAACTGGGACTTCCGGCTGAGCCTGTCCCTGTTCTCCGACGTCGGCGAGGCCGAGGCACTGGTCTGCGATGAAAACGGCTTCGTCGTCCTGTGCTCCTGCGACGAGTTTAACTGTGAACATATCGGCCAGCAGGTCGACGCGAATCTCATCACCGAGATCGACGCCAGCGGCGAAACGTTCCGCGTCGGGACGCTGGCCGGCATCCACGACGGACGGCGATACATCGCGGGCAGGCCCATTGTCGCCAATGATACGGACGAGACGATCGGCTATGTCATCATCTCCTCCGACATGACGCAGATCACGGATTTCATGCAGCGCAGCTCGTCGCTGTTTTTCTATGTGGCGATCATCGTGCTGGTGCTGGCGCTGGCCGCGGCGACGTTTTTGTCGCACCAGCAGGCGCAGCCGCTGGCAAAGGTCGCGGACGCGGCCCGGCGCTTTGGCCGTGGCGAGCTGGATACCCGCGTGACGGTCCCCGAAAGCTGCGGCGAGGAGGTCGTCGATCTGGCGAACGCCTTCAACACCATGGCGGATTCTCTGGAAAAATCCGAGCAGCGCAGACAGGAATTCATCGCAAACGTCTCGCACGAGCTGAAAACCCCCATGACCACCATCGGCGGCTACATCGACGGGATGCTCGACGGGACCATCCCGCCGGAAAAGCAGCAGCATTATATGCAGATCGTCTCCGGCGAGGTGCGCAGGCTCTCGCGGCTGGTGCGCAATATGCTCGACATCGCGAAGCTGCAGGCCATGGGCGTGGAGGAGAGCCGGAAGACGCGCTTCGATCTCGGCGAGGAGCTGAGCGACGTGCTCATCACCTTCGAGCAGAAGATCTATAACAAGCATCTCGACGTGCGCGTCGATCTGCCAGACAAGCCCGTCTGGACGCGGGCCGAGCGCGACAGCATCACGCAGGTCATCTATAACCTGATCGACAACGCCATCAAATTCTGCCCCGACGGCGGCAGGCTTGCCCTGCGGGTGCAGGTCGACGGCGGCAAGGCCCGCGTGAGCGTCGAAAACACCGGCCCGACCATCGACAAGGACGAGCTGCCGCTGCTGTTCGACCGCTTCCACAAGGCCGACAAATCCCGTTCGGCTGACCGCGAGGGCTGGGGCCTCGGCCTCTACATCGCGAAGACCATCGTCGGCGCGCACGGCGGCGATATCTGGGCCACGAGCGAAAACGGCGTGACGCAGTTCAACTTCACGCTGCCCACAGTCCGCTGACGGACTGCACGGAAGATTTACAGATCGTTCAATGTCTGTTCAAATCCGCGGGATATACTAAGTGCATAACCAAGCAAGAGGGTGTCTGATATGAGCTTTGAAAACAACAGCTTCTATGACGACAATTCCACAAAGAACTGGCAGCCGCAGCCGACGCCGATGGAGGACCGCAGGCGCAGACACACCGGAAAATGGATCACGGCTATTCTGATCCTGGGCCTGCTGGCGCTGGCCGTGACCGGCACGGTGCATCTGGTGCGCGATGTCGGCGTGACGATCAACCGGTCGGATACCGGCTTTCTTCTGACCGTCGGCACGCAGCCGGCGCAGACCGCTCCAACCGAGCAGACGCAGACAGCAAAGGAAACGGAACCGTCCGTTCAGACCGAAGCGCCTGCGCAAACGCAGCAGGCCGCCGAGGAGCTGCCGCAGCTGACGATCACGCAGTCGCCCGCAGGCGTGCCGACCGTCGCCTCCGATGAAGCGGGCGCGCTGAGCCTGCAGGAGATCTACCGCCGGTGCATCGGAAGCGTCGTCTCCATCGTGACCGTCACGCCGTCCGGCAAGGCCAGCGGGACCGGCATTATCATGTCGGAGGACGGATATGTCATCACGAACCATCATGTGATCGAAAGCGCGCAGGCCGTGAGCGTCCTGACGGCGGACAGCCGGGAATATACCGCGTCGATCATCGGCAGCGACGAGACGAGCGATCTTGCCGTTCTGAAGATCGAGGCCGAAGGGCTGCAGGCCGCTGAGTTCGGCGATTCGTCCGTTCTGCAGGTCGGCGACAGCGTCGCCGCCATCGGCGATCCGCTCGGAACGGCGCTGCGCGGTACCATGACCGACGGCATCGTCTCCGCGATCAACCGCGATCTGACCGTCAACGATCGCACCATGAGCCTGATCCAGACGAATGCCGCGCTCAACAACGGCAACTCCGGCGGGCCGCTCATCAACTGCTACGGGCAGGTCATCGGCATCAACACGATGAAGATGAGCAACTTCTATTCCTCGTCCACGACCGTCGAGGGCATCGGGTTTGCCATCCCGATCGACACGGCCAAGCCCATCATCGACGAGCTGATCGAAAAGGGCTATGTCTCCGGCCGTCCGGCCATCGGCATCGACGGCGAGACGCTCCCCGCGACGTACCGCATCTATTACCGTCTGCCGCAGGGCATCTATGTGACGCGCGTTTACCGCAACAGCGACGCTGCCGCCAAGGGCATTTCCGAGGGCGACATCATCACCGCCATCAACGGCGTCTCCGTCACGACGATGGAGCAGCTCAACCGCGTCAAGAACCAGTTCACTGCCGGCCAGACCATCACGCTGACCATCTACCACGGCGGCGTTTCCTCCGACGTGGAGATCATTCTCATGGACCGCGCAAACGCATAATAGCGCAAAATACGCCCCCGGCGCTCCCAGCGCCGTGGGCGTTACATTCTGTCGAAGAAGCATTATTTTCCTATTTTGCACAGGATTTCTGAGACAGGTGTAGGGGCGGACGACTCTGTCCGCCCGCAGGATGCTGTGTTTTCACGGGAATCTACGGCAAATTCGCAACATTTTTGGGCCGACAGGGTCGTCGGCCCCTACAGCTACGTGGAGAAATGCAATTCGGATTTGCCGAGGGGATTCCCCTTTTCGCTGCTGCCTGCTGCTCGGACTTCCGGGCGCAGCGCGGCGAAATCAAAGCCCATCAAATGTCGTGCCTGTCTGGCGGCGGGCTTCTTCGATGACGGCGGCGGTGAGGATGCTGTCGCGGTTGCGCTTTTCCGGCTGCGTGCCGGAGGCGATATAGCCCGCGAATTCGCGCAGCTCGTACATCATGTTGTTCGGCAGCTTTTCGCGGTATGGCAGCTCGACCGTCTCTCCGCTGCGGCGCACGAGCCAGATGCGGCGTGTGTGGTTGATATCGTCGAGCAGGATCGAGCCGTCTTCGCCCATGAATGTGGTGGGCGCGGCCTGTTTGCAGACCTTTGACCAGATCGCCTCGCAGACAAAGCCGTCATAGCGCAGCAGCGCGATGCCGCCCGCCTCAAACCCGCTTTCCAGATGGTATGCCTCTGCCGATACGTGCGCGGGTTCACCGAACAGGGAGATAAGCGCGTGGATGGGATAACAGCCCATGTCCAGGATCGCCGCGTTGCACAGCGCGGGGTCAAAGGCGTTGATATGCGGCTCTCCTGCGCGAACACGGTCGTAGCGGGAGGAATACTGCGTGAACTCCGCTGTGACGCGGCGAAGCGTCCCGATCTCGGGCAGCGCGTCCCGGATGATGGGCAGCGCGTCGTCAAACACCAGCCGCATGGCCTCCAGATAGACCACGTGATTGGCGTTTGCCGTCTCGACGAGCGTCTCCGTCTGCTTTCTGGTCAGAACGCCCGGCTTTTCCAGCAGCACGTGCTTGCCGTGCCGCAGCAGGCACATGGCCTGGTCAAAGTGGCAGAGGTTCGGGCTTGCGATATACGCCGCGTCGAACGCGTCCGAGGCCGCAAACGCCTCCAGATCGGTGAACACCGCATCAAGATGGTATTTTTTCGCGAATTCCCTGCCGGTTTCCTCGTTTCTGGAATAAATCGCCGCCGGGCGCAGCTCCGGCACCTGTTCCATCGCCGCCAGCATCCAGTCGACGACAAAATTCCGTCCGATGATCCCCACGCGAATGGCCATGCTGTATCCCTCCATAAATGCGCATCCGTCCGGCAAGCCGGGCGGATGCGATACTTTTATCGATCGAGCCTGCCGCCCTCATGCAGCAGCCGGTCCTTGATGTCCCACAGCTTCTGCGACAGATCGACGTAATAGGTATGCGGGTTGTCAAAACGCTTGACCTCGTCCCAGAGTGTGTCGACCTGCTCGGCGCAGTATTTCTGAATGTCGTCCAGCTTCGGCAGCTTGTAGACCAGCTCGCCGTTTTTGAAGATCGGCACGAGCAGCTCCTTCGCCGTAAAGTTATAGACCCTCTTGCGCTTCCACGTCGCCTGCGGGTCGAAAATTTCCAGATCGCTGCTGTCGTCGACCGTCTCGTCGTGGACGCACAGATAGTCCGCGATGGCCTTGCCGGTGTCGTTGCCGAAGAAACGGTAGACCTTTTTGAAGTGCGGGTTCGTGATCTTGCCCACGTTCTCGCTGATCTTGATCTTGGGGATGATAGTCCCGTTCTCGTCCTCGATGGCCGTCAGCTTGTACACGCCGCCGAACACGGCCTCGGATTTGGCCGTGATGAGCCGTTCGCCGACGCCGAACAGGTCGATCTGCGCGCCCTGGTTGAGGATGTCCTCGATGATATACTCGTCGAGCGAGTTCGAGCACGAGATTTTGCAGCTCTGCCAGCCTGCCTCGTCGAGCAGCTTCCGCGCCTTTTTCGTCAGATACGTCATGTCGCCGGAGTCGAGCCGGATGCCGCATTTTGTAAGTCCACGGGGCTTTAAAACCTCGTTGAAGACGCGGATGGCGTTCGGGATGCCGGATTTGAGCGTATTATACGTATCGACCAGCAGCGTGGGGTTCTCCGGATACGTTTCGCAGTAGGCCTTGAACGCCTCGTATTCCGACGGGAACATCTGCACCCACGAGTGCGCCATCGTGCCGCCGGCCGGAACGCCGTAGAGCTGGTCGGTCAGCGTGCAGGCCGTGCCTTTGCAGCCGCCGATGTAAGCGGCGCGCGCGCCGTCGACCGCCGCGTCGACGCCCTGCGCCCGGCGGGAGCCGAATTCCAGAACGGTGCGGCCCTTCGCGGCCCGCACGACGCGGTTGGCCTTCGTCGCGATGAGGCTCTGGTGGTTGAGCGTCAGCAGCAGAAACGTCTCGACGAGCTGCGCCTGAATGGCGGGCGCGCGGACGGTCATGATCGGCTCGCGCGGGAAGATCGGCGTGCCCTCCGGCACGGCGTAGATATCGCCCGTGAAGTGGAAATTCTCCAGATAGTGCAGGAAGCCCTCGTCAAAGATGCCGCGGCCGCGGAGATAGGCGAGGTCGTCCTCAGAAAAATGGAGATCGCGGATATACTCGACCACCTGCTCCAGACCTGCCGCAATGGCAAAGCCGCCGCCGTCCGGAACATTGCGGAAGAAGACGTCAAAATAGCAGACCTGGTCCGCCTTCCCGTCCACAAAGTAGCCGTTGCCCATGGTCAGCTCGTAAAAATCGCAGAGCATGGTCAGATTGAGTTTTTCATTCGTTTTCATACTGCACCTCTCATGCATATGTTATTACCCAGATTATAGCCCGGAATCGCCAAAATGGCAATCTTTATTTTTGTTTTGCATTGACCTGACCCTGCAAATTTGGTACTATACTATGTGAGAAATCAGGTCGGCACCGCACAATTCCGCAAGAGCATTCGGCAAAAAATATCCGGCGAAGGCCGAAGGTGCAAGGATGCGGTGCTGCCTCAGGTCCATTTGGAGGATTATGACTATGGCAATTGAAATTGGACTGCAGGGCCACAGCGAGACGCTCGTCGAGCAGGAGGACACCGCAAGAGCCGTCGGCTCCGGCGATCTGCTCGTCTATGCAACGCCTTGCATGGCCGCCCTGATGGAGGGTGCGGCCTGCGAGAGCATCGCGCCGTATCTGGCCGAGGGCGAGACGTCCGTCGGCGTTTCCCTGCAGCTTTTCCACACAGCCGCCACGCCCGTCGGCATGGAAGTCCGCGCAGAATCCGTCGTCACGGCGGTCGACGGCAAAAAGATCACCTTCACCGTCACAGCCTACGACGAGGCGGGCGAGATCGGCCATGCACAGCACGAGCGCGTGATCGTCAAGGCCGAGCGTTTTCTGGAAAAGACCTATGACAAGCTCTGAGCAGGAGGACAGCATGCAGAAAAAATATCTGGAGGCGGGCGAGATCGTCAGCACCCACGGCGTGCAGGGAGAGGTCAAGATCCTGCCGTGGGCGGACGGCCCCGAATTCCTGCTGCAATTTGATACGTTCTATCTGGACGGCCGCCCCTATGCCGTCCGCTCCGCCCGTGTGCACAAGACGTGCGTGCTGGCAAGCCTTGAGGGCATCGACACGCCGGAGCAGGGCATGGCTCTGCGCGGCAAGCGCGTCTGCATCGACCGCGACGAGGCAAAGCTGCCGGAGGGCAGCGTTTTCATTGCCGATCTCATCGGCTGCCGCGCGCTGGACGAGGACGGCGCAGAACTTGGCCGCATCGAGGACGTGCTGACCATGCCGTCGAGCGACGTCTATGTCATCGCGGGTGAGAAGCGCTACATGGTCCCGGCCGTCAGGGAATTCGTCCGCGAAATTCGCGTTGACGAGGGCTATGTGCGCCTGCACCTGATCGAAGGAATGGCAATCGATGAGAATTGATATCATGACGCTCTTCCCGGACACCGTCGGCGACGTGCTGAGCGAGTCTATCCTCGGCCGCGCGCAGGAGCGCGGCATTCTCCGCATCGAAACGCACCAGATCCGGGATTACACTGCGAACCGGCAGAATCAGGTGGACGACTACCCCTACGGCGGCGGCCACGGTGCCGTGCTGCAGGCAGATCCGCTCTACCGCTGCTGGTGCCATGTCTGCGATGAGGCAGGTGCGCCCGTCCACACGATCTACCTCTCCCCCGCCGGGCATGTGTTTGACCAGAGCGACGCCCGCCGTCTGGCAAAAATGGACAATCTTGTTTTTGTCTGCGGGCATTACGAAGGCATCGACCAGCGCTTCATCGACGAGTGCGTCGACGAAGAGCTTTCCATCGGCGATTTCGTCGTCACCGGCGGTGAGATCCCGGCCATGGCCATTACGGACGCCATCTGCCGCCTTGTGCCGGGCGTGTTGTCCGATGCGGCCTGCTTTGAGGACGAGAGCCACTGGGCCGGCACATTGGAATATCCCCAATACAGCCGCCCCGCCGAGTGGCACGGCCTGCGCGTGCCGGATATTTTGCTCTCCGGCGACCACGCCAAGGTCGCACGCTGGCGCAGGAAGCAGTCCATCCTCCGTACGCGGGAGCGCCGTCCCGACCTGTATGCCGCCCTGCGGCTCGACAGCAAGGAGGACAAAAAAATTCTGAGGGAGATCGCAGATGAAGACGAAGATCGAGCAGCTGCGCAAATGGATCACAGAGAGTAAGCGCATGGTGTTTTTCGGCGGCGCAGGCGTCAGCACGGAAAGCGGCATCCCCGATTTCCGCAGCGTGGACGGCCTGTACCACCAGAAATTCGACTACCCGCCCGAGACGATCATCAGCCACAGCTTCTTTCTGAATAATCCGGAGTATTTTTACCGGTTCTACCGTGAAAAAATGCTTCCGCTTGGCTTTGAGCCGAACGTCACGCACCGTGTGCTCGCCCGGCTGGAGCAGGAGGGCCATCTGGCCGCCGTCGTCACGCAGAACATCGACGGTCTGCACCAGAAGGCCGGGAGCAAGCGCGTCTATGAGCTGCACGGCAGCGTTCTGCGCAATTACTGCATGAAGTGCGGCAAATTCTATCCCGGTGAATTCGTCCGCGATGCAAAGGGCATCCCCCGCTGCACCTGCGGCGGCATTGTGAAGCCCGACGTCGTGCTCTATGAGGAGGCGCTTGACGAAAAGACGCTGGCCGGGGCCATTTCCGCCATCCGGCAGGCCGATGTGCTGATCGTCGGCGGAACGAGCCTCACCGTCTATCCGGCCGCAGGCCTGCTCGGCTACTACCGCGGTGACCGTCTCGCCCTCATCAACCGCGACGAGACGCCCTATGACGACATGGCCAGGCTTGTGCTGCACGCCTCGCTCGGCGACGTGTTCTCGCAGCTGTAAGGAGGGCAAGCATGGAAGAGACCTGCGTTCTGCGCCCCATTGCACATGTGCACAGCGAATTCCCCGGGAAATTCGGCATCCCGCGCCAGAGCGGCGTCGTGCCGGAGCTGCGCTCGGAGCTGATCTTCACGCCGGAATTCCGCAATCCGGACGCCCTGCGCGGCATCGAGGGCTTTGACCGCCTGTGGCTCATCTGGGAGTTTTCTGCCAACCGCCGCGCCTCGTGGTCGCCAACGGTCCGCCCGCCGCGCCTTGGCGGCAATACGCGCCTCGGCGTGTTCGCCACGCGCTCGCCGTTCCGGCCGAACCCGCTCGGCATGTCCTGCGTCGTCCTGACCGGCGTCCGGCAGGATGCAAAGCTCGGGCCTGTTCTGTGCCTGTCGGGGGCCGATCTCATGGACGGCACGCCCGTGTTCGACATCAAGCCGTATCTTCCCTATTCTGACTGCTTTCCCGATGCCCGCGCGGGCTTCACGGCCCTTGCGCCCGACCTGCTGCTGGACGTCGATTTCCCGCCGGAGCTGCTCGCACACATCCCCGAGGCGCACCGCAGCGCCCTGCTCGGCGTGCTGTCGCACGATCCCCGGCCGTCCTATCAGGACGATCCCGCGCGCCGCTACGGCATGGGCTTCGCGGGCTTTGACATTCATTTTACCGTCTCCGAGGGCCGGCTGACCGTGGTCGACGTCGTGCCGATGGAGCCGTCTGAGAAAGGATCCGCAAGCCAATGATTCGAATCATGTTCGTCTGCACCGGAAATATCTGCCGCAGCCCCATGGCCGAGCTGGTCATGAAGCAGCTCGTGCGCAAGGAGGGGCTTGACTGGGTCATCTCGTCCGCCGCCAACACCGGCGACGAGGTCGGCAACCCCGTCTATCCGCCCGTCCGCGCCCTGCTCGAGGCCCGCGGCATCTCCTGCAAGGGGAAGCACTCCGTCCAGCTCCGCCGCGAGGATTATCCGAACTACGACTATTTCATCGGCATGGACGCACGCAACCGCCGCGATATGCTGCGCATCTTCGGCGGCGACCCCGAAAATAAGGTCCATCTGCTGCTGGACTACACGAATCATCCGCATGAGATCGCCGATCCGTGGTACACGCGCGACTTCCGCAAGGCCGAGGCCGAGATCAACGAGGGCTGCGCCGCCCTGCTTCACACGCTTCGTGCGCAGGAAACCGCCTAATCGAAAAATATCGGGCCGGGGGCATTGTGAAGTGCTCCCGGCCCGATGTTTGTCAGTCTCCCATGCACAGGCCAAGCTCCCGCGCCGCACGGACGAGCTCGCCGTCCACCGGGACGGTCTTGAGCCGTCCGGCAACTTCCTTGAGCGGCACCGGCACGATGCGGTCGTTCTGCACGGCGACCATGTTGCCGAACTTTCCCTCGCGGATGAGCTCGGCCGCCGCCACGCCAAGGCGCGTGCACAGCAGGCGGTCTGCCGCACAAGGCGCGCCGCCGCGCTGGAAGTGGCCGGGGATCGTCACGCGGATCTCCTGACTGGTGATCTTCTGCAGCTCATCTGCCAGACGGTAGGAAATGGACGGATACGGCATGGCCGCCCGGGCGGCCTTGAAGTCCTTCTTGCTCATGGCAGCCTCCTCGCGGCTGATGGCGCCCTCTGCCACGGCAACGATAGAGAAGCGCTTGCCCTCGCGGGCGCGCTGCTGGATGGCCGCCGCAATGGCACGCGCGTCATAGGGAATCTCGGGGATGACGATAACGTCCGCCCCGGAGGCGATGCCCGCATGCAGTGTCAGCCAGCCTGCCTTATGTCCCATGATCTCCACGATAAACACGCGGCTGTGCGAGAACGCCGTGGAATGGATGGAATCGATGACTTCCACGGCGATGTTCATGGCCGACTGGAAGCCGAACGTCACCTGTGTGCCCCACAGGTCATTGTCGATGGTCTTCGGCAGCGTCACAACGGGGATGCCGTGCTCCGAAAGGAGGTTTGCCGTCTTGTGCGTGCCGTTGCCGCCAAGGATGACCAGGCAGTCAAAGCGGGCACGGCGGCAGGTGTCGAGCATTTTCTCGAGCTTTGTCGCCTCGTTCTCCTCCGCCTGCTGCATGGTCTTGAACGGCTGGCGCGACGTGCCGAGGATCGTGCCGCCGCGCGTGAGGATATCGGAAAAATCCTGCGGCTCCATGGGGTGATAGTCGCCCTCGATGAGGCCGCGGTAGCCGTCGCGGATGCCATAGATGGTCACGGCGGTCCCGAATTCCTGATACAGCGCCTTTGCCACACCTCGCAGGGCCGCATTCAGGCCCTGACAGTCGCCGCCGGATGTCAGCATACCGATTTTCATGGTTTCGTCCCTCCTGTAATTCTTCAGCTTGTCAAAAAAGTCCCTTTTGGCTTTTTCGCCAAACTGCTTCCAGAATTGCAAAATAGAATTTTGTATTATTATTTTGCAATTCTGCCGCTGCGGCGGGTGATGGAACGCGAAAGGACACCCTGACGGTTTTCTTTCACACTTTCCTTCCCTCCGAAACTTTCGGCTGGGCAGGTTTTTTGACAGTCTGAAATTCAAAATACATTTGGTCCTCGGCCCGGTCCGCATGGCCGCCGTGCACTGCGCCGACCACGCCGCCCATGGCGCGGTAAAATGCCTGCGCGGGCAGATTGTGGCAATTGCAGCCGCAGAAAAACTTCTGAATGCCGCGCTCGCGGCAAAATTCGGTCAGCTGCGCAAAGGCGCGCCTGCCAAGGCCCATCCGCCGGTAGCCCGGCAAAAAATACAGCGAGTTGAGGCAGAGTGCAAAGTCCTTATAGCGTCCGTAGGTGTAAGGTCCGTATGTAAAATAGCCCACGCATTCCGCCCCGTCCATGGCAAGGAACACCGCATTCGCCGGGTCGGCGATGCGGGCAGCGTCGCGCGCCGTATGGGCCTCGAGGTCATATTCGTCGATCATGGCATCGGGATAGATGCCGCGGTAGGTCGTATCCCACGCGCGGCGGCGCGTTTCGGCCAGCAGGCGCGCGTCCTCCGGGCTGGCGCGGCGGAATTCGACGCTCATCGCTGCAGACCGAGCTGCCCGGCGATGATCTCCTCGCGCGTGCGCATCTGGCGCTTCATTTCGCCCTCGTCCATGTGGTCATAGCCCAGCAGGTGCAGGATGGAGTGGATCGTCAGATAGCCCGTCTCGCGGCGGAGCGAATTGCCGAAGCGCTTGGCCTGATCCCGCGCACGCTCGAGCGAGATAGCCATATCGCCCAGCGGCAGCAGACCGGTCTGCGGATCGATGTCCTCCTGCACGTCCTCCGGGAACTGCCCCGGCGTGAACTGGAACATCGGAAAAGACAGCACATCTGTCTCGCGGTCAATGTTCCGCATGGCGCGGTTGATGGCGCGGATGCCCGCGTCATCCGTGACGAGCACGTTGATCTCGCAGGGAACGTTCACATGCTCGGCCTCCAGCGCAGCGGCGATGCACTTGCGCAGGTGCAGCGTCAGCGGCAGGCTGCGGTCTGCGCGGTTGGAATAGCGCACAATGATCTGATGCTTCATAGCTTTCTCCTGTATACTTTTTTCTGCCCCGGCAGGCCGTTCTTCGCACTGTGCTCCGCCGTCTCATAGGCCGCGATGATGCGCTGCACCAGGGCGTGGCGCACGACGTCGCTGGCCGTCAGGCGGCAGATGGCGATATCCGGTACGTTGTCCAGAATGCGCACGGCGTCCTTCAGACCGCTGACCTTGTCGGAGGGCAGATCGATCTGTGTAATGTCGCCGGTGATGACGATCTTCGAGCCGAAGCCCAGTCGCGTCAGGAACATTTTCATCTGCTCGCGCGTCGTGTTCTGCGCCTCGTCTAGGATGATGAAGCTGTCGTCGAGCGTGCGGCCGCGCATATAGGCCAGCGGCGCGACCTCGATGTTGCCGCGCTCGAGATATTTCTGATACGTCTCCGCGCCGAGCATATCGTAAAGCGCGTCATACAGCGGGCGCAGATACGGGTCGACCTTGTTCTGCAGGTCGCCGGGCAGGAACCCGAGCCGTTCGCCCGCCTCTACGGCGGGGCGCGTCAGAATGATGCGGTTGACCGCCTTCTCGCGGAAGGCCGCCACGGCCGCCGCCACGGCGAGGTATGTTTTTCCGGTACCGGCCGGACCGACGCCGATCGTGATGGTATTTTTCAAAATGGCCTTCATATAGCGCTGCTGTCCAAGGGTCTTTGCCTTGACAGGACGGCCCTTTGCTGTGATGCAGACAACGTCCTTCGCCATTTCGCCGATCTTGTCCTCGTTCCCGCTGGAAACAAGGTCGATCAGATAGCGCACCTTCTGCTCGTCGATCGTCTCGCCCTTTGCGGCCAGCAGGAGCAGGCCCTCGATGGCACGGCCTGCGCGGTCCGCCGCCTCGTCCTCGCCCGAGATCTTCAGCTCCGTGCCGCGGTTCGTGATCTTCACGCCGTAGGTCTGCTCGATGCGCTTGATGTTTTCGTCAAACGAGCCGAACACATTGATGATCTGTTCGATGCGTTCGGCATTGATGATTCGTTCGCTCATGGGGATTCTCCTTTGTCAGTCCGCCGCCTCCAGCGGCAGCGTGCGGGAAATCAGCTCCGTGCAGTCGCTCTGCGCCTGCAGGATGCACAGGCCGCCCTGCATCAGCAGGCTCTCCTGCGTGGCATCGATCCTGCCCGCGAGCATCTGCGCCTGCACGGCGCGCCGCCACGCCTCCTGCAGCAGCTTTTCCGTCTGCACCTGCGGCGCGGGGGCAGGCTCCAGCACATATTCCCGCAGGATCGCCGTCTCCAGCCGCAGCGGATACGCATAGCCGGAGGTCCGGACAGCCTTTTCCACGATCATTTTATCACAATCCGGCTTGGAAATGCTACTGTTTCCCCATAATTTTATTCTTTTTTTCCCGACGATGAGCGTGACCTGCTTCCACTCCCGGCCGGTATAGCGCTTTTCCAGCCGCTCCGCGGGCGTGACGACGGTCCCCGTATGCCACGTCCTGGCATAGATCTCGGCCGAGGCGCACACCGGGCGGATGAACAGGCCGTAGTCCTCATATCCGGAGACGAGCAGCTGCCCCTGCCGGACGGTATCGCCGACGGCGCACAGCCGCATGCCCTCCGTTACGGAGACCTCCGTGAGCACGCCGTCCCGCGCGGCCACCACATTGGCCACGGCGTAGGGAGCGCGCGTGTCCGGCGGCTGCTGCCGCTCCGTCACGAGCACCTGCACCCGCCCGCCGGAGCGGTTCACGGCGAGCCACGCCAGCTCCGGCATGCGCAGCAGCATCCGGTTGCGTGTCTCGGGCGAATCGATGGACGGGCCCCATGTTCCCGGCGCGATGCCGAGCTCCTCGAGCGCCTGCACGATCTGCCCGGCCGGGAGCCTGTCATTTCCCTCGACCTCGATCGTCCAGACGAATTCCTGCAGCACGAACGTTGCCGCGGCCGCCGCCAGCAGCCCCAGCAGCAGGACGGGCCGCCGCAGAAGACCGCCGAACTGCGCCCGCAGGCCGGAGCGCTCCGTCACCTCCGCCGTGCACAGGCAGCGCAGCGCAAGCCTTTGCAGGCGCTCTGCCTCCCGCGCAGGAACACAGAGAGACAGGTTTAGCGCATCCTCGCGCTCGATGTCCCAGAATTCCAGCCGCGCAGCCGCAAGGGCGTTCAGGCACTGCTCCGGCGCGGCGCCGGTCAGGCGGAAGCGAACGCTCCCGCGCAGATAACGGATCAGCCGGCTCATCTCAGGACACCTCTACGCAGCGGATCGTCCCGCCGATCTCCACGCGCCGCTGCGTCATGCGCAGGATGCGCAGCCCGCAGCCGCTGACGGTCAGCGTACCGCGCTGCACCGCGATACAGACGCGGGTGTCCGTGTATTCCAGAATGCCGCCATGATTTTCGATGCAGACGCTTGTATTGCCGTGCAGCTCGGCCAGCGGCCCCTGCGACACGACCTCCTGCGGCAGCGTCAGGCGCTGCGCCAGATTTTTTCCCCGTTTCATTCGATCACCCGGAGACATTCTATGCTCGCTTTCCGCATTCCTTTCCGGCTCCGGCAATATATTCCGGTGAGGTGATCTTCTGTGCTGCTTGTGCTGCTTCTGGCGGCCGCCGGGCTTCTGCTCGCGCCGCAGGCCGCCGCATCCGGCGCGCTGCAGGGCCTTCGCGCCTGCGCAGCGCGCGTCATTCCCACGCTGCTGCCGTTTTTCGTCGTCTCCCGCATGCTGACTGCCCTTCCGCTGCCCACGCCGGGGCGG